>ERZ791934.1027-NODE-1027-length-30951-cov-5.545702_pt1 | contig 30951 bp, 37 predicted proteins | sample MGYA00510125_ERZ791934 | MGnify/ENA primary metagenome ERZ791934 (study PRJEB30046, sample SAMN00993240) | human gut metagenome | study: EMG produced TPA metagenomics assembly of the A metagenome-wide association study of gut microbiota in type 2...
TCATAGCTTAAGCTTCTTTGAACTACCGGCATAGCCGGTAGTTTTCGTTATACAAAACAATAAAAAAACCTTCCGCTTTTTATGCGGAAGGCTTTTCTTATATTTGCTTGTTTACATATCTGTATTCGTTTCTATATCTGAAATAATGACAGTCTCCTATGTTTCCTGTGACAAAGTCATACATTTCGTCTTCATCAAGCTCCATATCGCAGTAGTAATAGTCATATTCATCATCATACAGATAATATTCACACATTTCACAGTTTGACTTGATTTGTTTCATTTTATCGCCCTTTATCAGCAATTATGTCCGCCGCAGTGATGTTCTCCGCATCCGTGGCTTCCACAGTCTCCGCCGTGGCCGTGTTCATGTTCGTGATGAGCACACTCAATATCAGGATTATATACAAGATTTCCGGCAATATATGCCTTTACAGCTTCGTCAGCAGAACCGCTTACTCCGCCAAGAAGAGTGATGCCTGCCTCAGCAAGGGCATTTTTAGCTCCTCCGCCTATTCCTCCGCAGATAAGTGTGTTTACTCCTCTTTCCTGTAAAAACTGAGCAAGAGCACCGTGTCCGCTGCCGTTTGTATCAACAACTTCACTGTTCTTTATTTCGTTTCCTTCTGTTTCATAAATTTTGAACTGTTCCGTATGTCCAAAATGCTGAAATATATTTCCGTTTTCGTAAGTTACTGCTATCTTCATAATATTACCTCCATTTATTCTTTTACAATAACCGAAACTCCATCGGGAATGACGGTCACCTTATAGTTATCATTATTAATAATGGCTACGGCTTTATTCATAGCTTCTTCAATTGAATGGGCAGGTATCATACTCATATCTTCCACAAGTTCATCGGGTGCGTCTGATACGAATATAACCTTTGCCTTGAGCATTACTCTGGCAAGTATCTGTGACTGCCACTGGTCAACTATGGTGTCTTCAGGCTTTCTGTCCAAGAATGACTGCATAAGTTTATTTATGTCCTTTTCATTTTTAAATGTGGAATGGAAAGATTCGCCGCCATGTCCGTCGTCAGCCTTAGAAAGCATTATTATTACTCCGCCTTCTTTTACTGTAGCTTCTGCGGCTGTCATTCCCTTAACTGACTGATATATATTCTGGTCAAGGGGGTATCCTCCGTTTGTAGATACCGCTATATCCGCAGGAACCGCTTTTACTTCACATTTTGAAAGAAGGAATTCTCTTCCCGCTCTATGTGCCAGGTCACAGTCACCGGCAACGGCATATATGGGCTCATGTTCAGCATCAATTACAACATTCACAATAAAGTCAAGTCTTGCAGCACGTGCCGCATAAAGCATATCATTGTGAATGGGGTTTCCTTCGATTATTCCTGTTCTTGCATAGGGGCTTGCTATAAAAGCTGAGTTATGGTTATACATAACTGTTTCTCTGCTGGCAACTCCGGGAAGTATGCTCTTTCTTCCGCCTGAGAATCCTGCAAAGAAGTGGGGCTCTATAAATCCTTCGGCTACCACAAGGTCAGCTTCCGCAACAAGTCTGTTTATAATAAGTTTTCCGCCTGATGGCAGTTTTCCGATATATACAAGATTATTTCCGTCATCACAGTCATGTACGACTATTTTTTCACGGCTGCATATCTTTTCTCCGTATTTTCCGATAAGTTCTTCCTTTGTTGTTGCTCTGTGCAGTCCAGTTGACACAAGGATTGTTATTTCTGCGTCCGGATTGCCTTTTCTTATTTCTTCAAGTATTACAGGCATAATGATATGGCTGGGAACAGGTCTTGTATGGTCAGAAGATATTACAACTATTTTCTTTTTTCCTTCTGCCATATCTTTAAGTCTGGGTGTTCCTATGGGGTTTTCAACAGCTTCTCTTACAAGCGCCTCCCCACTTTTGCCGGGATCATAGTCATGGATCTTTGAAACAAGAACTCCTCCAAGATGATCCTCTTCAACCTTTAATACCATTTTTTCTTTTCCATAGGGAAGTTTAAACTCTCTCACAAATTTCCTCCTTTATATGTTCTGAGACTGTTTCTTACGGCAAAATCCACATTTTCCCGTACTTTCTTCACAGAGGATATAGTCACCGCCTTCAACCTTTAAAGCCTTGCCTTTTACAAGACATTCAGCCAGCTTTGTTCTTGCGCTGTTATATATGGACTGTGCCGTAGTCCTTGACACGTTCATACTTTTTGCACATTCTTCCTGACTGAGCTTTTCAAGGTCAATGAGCCTTACAGCCTCATATTCATCAATACTCATAAAAAGTGTATCCGTAACAGCCTTATTGTCTGTCGGAGCAAAACTATAATTTTCAGGTAATGAGCATATTCTGCGTCTTTTACATGGCCTTGGCATATATACCCTCCTTTCTTTACTGGCATATGCCATTTACTATCCGCAGTATATCACCATTACTGGCATATGTCAATAATTCTTTATTTAGAATATAATTAAATCGACTTAATAAATAAAAAAGTGCAGATTTTATCATCTGCACATTTATTTTTTGTTCTTTCTTAATTTCAGTGAAATCCCATTTTCAGCAGCAGTTTCTTTTATTATCCTGGCTGCTTCTGCTGCCTTTTCCTTAAGAGGCATATCGTTTTTAACCTGATTTTCTATGCTCAAAACAGCGTTATAAAGAGATTCTTCATCTAAAAGATTTACTGCTGTACAAAACAGACTTTTTCTTCGCCCGTCATTGTAATTTTCCAAAAGCTTATCCAGTACAGCCTTTTTTGTGTCAATTATCCTTTTATATTCATCTATGCCCTTTGTTTTTGCATATTCTGTGTCTTTAAAAATATTTTGATAAGTCATAAAACTGTCTGTTTCAGAAGCGCCTTCATATTTTTCACAGAGATATTCCACACATTCAAAACAGAATTCTCCATCTTTTCTTTCTATGGCACACCTGATTTTAGCGCAGGACTGATGCCCTTCTCCCCCTCCGCATCCCGGACATCCGTTTTCCATATTGTGAATCGGGCAAAGAGCACAGTTAAGGCCGCACAGCGAAAACCAAGTATTTTCTCTTCTATAGTTCTTCATATATCCACCACTTATATTTCTGCCGCATATTTTACAATAATATCAAGTATTTTCTGATAGTTGAAACCCTCAAAGGACAATACACTTATTACAGTATCATTCTTAGGCATAACCAGACAGTACTGACCATAATTTCCATAGCATAAAAACGTATCCTCGATGGGTGTCATCCAAAACTGATATCCATATCCGCAGTTAAGGCACTCAGACCCAAAGTTTCCCGGGCTTTCAGTATGTTTTACGGTTGCTTCCTCAAGATATTTTCTCGGTACAATACGCTTTCCATTATACTCTCCGTATCTAAGCAGCATTTCGCCAAAACGTCCCAATTCATCTATATTGAGATAAAGTCCGTTTGCAGCATGAACATGTCCCTTAGGGCAAAGGGTCCAGTCTGGATTTCCTATTTCAAGGGGCTCAAAAAGTCGGCACCTCAAATATTCAAGGAGATTTACTCCTGCCCTTTTTTCAATAAGACAGCTTAATATGTATGTATTGAAATTGCTGTATAAAAATCTTTCGCCGGGAGCATGGTCAAATTCGGCATTGAAGAAATACTCTATCCAGTCTTTTACAACATATCTTGCCGCACCGTCGGCAAAAAACAGCGGCTTAGCCAGTCCCGTTGTCATAGTAAGCAGATGCTCGACCTTTGTATCAAGCAGGTTTTCCGAAGCATTTTTTGGAACATATTCCGAAAATGCATCACATATCTTTTCATCTTTACTTATAAGGCCTTCTTCAAGGGCAATGCCTGCTCCCGCTGAAACAAAGCTCTTGCTGACGGAAAAAGCATTAAGCCTTGTCTTATTAACCGCTCTTTTAAACTCGTCCTTTATTTCTCCGCCCTGTCTCAGCTGTGCATAAAGAATATGAAGTCCTTTATCTTCCGCTTCCTTTAAAATCCTGCTCAAAACAGTGTTTTCCATTCGACCACACCCTTTCTTATAATATGTTTGATTTATTATATCATAGGCAATATTTATTTTACAAATTCTCAAATTTAAATTATCATATAAATAAAAAACAAAGGAGGATTTTTATGGATTACGCTAAAGAAGCCCTTAAAATGCATCGTGAATGGAAGGGAAAATTAAGTGTTGTTCCCAAAATGAGTATAAAGGATAAAAATGACCTTTCCATCGCCTATACCCCCGGTGTAGCTCAGCCCTGTCTTGAAATTCAAAAGGACAAAGACTTAAGCTATGAGCTTACAGGACGCTGGAATACCGTTGCGGTAGTAACCGACGGTACAGCAGTACTTGGTCTTGGTGATATCGGACCCGAAGCCGGTATGCCTGTTATGGAAGGAAAATGTGTGCTTTTTAAAGAATTCGGAGGAGTAGATGCCATTCCTCTTTGCATACGTTCAAAGGAAGTTGACAAAATCGTTGAGACCGTATCTCTCCTTGCCGGAAGCTTTGGCGGAGTTAATCTTGAAGATATATCCTCTCCCAGATGCTTTGAAATAGAAAGACGTCTCAAGGAATGCTGTGATATTCCCATATTCCACGATGACCAGCATGGTACCGCTGTCGTAACCCTTGCGGCCCTTATAAACGCACTTAAAATAGTCGGAAAGGATATAAAAGACATAAAAGTAGTTATAAGCGGAGCAGGAGCCGCAGGTGTAGCCATTATAAAACTGCTTATGTCCGTAGGCCTTAAAAACGTTATTATGTGCGACAGCAAAGGAATAATTTACAAAGGAAGAGACAGGCTGAATGAGATAACAACTCAAATGGCCGAGATAACAAATACGGAACTTGTTAAAGGAACTCTTGCCGACGCTATGAAAGGCGCTGACGTATTTATAGGCGCATCCGCTCCCGGTATCGTAACGGAAGATATGGTTAAGTCCATGGCCGATAAGCCTATACTTTTCCCCATGGCAAATCCCGTGCCCGAAATAATGCCCGACCTGGCAATAAAAGCTGGGGCTGCTGTTGTAGGTACAGGCCGAAGCGATTTCCCTAATCAGATAAATAATGTGCTTGCTTTCCCTGCCATATTCCGCGGCGCATTGGATGTACGCGCTTCCGACATTAACGATGATATGAAGACTGCGGCTGCCTATGCCCTTGCAAGTCTTATATCAGATGAAGAGCTTTCTGCGGAATACATTATTCCCAAGCCCTTTGACCCCAGAGTAAAAGACGCTGTTGCAACAGCTGTTATGGAGGCCGCAAGAAAAAGCGGAGTTGCAAGAATCTAATAAATATTTACAATACCATATATAAACCAAACGACCCGGCTGCTTAACCTATTTAAACAACCGGGTCGTAATCTCAAACACAGCTTTTCGTTCTGCTGTGTTACTTATTCGATTTTATATCAAATGACAAATTTTCTTACCTGATCGGGAACAGCTGATAAAGGAGCGCTGTAAATCAGTGCAAAGTCAACATTGTAATCATTTGAAATTCTATCGAGGATTTCACATAAGTTTTCAACATCCTCTGAGTTAAGTGATCTGATTATATTATTCAAACCGTCAACAAATATTTTCTGTATGTCTCCGTTCTGGGAGAGAATTCCATAAATGAATCCTATGAAAACTTCATAGTCACAAATTTTAAACATCGATGTTTCAACAAATCTTATACCGTAGTGTAAGTCATACATATGTCTGTTGTCATCATCAATAAATACAACATTACCGTCAATGGTTTTGGAAGCCTCATTGGCCATATCAATGAGTCTTTTAGTTTTACCCTGTCCTTTTTCACCTGCAAGAATCTGAATCATGGTAATTCCCCCTTTATTTGTTGTGGTATTTTATTAATTTTTCTATACTCTTATAATTCTTTAAAAGTTTTGTAAATCCTTCTTTAAATCGTCCAAAATAATTTACATATTTTTATGACAAATTTTGTTGAACATATATCTATACATTTATTTTATTCAGCATTTTTTACTATTAGTCACATACATAGTCGAACCAGTCCCACTCGCAGGCCGCTATATCCCTGGCTGTCATCTCAGCGGGAGCTTCCAAAGTACCGAAAATAGTGACGAAATCATGGTAAAGCTCGCCTTCAATTATGGCGTCGCCTGTTATCGTATAAGTATTTTCTTCATTTTCAACGGTTTCTATGTACTGGCCTATTAAAATTACGTCTTCGCCTTCAAGCTCAATTTTATTATATTCCTTCTCTATATCCTCATTAGTAAAATCAAATCTCATATAAGCACCTCCATTAATTAAATTTTACCATCTGCCAGACAATTATACAATATCAAAAATTATTGGGCTTAAAGCCAAATAGTGTTGTACTTATCAAAAAAAATGTTATACTTATTTAGTACCTGTTTTTATGCAGGCTTAATCAATTCTTTGGAGGACACTTAATGAACTATATTGTTTTTGATCTTGAATTTAATCAGTCCTTTGACTTTAAAACAGGTTCATCACCGGCAAGCAATCCCGAATGTCCCTTTGAGATAATACAGATAGGTGCCGTTAAACTTGATTCTAATCTCGAAACTGTTGGATATTTTAATTATTATATAAAACCGGTAATATATAAACGCATACACCCTTATGTGGAAAAAATAACCGGCATTACCCAGGAAATGCTGGACAGCGGTCATAATTTTTCCGAAGTATATGAGGCCCTCTGCGATTTTGCGGACCCCTCGGAAGATATTTTCTGCTCCTGGGGAAGCGATGACATTAAGTCTCTTTACAGAAATATAAGATACCATAAACTTAAAGCTTCAAAGATTCCTGACCGATATATGAATATACAAAGCTTTGCCACATCATATCTTAAATATGAGCCCGGCAGATCCATAGGACTTAAAAATGCAGTTGAACTTTTGAATATAAAGATAACTTCTGATTTTCATAACGCTCTTAATGATGCTGTCTATACGGCTGAAGTATTCAAACTGGTAAAACCCGAAGTTCTTGTTACCGAAAGGTTTAAAGCTTCCGATATTAAAACAGGAAAAATAAAGGCTAAACAGGGCAGAATAAATACAAAACTGCTTTTTAAATACTTTACCCAGTCTCTGGAGCGCGAACTTACTCCAGAGGAAAAGGCCATAATAAAAACCGCCTATAAATTTGGCAGGAATAACACCTATGACCTTTGATTAACGGGTCAAATTTTGTATAATATGACATAATTCTCAAAGACAAGTGTATTTTCACGAAAAACACTTGTCTTTTTATATTCTTTATGCTATAGTATCACTTGTCTTTGCAATATAGACACTCTGGAGAGTCTCCGTTATGGAGCGCCGAAGGGTGTACAGCGTATTTTACGCTTATCTCTCAGGCAAAAGGACAGGGGCGCAATATGCTGCAAATGTTCTACTCTTTGGAGAGCTTACGCAAACGCGGAAGCTCTTATTTTTATGCTTTTATAAAGTAAATAAAATTAAAGGGGTAAAGAAAATGGAAACAATTTTGCAATTCGTTAAATCGGCTAACAGTATTATGTAGAACTCACTTCTGCTCATTATCCTGTGCGGTACGGGTATCTACTATACTTTCAGGCTCAGATTTATCCAGGTAAGAAAATTCGGTGAAGCTTTTAAGCTCGTATTCAGCAACATCAAGCTTAAAGGCGCAAAAAGTAAAAACGGCGAGATGAGTTCTTTCCAGGCTCTGGCAACTGCCATAGCGGCTCAGGTCGGTACAGGTAACCTTACAGGTGCTGCTACAGCCCTTATCGGCGGTGGTCCCGGTGCTATCTTCTGGATGTGGCTCAGCGCATTTTTCGGAATGGCAACTATTTACGCAGAGGCAACTCTCGCTCAGAAATATAAAGTAGTGAAAGACGGTGAAACAAACGGCGGTCCCGTTTATTACATAAGACAGGCATTTAAAGGAAGTTTCGGTAAATTCCTTGCCGCTCTCTTTGCTGTGTTTATTGTACTTGCCCTCGGATTTATGGGTAATATGGTACAGTCAAACTCCATCGGAGCTGCATTCTCATCAGTATTCCAGGCAAGAAACGTCAATATTCCTCCTCTTGCAGTAGGTATTGTAATAGCTGTTATAGCTGCATTTATATTTATCGGAGGTACATCAAGACTTGCATCCGTTGTAGAAAAGCTCGTACCTTTAATGGCTTGTGTATATATCGTAGGAAGCCTTATCCTCATCTTTATGCACATAGGACAGGTTCCCGTTGCATTCGTTACAATAATTAAGGCTGCATTTGAGCCCCAGGCTGTGCTTGGTGCCGCTGCCGGTATCGGTGTAAAAGAAGCCATCAGATACGGTGTTGCAAGAGGACTTTTCTCAAACGAAGCCGGTATGGGTTCAACACCCCACGCTCATGCAAGAGCCGTTGTAAAAACACCCCACGAACAGGGTCTTACAGCTATGATGGGTGTATTCATTGATACATTTATCATCCTTAACCTTACAGTATTCTCAGTGCTCACAACAGGCGCTATGGAAAGCGGAAAAGACGGTATTGCCCTTACTCAGCAGGCTTTTGTACAGGGATTTGGAAGCTTCGGTGACATATTCATTGCCATCTGTCTTCTTTTCTTCGCTTTCTCAACAATACTCGGCTGGCACTTCTTCGGAAAAATCAATGCTGAATATCTGTTTGGCAAAAAATGCGAAAAAATCTATTCTCTTATAGTAGTAATATTCATCGTTATCGGCTCAACTCTTAAGCTTGACCTCGTATGGGAACTTACAGACTTCTTCAACGGTCTTATGGTAATTCCAAACGCCCTTGCTCTTCTCGCCCTCAGCGGTGTGGTAGTTAAAATGAGTAAAGAATATTCAAAAAAATAATTTAAAAAAGTCCGGATAACCGGACTTTTTTATTTATCAAAATATTTTATAAACCTATGGCCTTTAACATCTTATCATAACATTCACTGCATATATCAAAGCTGTCATTTCTTCCGTCTTTGTCGGAATGATAACCCCATTCCTTTTCAATATGATAATAGTCGTCAAATTCATTAAATTTGTTTTTTTCTATTTTTTTCCCGCAGGCGTCACAAATAATGCAATCGGTTTTAAGAACTTTCTCTGTTTCGGTTTTTGTTTTTATCATCTGCTTCTCTCCCCTTTCACATTTTACGACGTAATTATACAATAATTTTTTTGATTAGTATACAGGTATTTTTTATACCAAAATCCAGCTGTTTCAAGTCTGATACCCAAGGGGTAAGGCAAAATACCTGCTGCAAAATCTATATGTTTATTATTTGTTTTACGCTTTTATATGGTTTGCACACATAACAAAATATCTGTTATAATGTCAGCGAGGTGTTTATGATGAATCTATATGAAAACTGTACCCTCTGCCCCAGAAATTGCCGTGTCGACCGAACTTCAGGCAAAACGGGCTACTGCGGAATGACATCGGATATAACCGCGGCCCTTGCCTCAGTACATATGTGGGAAGAACCTCCCATAAGCGGCACAAATGGCTCAGGCACCATATTTTTTTCAGGATGTAATCTGAGATGTGTATTTTGCCAAAACCATGATATAAGCTCAGAAAATTTCGGAAAAACAATAAGTGTCGAAAGACTTTCCGAAATAATGCTTGAACGCCAGGCAGCGGGAGTACATAATATAAATCTTGTAACAGGTGTGCACTTTACACCATCAATTGTAGAAGCCGTCCAAAGGGCCAGAGCAAACGGCCTTAAAATACCGATTGTTTATAACTCCGGCGGATACGAAAGCGTAGAGACCCTAAAAATGCTTGAAGGAATAGTTGATATATATTTGCCTGATATCAAATACTATTCCGAAGAACTTTCGTCCAAATATTCCAAGGCTCCCGACTATTTTCTCCGTGCCTCGGAAGCTGTAAAGGAAATGTACCGCCAGACTGGTGAAAATACATTTGATGAAAACGGTATACTTAAAAAAGGAGTTATAATACGCCATCTGGTACTTCCTTCATGCAAAAGTGATTCTTTTAAAATACTTGACTGGATAAGGTCTGAAATAGGAGAAGAAGCCTACGTTTCTATTCTTAATCAGTATGTGCCCGTTTACAAAGCTTCAGAATTTAAGGAAATCAACAGAAGACTGATGTCCCTTGAATATACAAGGGTTATAGACCACTTTTTTGAAATAGGCCTGAAAAACGGATATATGCAGGAAAAATCATCTGCTTCGTCAAAATACACTCCCCTCTTTGATTTAAGCGGAGTGTAACCAATGAATGCGCTGATAAATATAATATAGAAACTTAAAAATGGGAGGTATTAATGTTGAAGCCTATAGTTGAAGCTGAAAATGTCTGCTTTAATTATCATAGTCTCGACGGCGAAACGGAAGCCTTAAAAGATATTTCTTTCAGTGTTGAAAAGGGTGAATTTATAAGTATCGTCGGTCCTTCTGGATGCGGTAAAGGGCTTCGTCTTTAATACAACTTTTTATAAAAAGGAGGGCTCCTATGACAGAAAAAGAAAAAATGCTCTTGGGAATGTATTATAAAGCAAGTGATAAAGACCTGACAGAAGAAAGGAATACTGCCCGCAGTCTGGCTGCCGAATACAATTCCACCGCCCCATCTGAGCTTGAGCGCAGGGAAGATATTTTAAAAAAGCTGTTCAAAAAATGCGGCAGAAACATTTATATTGAACCTCCTTTTTACTGCGATTACGGCTCAAATATAGCCCTGGGCGATAATGTTTATATAAATTTTGACTGCATAATACTTGATGTGTGTAATGTGTCCATAGGAAACAACGTATTTTTTGCGCCAAGGGTATCCATATTTGCCGCTGCCCACCCCATTGATGCTGACATAAGAAATTCGCTTCTTGAATTTGGCAATCCTGTCAATATTGGAAACAGCGTATGGATAGGCGGAAACACAGTCATAAATCCCGGCGTATCCATAGGAGACGGCTCTATAATCGGCTCCGGCTCAGTAGTTACAAAGGATATACCTGCAAACGTCATTGCCTGCGGCAATCCCTGCAGGGTAATAAGGCAGATTTCCGATGAAGATAAAGCAGTCTGCCGCAGACTGGCAGATGAATATTATAAAAAATAAAGCCACGGTCATTCAGACCATGGCTTTTTTTATTTCAGATTTTTTCAATTACTTCAGCTACTTTATCAAGAGGTGTAACATCAAGGAATTCTATTTCACCTTTATCTACACAAGCAGCAAAGTTGGGGTCGATGGGAAGTCTTGCGAAATTAGGAATCTCAAATTCAGCAGCTGCCTTTTCAACGTGGCTCTTGCCGAAAATATCATATTCTTTTCCGCAGTCAGGACACTTGAAATAAGACATATTCTCAACAAGTGCAAGAATGGGAATATTCATAAGCTGAGCCATCTTCACGGCCTTTCCTACTATCATTGTAACAAGGTCCTGGGGTGACGTAACGATAACGATACCATCAACGGGCAGAGACTGGAATACTGTAAGGGGTACATCTCCTGTTCCGGGAGGCATATCTACAAACATATAGTCTACGTTATCCCAGTGGCATTCTGTCCAGAACTGCTCAACGGCACCTGCAATAACGGGTCCTCTCCATACAACGGGATCTGAGTCGTTATCAAGTATAAGATTTGTTGACATTATATCTATACCCTTAACTGTTCTTGCAGGGATAACTCCGTCCTCATCAGCATAAACTTTTCCTTCAATTCCGAATGCCTTGGGTATTGAAGGTCCTGTAATGTCAGCGTCAAGAATGGCTGCATGGTATCCTCTGTTTGCCATATTTACGGCAAGCATAGCGGTAACGAGTGATTTTCCTACTCCGCCTTTTCCGCTTACAACACCGATAACCTTTTTAACACTGCTTTTTTCGTTCAATGGTTTAATCATGCTTTCCTTATTCTTTGTTGAACAGTCAGAACCGCATGATGAACAATCATGTGAACAACCCATTTTATAACATCTCCTAACAAACTAATCTACTATTATATTACTATGATATATAGTATAACACAAAATTTTAAATACTCAATCTAAATTTTATTTTTTGTATTTAATATGGGAGCGGTAAATCGACTCTTTTATCTATCATATGCGGACTTCTTCCCTGTGAAAGCGGTAAAATCACCGTAAATTCAAAGCGGAAAGTCGGTTATATGCCCCAGAAAGATCATCTTTTTGAATGGCTTACAATATTTGAAAATGCCTGTCTTGGGCTTAAAATACAAAAACAGCTGTCCGAAGACTCTAAAGACTATGTAAGGTCACTGTTTGATAAATATGGGCTTTCGGGATTTGAAAAGAGGCACCCTTCTGAGCTTTCAGGAGGAATGAGACAGCGTGCCGCTCTTATACGCACCCTGGCAGTGCGGCCTGAGCTTCTGCTCCTTGACGAACCTTTTTCTGCCCTTGACTATCAGACAAGACTGTTTGTATCCGATGAAATAGGCTCAATAATCAAAAACGAAGGCATAACGGCAATATTAGTCACCCATGACATATCAGAAGCCGTATCCATGAGCGGACGTGTTATTGTTATGTCCTCAAGACCGGCAAGCATAAAATCTATCCACAAAATAGTACTTACCTGCGACAAGAATACTCCTATGGGCAGAAGAAGCGCCCCTGAGTTCAGAGAATATTTCAATCAAATCTGGAGGGAGCTTGACATACATGTTTGAAGTGTCATCTAACCAGAAAAACTTTGTAAAATCAGTAAAACGCAGAAAAGCTAAAGTATCTTTTCTGCGCCTGTTTATTCTTATTGCCTTCTTGGCTGTATGGGAATTTTCCGCCAAATACGGATTGATAGACGAGTTTATATTCAGCTGTCCTTCAGCTATGGCAAAAGCTGCATTATATATGATAAAAGACGGTACTTTATTTTATCATACCGGCATAACCGCCGCCGAAACAATAGTCGGATTTATGATGGGTACATTATTAGGTACCGCCGCAGCCATTCTTTTGTGGTGGAATAAGACGGCTTCTGACGTGGCCCAGCCATATCTTGTTATACTGAACAGCCTTCCCAAAACTGCCCTGGCCCCCATAATAATCGTCTGGCTTGGAAACAACACTAAATCCATTATGCTGATAGCCCTGCTTACGTCAGTAATAATAACCATTATGACGGTTCTTGGCGGATTTAACGAAACAGACAAAGATAAAATCAAGTTAGTAACCATATTCGGAGGAACAAAGCGCCAGATACTGACAAATGTCGTTGTGCCTTCAAATATACCCGTTATTTTTAATGCCCTTAAAATAAATGTGGGGCTTTCCTTTGTCGGTGTTATTGTCGGCGAATTTTTGGTTGGAAAAGCCGGACTTGGCTATCTGATAGTATATTCCTCACAGATATTCAAGCTTGATAATGTTATGATGAGCGTATGTATACTGGCTGTTATGGCAGCTGTTATGTATAAGATTGTGTCATTCATAGAAAATAAATATATAAAGTAACCCAAGATAACCACACTCCTGTGCGCTTTCGGGCGCGTAAAAAGGCAGCCTTTATGGCTGCCTTTTATATTAATCATAATTAAATTTCTTATTGCATATTACAGTACTCTCTTTGCACTTGCGTATGTCTTCATACTGTATGAATCATAAAGACTGCTTATTATAACGCCTGTAGTCTTTCCTGATGATGAATGGATATAGTATCCGTCATGCATATATATTCCGACATGGTCGATTGTTCCGTTTCCGTCATTATCAAAGAATACAAGGTCTCCTGCTGAAAGCTCGTCCTTATCAATAAACTCACCGTCAGCTGCTTCCATAGAAGCTGATGATCTGTTAAGCTGGATTCCAAAGTTAGCATATACAGCATATACAAATCCTGAGCAGTCTACACCGCTGTCAAGGTCTGTTCCGCCCCATTCATAGGGTGTTCCAAGATATTCTTCAGCAAGTTCGATTATTTCCTTGCCAAGGCCTTCAACTTTATCCTTAGCACCTGTTCTAATTGTAATGTATTCCGCATTTACATAGCCTTCTGAACCGTCAGGCGCCTGAACAAGCACCCATTCTCCATCCTCTTCGATAACGTCTGCTGTTGAACCAAGGGGAAGGATATCGATAACTTCACCGTCAAGTGAAGGATCTTCTCTGAGGTTAAGTCCTGTTTCCGCAATGATAACCGCATATTTAGATACGTCTTCACTGCTTTCTTCTTCAATGTTTTCAAGATCTTCAAGGTAGTCTCCTACAATATAATCTCCGAAAACATATCCCTTTTCGCCGTTAAATTCAGCGTAGTACCAGTTTCCTGATCTTGAATATACAGTTAATTCATCAAACTCTCCGAGAATCTCAATTACATCTGAAGAATCATCGGGTTCCTCGCGGAGTTTTATGTCATCATCTGTAACGTATGCATCAGTTTCAACTATATCAACGTAGTCACTATGTATGTATGCGCTGTTTAATGTATCGTAAGAAACATTATACCAGTCACCGTCTTTGCTTAATACAGTAACGTAATTTCCTTCATTAAGCTTTCCAACAACCTTTGATGATGTTGTATTTGCCTCTCTTACATTTACCTGATTATCATTAAGTAAGCCTTTTGTGTAGGCAAACGCTGTAACCGATGCTCCCAGTGTCATTATACATCCGAGAAGCGCGGATCTTACAAGCAGTTTATTTATACTCATTTTTTATCCTCCAATAATTATTACAAATATGTTACGTTTTTATTATACAAAGGTTGCATAGCCTTGTCAACATTTTTATTCCTGTTTTCGCCGGTAAATTATATTGTATTCCGACTAAAAAAGCGGTTATAATTAAGTTAATAATTGTCACTTTCCATAATATTTTAACACAATTCAGAATGTAGATAAATAAAAAAGCACATTATCATCATTTAATTTTTCGAATGTTTTGGAGGAAAATCATATGACCATACAAAAGCTGGAAGAACTTATAAAAGCAGGAGAAAGCGAAAAACTGGATTATAAACAGGAATTTTCTCTTGATACAGAAACAAAAAAGAAGGAATTTGTAAAGGATATAACAGCAATAGCAAATTCAAAGGGAGGAAGAGGCTATCTCATATTCGGGGTTGCAGATAAAACCAGAGAAGCTGTAGGCATAGGAGAAAAACACCCTTCGGAAGAAACCGTATTTCAAGTAATAAGCACAAGATGCGACCCTCCTGTACCCGTAAGATATGAGGAGGTAAATTATAAAGGCAAAAAAATTGTTGTTTTAACAATATTTAAAAGCAGCCAGCGTCCCCATCAGATACTCCAGACAGGAACATTTTATATAAGAAGGGGTTCAACAACGGACATCGCCCGCAGGTATGAAATAGCATCAATGCTCCAGGACAACGGTCTTGTCTGCTATGAGACTACACCCATACGCCAGGCATCCATAGATGATTTTGACTATGATATGCTGGATAAATATCTTTTCAGAAACTTTTCAGGCGATAATAAGTCAAATCTTCTCATTCTTGAAAGTATGGGATTTATAACCTACAATAATGATTCAAAGGAATATAACCCCACATCCGGCGGTATGCTTATTTTCGGCAAAAACCCTCAGAGATTTCTGCCGTCGACGGGTATAAGGGTAGAATTCAACGGAAAGACAACCCTCTTTGATGGCAACATACCTACTATGTTAGACAATATAGAAAAGTTTATATCCGAAAAATCACTGCTTAAGAATTATCCCATAAATGCCATTTATGAAGCTCTATACAATGCCGTTGTACACAGGGATTACTGGGATACCACAAGGGAAACAGTTGTAATAATAAGGCACAAAAGCATTGAAATAACCAATCCGGGAGCTATATGGAATACGGACGGCATTATAAACATGGAAAACGATATATATCCGCCACGCCGCAACAGCTGGCTTTACCAGAGACTTCTTATAACCGACAAAAAGAACCGATTTCTTAACAGTCCCATCGGCATAAGAACCCTTAATGACAGCTTTGATAAATACGGGCTTAAGGTCAAATACATAAACCTTGTAAAGAAAAATCTGTTTAAAGTAGTGCTGCCGGGAATTGATGACATAAAAAACAGCCTATAACTACATATATAATGTATAATAAAATCACAAGGGCACATCAGCATATTACTGACTGTGCCCTTATATTTTAATTTCTAATATCAATGAAGCTTTTTTTCAAGATAGACCATATCCTTGAGCCTTATTCCGTCTTCATAAATAGGATTCTCATAATTGTTAACAAAAAAATCCTTTATGCAGTAACTTCTTTTGAAACCGCAGTTTTCATAAAAGGGAATCGTAAGTTTACTATCCCCTGTGCCTACCCTTATTATATCAAAATCATTTTTATATTTGGTTTCTATAAACTCAATAAGCTTTTTGCCGTATCCTTTTTTCTGATACTTGGGATAGACCGCAATATTCTTTATTTCTATAACATTATCCCCTTCCTGTGTGACAACACACTCTGCTTTTATCCCTTCATCATCTAAAACAAACATCTGCCCTCTCTCAAGGTACTCATCTATCATTCTTTCTTCTTCATCAGCCAGAAGAAGCAGTTCAATATATATTTTTTTATCTTCTTTTATTTCTCTTATTTCCATAGGCCCTTCCCCAATAAATTATTATCTTCTTTATTATAAATAAAAAACCGGAGATATTCAAACTGAATACCTCCGGTTTAGAATTTCACATAATTAAATTATCTGATTCTGTCAGGGAATCCTATCTTTCTATGAACCTTTGTAAGTGTCTTACGTGCTATGGCCTGTGCTCTTTCAGCATTGTTTTTGATTATGCCGTCGATATAGTCCTTGTTCTTTTCAAGGTCTCTTACTCTCTGCTGGATGGGCTCAAGGCTTGCAACTACAGCTTCACCTACTGCTGTTTTAAACTGTCCGTAATTGCTTCCTGCAAATTCTCTTTCAGCTTCTTCCATAGTCTTGTCAGTTACTGCACAGTAGATATTGAGCAGGTTTGTAACTCCGGGTTTATCCTCACCATGTCTAATCTCATTGTCTGAGTCAGTAACGGCTTTCTTTATCTTGCTCATTATTACTGTAGGGTCGTCTAACAGCGCAATGGAGTTATTTTTGTTTTCATCGGATTTTGACATTTTCTTTGTGGGCTCCTGAAGTGCCATAACTCTGGCGCCGACTTTTCCGATATATGCCTCAGGGATTTTGAAAACATCGCCATAGATTCCGTTAAAACGTGTTGCAATGTCTCTTGTTATCTCAAGATGCTGTCTCTGGTCCTCACCAACAGGTACAAGGTCTGTCTGATAAAGCAGAATGTCAGCAGCCATAAGAACAGGATATGTGAAAAGACCTGCATTTATATTGTCGGCATGTGCCAGTGATTTTTCCTTAAACTGAGTCATTCTGTTAAGTTCGCCCATATATGTGAAGCAGTTCAGTACCCATGAAAGTTCTGCATGCTGGGGTACATGTGACTGGTAGTAGATTATATTTTTTTCAGGATCAAGGCCTGCGGCAATGTACTGCATAAGAAGTGTTCTTGCCTGCTGTCTGAGTTTTATGGGATCCTGTCTTACTGTTATGGCGTGCATATCAACGATGCAGTAAAGGCAGTTATATTCGTCCTGAAGCTTTGTCCAGTTTCTGAGTGCACCTAAATAATTACCAAGGGTAACATAGCCAGAAGGCTGCATACCACTGAATATCGTTTTTTTCTCATCAGCCATAATAAATTCCTCTTTTCGTATATAAATATTTTGTTGTCTAAAAACAAATATAATATAGTATACTATGGTTTTTTCCCATATTCAAGTATATTTGAAACCGCTGTTTATCCGCATATAGTATCGGTTGTTTTTTATTTTATAACAAAATTGTATATGCTTGAATAATTATAATTTCTATTGTATAATATTATTTACGCATTTAGTATGCGATTAAGGCTGAATAATAATGACAGTCAAATAAAACATTAAAGAAAGGAGCAGAGATTTTATGAGTTTCATAAACGAACAGAATATTCCAACACCCGATGAAGTAAGGGATATTGTACCTTTTCCCCGTCATCTCGCAGGTGTAAAAAACAAGCGTGATGCAGAGCTTAAGGATATTATTGCGGGAAAAACAGATAAATTTATTCTTGTTGTCGGACCTTGTTCCGCCAGCGATGAAGACGCTGTATGTGATTATATTTCGCGTCTGGCAAAAGTTAACGAAGAGGTCAAGGATAAAGTCTTTATCATCCCCAGAATATATACAAACAAACCCAGAACCACCGGAGATGGATATAAAGGTATGCTCCATCAGCCGGACCCGGAAAAAGCAACTAATATTTACGCCGGCATAATTGCACTGCGTAAAATGCATATAAGAGCATTATCTGAGTCACATCTTACGGCTGCTGACGAGATGCTTTATCCCGAAAATCTTGTATATGTAGATGATATGCTCGGATATATAACAATTGGAGCCCGTTCTGTTGAAAACCAGCAGCACCGTCTTGTATCCAGCGGTATCGACCAGCCTGTTGGTATGAAAAATCCTACCAGCGGTGACTTCTCCGTTATGCTCAACTCTATCCATGCCGCTCATCACGAGCATACTTTCCTTTATAGAGACCACGAAGTGAGCACCAGCGGAAATCCCTATGCCCACGCCATCTTAAGAGGCTCTGTGGACAAGTACGGAAAGGCCCACGCAAATTATCACTACGAAGACCTTATATCCCTTACAGAGGAATATATCGAAAGAGGGCTTAAGTATCCTTGTGTAGTATGTGATGCTAACCACTCAAATTCCGGCAAAAAGTTCTATGAGCAGCCCAGAATAGTTGCCGAAATTCTTCACAACAGAACTCAGAATAAAGACCTTCATAATATCGTTAAAGGTGTTATGGTTGAAAGCTATATTGAAGAAGGAAGCTGCAAAATCGAGGACCATATCTATGGCAAGTCCATAACCGACGCATGTCTTGGATGGAAAGATACAGAAAAACTTATTCATTACATAGCTGAGCACTGCTGATAATTACCCTGCCTGTTTAATCAGGCAGGTTTTTTTATTTATTTAAACATACAAAAAACGGACAGTTTTAAACTGTCCGTTTTGTTATAGGTAAAAGTAAATTTAATTAGCCTTCTTTTACTTCGTTAGCTTTTTTACCTGTGATGCTGTTGATAAGAACTGCGATAGCACCGTCACCTGTTACGTTACAAGCTGTACCAAAGCTGTCCTGTGCAATGTAAAGAGCAATCATAAGGTTAAGCATAATTGAGTTGAAGCCAAGCATTGACTCAAGAACACCAAGAGCTGCCATAACAGCACCGCCGGGAACACCAGGAGCAGCAACCATAGTTACACCAAGCATAAGAATGAAAGGAAGGAGCTGTCCAAATGATACGTTAATTCCGTTAAGCATCATAATTGCGATAGCACAGCTTGTAAGTGTGATTGTACTACCTGAAAGGTGGATTGTTGCGCAAAGAGGGATAACGAAGTCAGCAACTTCTCCTCTAACGCCGTTTTTCTTTGTCTGTTCAAGTGTTACAGGGATTGTAGCAGCTGATGACTGTGTACCAAGAGCTGTGAAGTATGCTGGAAGCATATTTTTAAGTAATCCAAAAGGATTCTTCTTTGCGAAAACGCCTGCAATAACATACTGGAATATAAGGATACCAATATGAAGAAGAAGGATTATTCCGAATACTTTAATGAATACGCTCATAATCTCTGCTACTGTACCTGAATATGTAAGGTTTGAGAAGATACCGAATACATGGAAAGGTAAGAGAGGGATGATGATGCTAGCAATTACTTTAGAAATGATTGCCTGGAATTCATTGAAAATTCCTTTAAGTCCCTCAGCCTTTGTAACTGCGATACCAAGACCGAGTGTGAATGAAAGAATAAGTGCACTCATAACACCCATGATAGCGGGCATTTCGATTGTGAATAAGCTTGCTACCATTGTTTCTTCAGCATTCTGAGCATTATCAAGAACGATTGAACCTACTTCAAGGAATGAAGGGAATGCTGTTGTATCAACAAAGTATGCAACGCTTCCTGCGATGATTGTTGAAAGGTAAGCAACAAGAGCTGTAATAGCAAGTGTCTTACCAGCTCCGCTACCAAGGTCAGCAATACCAGGTACAACGAAACCAATGATGATAAGAGGTATAATGAATCCTAAGAACTGATTAAATATACCGTTGAATGTAGCGAAAATAGCAATGAGCTTTTCGGGCGCTACCATACCTACCGCAATACCAAGAGCGATAGCGATGATGAGTTTAGGGAGTAGTCCTAATTTCTTCTTTGACATTTTTGTGTCCGCCTGAATCTTTTCAGGCTTTCCTCCTTTTTATAATTTTATTAATAAGTGCTTAAAGAAGCTCATATCCGTTTGCTTTAAGAAGTCCCTTGATTTCGTCAACGTGTCCGGGATTTCTTGTTTCAAGAACCATTGTAACTACGCATGAGTTAACCTCTGATCTAAGGTCTTCTCTTTCGTGGTTGATGCTTATGATGTTGGCTCCTGTCTGAGAAATTAACTGTAAAAGTGAAATAAGCTGTCCGGGCTTATCAACAACTTTTGTCTCGATGTTTGCGATACGTCCTGTCTTGTTAAGACCCTGTGTAATAACTCTTGAAAGGATGTTAACGTCGATGTTACCGCCTGAAACGATACATACTGATTTCTTGCCCTTAAGATTTGCTTTATCAAACATAGCTGCTGCAAGTGCTGTTGCTCCAGCGCCTTCAGCTACAGTTTTCTGTTTTTCCATAAGAGTAAGAATAGCTGTTGCTATTTCATCTTCTGTTACAGTTACGATTTCATCAACATATTTCTGGCACATTTCAAATGTAAGGTCGCCAGGTTTCTTAACTGCGATACCGTCAGCGATAGTTGATACCTTCTCAAGCTCGATAGGCTCGCCCTGTTTGCGTGATTCGTACATGCTGGGAGCGCCTGCAGCCTGAACACCGATAACTTTGCAGTCAGGTTTTAATGCCTTGATAGCATAAGATACACCGCTTATAAGTCCGCCGCCGCCAATGGGAACGTATACTACTTCTACATCAGGAAGCTGCTGGATGATTTCAAGACCGATTGTACCCTGTCCAGCAATAACTCTTTCATCGTTGAAAGGATGAACGAATGTGTATCCTTTTTCTTCCATAAGTTCTACTGCTCTCTTAGCAGCGTCATCATATACGCCGGGAACAAGAACAACTTCTCCGCCGTAAGCCTTTGTAGCTTCTACCTTAGAAATAGGAGCGCCTGCGGGCATACAGATAACTGACTTGATTCCTTTTCTTGTTGCTGAAAGTGCAACACCCTGTGCATGGTTTCCTGCTGAGCAAGCGATTACACCCTTTTCAGCTTCTTCAGGTGTAAGACTAGCTATTTTATAAAAAGCTCCTCTTAATTTGAATGAGCCTGTAAGCTGAAAGTTTTCGGATTTAAGATAAATGTTCTCACCGATTTTGTCAGCCTTAATAACAGGTGTAACAGTTGCTGCTTCTTTTAAAACTCTCTGTGCATCAAAAAGCATTTCCAACGTAACCATTGGTTTTTTCCTCCCTTTAAAATATTTATATCAACATTTAGATTGTTTATTTACGAATACATTATAAAAATAAAAAATATTTTAGTCAACAAATTTTTTTGAAATTTGTATTCCTATGAAGAACTTTAGACCTTTAAACGGCATTTTTACGTATTTTTTGTCCTTATATGAAGGACATATTTTTTCACATCGTGGTTGTTTTAACAAAATATATAATTAAATTTTAATTTTTCTTATTTTCTACCAATTTTTTTGTTGAATATCACGATTTTTTAAAAACTTATGCCAGCGGTTAAAAATATTACTAAAGTTAGTGTATTTTTGCTGTTATTAGGAGAAAATAATAAAAAATCCAATTAATGAGAATTACTTTAAAAGTTTTTCTTACATTTGGAAAGTCTGAAATGTTAAAATAAATATAACAAAAATATGGAGGTGTAAAAATGTATAGGAAAGATGAATTAATTGTTTACGGCAATACCGGAGTATGCAGAATCAGCGATATATGCACATTAAAAGATGATGCCGACGGCAGGCTTTATTATAAGCTGACACCCGTATTTGAAAAATGCGACATTACTATACCAATCAATACAAAAGTTTTTATACGTCCTGTTATATCAAAGGAGGAAGCCCTTGACCTCATATCAAAGCTTCCCCATTTAAAAATCACACTGCCTGAAGTTCAAAACAGCAGACAGCTAAAAGACTACTATAAAACCGCCTTCACCTTCAATACCTGTGAAGGTCTCAGTATGCTTATAAAAACCATTTACGCAAAAATCAATTCCCAGACAGCCTCAGGCAAAAAGCCCTGTCAGACTGACCTGCAGTATATCAAAAAAGCCGAAGAGCTTCTTTACGGTGAATTATCCGTTGCTTTGGATATTCCCTATGATGAAGTCCCCGGCTTTATAGAAAAAACAATATCAAATCTTGAAGCTGATGAAATATGCCAGTGCAGTTAAAGTCTCTGTCTGACCATCTCATATATAAGCACAGCTGCGGCTACCGATGCATTTAAAGACTCGGCATTTCCCGGCATAGGTATTTTGACAAGCTCGTCGCACATATCTGCGGCCTTATCCGAAAGCCCCCTTGCCTCATTTCCGAGCATAAATGCACAGCCCTTTTTTAAATCAAGTTCATACAAAAGTTTTTTGCCTTTAAGGTGTGCGGCATATATACTTATGCCGCTTTTTTTCATTAAATCGGTTACCTGGGCCAAATCGGCATTCTGAATTACTGGTATCTTAAATACAGACCCCATGGTTGAGCGTAAAACCTTAGGATTATATAAGTCCACGCTGCCCTTTGAAAGTATGACACCGTCTGCACCTGCCGCATGGGCAGTCCTTATTACTGTGCCCAGGTTTCCGGGGTCATTCATTTCTTCTGCAATGACATAAAATCCTTCTTTTTTTATTATTTTGTTAATATCATAGGACATTTTTCTGCATACTGCTATTATTCCCTGGGGATTTTTAGTGTCACTTAAAACAGAAAAAAGATTGTCACTGACTACAAAACATTCAGCTTTTTTACTATATTTATTAATGTCGTTTTTTGACGCAAAGCTTTCTGAAAATACCATTTTTTCTATATGTATTCCATTGGGTATTTCTGAAACAAATCTCAGACCGTCGGCAATAAAAAGACCCCTTTCGTCTCTTTTTTTCTTATCGGCAAGGGCTTTTATTTCCTTAACTATTTTATTATGAGCGCTTTCTATCAATTTTTACACCCCTTAAATTTTAATGGTTAAATTATATCAGATATTTAAAGTTCATTCCATAGCTTATTTTTAGACACATAATTTAATATGTAATTTCTTTAATAAATTTGTAGTATATTTTAATTTATTTTTATGATATAATTAAGAAATTAACAATGGAGGAGTGGATTTTTGTGGCAGGGTTCATCTTTTGGAACTATATTTAAAATAACTACCTGGGGAGAGTCCCATGGGAAAGCCCTTGGTGTGACCATAGATGGCTGCCCGGCCGGAATACCTCTGTCAGAAGAAGATATTCAGAAAGAACTCGACAGGAGAAAACCCGGTTCAAATCCCTACGGTACAAAACGAAATGAAAGTGACTCCGCAGGTATTCTTTCTGGAGTATTTGAAGGAAAGACTACCGGAACGCCCATAACTATAGTTGTTTATAATGCTGACCATCATTCGTCTGATTACAGCTCCATTGCAGATAAATTCAGACCCGGTCATGCGGACTATGGATTTCATTCCAAATACGGTTTCAGAGACTACCGCGGCGGCGGCCGTTCATCGGGAAGGGAAACCCTCTGCAGAGTTGCCGCAGGTGCAGTGGCTAAAAAAATATTGGCGGAGCTTGGCATAGAAATATGCGCATATACTGTTTCCATAGGACCTGTCTCAATTGACAGAAACAATATGGATATATCAAAACGCTTTGACAATCCCCTTATTATGCCTGACCCTATTGCCGCACAAAAGGCCTCAGAATACCTTGATAAATGTATGTCCGAAGGTGACAGCGCCGGGGGAATTGCCGAATGTGTCATAAAGGGTGTCCCCGCAGGTATTGGCGAGCCCGTATTTGACAAGCTGGACGCTGTTCTCGGAATGGCCATACTTTCTATCGGTGCCGTAAAAGGCATTGAGTTCGGAAGCGGATTTGCTGTTTCCGGAATGAAGGGCTCTGAAAATAACGATCCTTTCATAGCTGAAAACGGAGAGGTGAAAAAGCTTACAAATAATTCAGGCGGTATTTTAGGCGGTATTTCCGACGGAAGCGATATAATTTTCCGTGCCGCATTTAAGCCTACACCTTCCATATCCAAAAAACAGCATACGGTTAATACAGCATCTGAAAATGTAGAAATAGAAATCAAGGGCCGACACGATCCCATAATCGTTCCAAGAGCTATAGTCGTTGTGGAAGCAATGAGCGCCATAGCCCTGACGGATATGCTGTTTCGCAGCCTGCCCTCGCAAATAGACAAAATCAAAGCAAACTATTAAAGGAGTGAATACAAAATGGGACAGAATATAAGCGATTACCAGAAAGTCATTACAGCTGAAATGATAACAGCAAACCGTACTGAAATAATTGCAAAAAATGTTATCGACGGCCTTGCAAAACGTAATATGAAAGGATATTTCTGTCAGACCGTTGAGGAAGCCAATGAGCTTATTTTAAGCCTTATTCCTGAGGGAGATTCAGTATCCTGGGGCGGTTCAATGACAATAAGAGATATGGGTCTTACAAAGCTTGTAAAATCATCAGGAAAATATAAAGTAATGGACAGAGACGAAGCCGGCTCAACTGAGGAAATGCGTGAGATACAGAGACAGGCTCTCCTTTGCGATACATTCCTTATGAGCACAAACGCTATGACAGATGACGGCGTTTTAGTAAATATCGACGGTCTCGGAAACCGTCTTGCTGCCCTCTGCTACGGACCTAAACAGGTTATCGTTGTAGCGGGAATAAATAAGGTAACTCATTCAGAAGAAGCTGCTATGGAGCGTGCCCGCAATGTGGCTGCACCCATTAATATACATCGTTTTGCAGCCAATGTGACACCCTGCAAAAAGACAGGAAAATGCGGAAACTGCATAAGTGACGGCTGTATATGCAGACAGATACTTGTTACAAGAATGTCTATGATACCCGAAAGAATAAAGGTTGTTCTTATAAACGACAATCTTGGTTTCTAATACGCTTTTAAAGCATAAGCTTTAAAATATATAGTTTAAGAGGAGGAAAAAATTATGAAGTTAAGCAAAAAACTTTGCGCTTTCTCAGTGGCTGCCGTAATGTCACTTTCAGTATGTGCTCCTGCTTTTGCTGCAGAAGCAGACAATACTGTTGATGTTCAGTTCAACGGCCAGACTACAGAAAACGCAGCTGTACTTGTTGAAGGTACAACTTATGTAAAAGCCGCTGATGTAAAAACTCTTTTCGGCGCAGACTGCACAGTTACAGACGGAAAAGCTGTTCTTACTGTAGACGGCAAAACAGTTAATGTTGACGCAGAAGTAACTGACGGAGAACTTATTCCCGTTCGTGCACTTACAACAGCTTTAGACTGCTCTCTTGGCTGGGACGATGCTGAGAAAACAGTTGTTGTTGTAGACGTTGACAAAATGGTCGCTGAAAGCGGTCAGACATTTGAAATAATCGGTAAATACATGGACTATGCTCTTTCAATTGGAGATAACTACAAAACAACATCAGAATTCAGCGGCAACGTTGAAGTAGTAGATACAACAGCTACAATGTCACTTCCCTTCAGCGGAACAACAACAGGTATCACTTCTGCTAAAGGCGAAAATATGACAATGAACCTTACACTTGATTTCACACAGATCAAGGAATTACTTGAAGCTCAGGGTATTAGTGACGCTGAAAAAGAAACTTTTGATTCTATCGTAAAGGCTCTTGAAAGCAGCGAAACAAAATATATCTATGATGTTGAAAACAACATTTTCTATATGAACTCAACAATGTTCACAGCTTTAGGCCTCAGCGCTGACGCTTGGGTAAGCTTAGACCTTTCAGACCTTTTCAACATGGGTATGTCAGAAGGATATGATATGAAATCAATCCTTGACCTTGCTATGTCAGGCGACATTAACGGATATATTACAGAGCTTCTTAAGGCTACACCCGTTAACAGCGTAAACAGCTATGAAGCAATTGCTCAGTCTTATGACTTAGTTGCTTCTATGCTTGGCGACAAAGCTTTCGTTTTAGCTGATGGTCAGTACAAATCATCATTTGCTTACAACGAAAACGGAACAGAACTTACATACGCAATGACAATGGGAACAGACGGCGAAAAAGTTAACTCTTGCACAGTTGCTCTTAAGATGGCTGCTGAAGGAGTTACAATGGATATGAATGTTTCTTCTGATAAAGATTTCAACTCAACAATGACATTCAATATGAATCTTCTTGATATGATGAAGATGAATATGGATTTCAAATCAGCATCAGAAGCAACAACAGAAGCTCCTCAGCTTACAGTTCCTGAAGGCGCTACTGTAATATCTCTCAATGACCTTCTTACAGGCGTAACAACTATGACAGCTGACGGTACAGTAGTACCCGCAGAGGAAGTTCCCGAAACAGCTGCTGAAGCTACAGAAGAAGGAACAACTGCTGAAGTACCCGCTGAAGATACAACAGCTGAAGCTCCTGCAGAAGATGCAGCAGCTGACACAACAGTTCCCGCTGAGGAATTAGTTCCCGCTGAAAGCACAACAGCTGCAGCATAAAATTTATATTTAAAATTTACCGATTAAAAAATCCCGGTCTTATGACCGGGGTTTTATTTTTAAATAAAAAACCACGCGTTCCTCGCGTGGTTTTCTTTATCTGATACCGTCGTTATAATTTTTTTCAAGCATTTCTTTTCTTTCTTTCCAGTCCGGCATAAGTTCTCCCAAGAGAGCATAAAATTTGCTGCTGTGGTCATAATGTATGAAATGCACGAGCTCATGGAGTACTACCTGGTCAATGCACTTTCTGTCGGCTTTTATAAGCTGGACATTGAGGCCTATCCTGTTCTTCTGGTTGTTGCAGCTTCCCCATCTGCTCTTCATATTTCTTATATAAATTTCCGGACGTTCAATTTCATAGTCTGAAACAAGCTTAAGCATATCATCAAGGGATTCTTCAAATACAGGCATAGCCTTTTCCGTAAGCCAGCCTATATACTTGGCTTTCAAATTTTCATCTCCGTATCTCGAGCTGATTATAATTTCATCGCCGGCTATTTCAACTTCAAATTTCTTTCCGCTTGTTATTCTAAGGGTATATTCTCTGCCCATAAAAAACAGTTTCTTTCCGTCATATATACTGTCGTCGGGCATATTTTCCCTGCGTTTTTCAACATCAGCCATTTTTCTAAAAATCCATTCGGCTTTCTCCTCTACAAAGCTGTCTACTTTTTTCTCGGGCATCTGTGAAGGTGCGGAAACAGATATGCTTCCGTCAGGTGTTATTCTTATATTTATATTCTTTATATCCTTTTTTACAAACTCATATTCTACGCGTAATCCGCAGTAGTTTATCGCTCTTAGCATTACTATCACCTTTACTTAAATCTAACGTATACATTTTACATTTTAGAAAATATTTTTGCAATAGTTTTTAGGTTGTTGCGATACTGTTTATTTGATATTATTAAATCAGCATAGTTTAAGGAGACTGATAAATATGCCGCTTATTAAAAACAAATCTGACATTGAGGAGACCGTCAGTATATACGAATCTTTAAGGCAGTCATATATTGAAAACGGATACCGTGAATACATATTTCTAAAAAATGACCGACTAACCGATTTTTTCTCCGTTGTATACGGACTTCCCTTTGCCGCCTTATATACTGTAATATACAGCCTGGTTCATAGGACAATACCTGATTTCGGTTTTTATATATTTATTATTTCCGTCATACTTCTTTATATCACTACTCCAATTCATGAAGCTCTGCACGGCCTTGGATGGAGCAGATTTTTAAAAAACGGATACAAAAGCATTTATATATATCTTCCAAAGGGTATTTCAGATGCCTACTGCCACTGTGCAGAGCCTTTAAGTTTCCGACAATATGGCTTCGGCAATATTATGCCTCTTATATTTTTAAGCATCATACCCGCCATAACGGCTGTTTTGACATCATCGGCAGTTCTCTTTTATTTTTCACTATTCAATGCCTTTGGATGCGGAAGCGACATAGCAAATACAATCCTTGCCTTTAAAAACAAAGATAAAATAATTCTTGATTATCCCATAGAATGCGGATTCACCGCATATAAAAAAGAGCCCTGACATAGGGCTCTTTTTTTATATGCTGAGATTATACTATTTTAAATGCTTCTTTTGCAGCTCCATACATTCCGGCGTCATTTTCAAGCTTTGCAAGAACAATATCAGTATCTTTGACTGTTTTAAAAGCAGACTCCCTATAGTATTTTTCTACGGGTTTTCTGACCTTTTCTCCGCCCTTTACAACACCGCCTGCCAGTACTATGACCTCAGGGTCAACCGTAACGGCTATGTTGGCAAGAGCCCTTCCCAGATACTTTCCGAAAATGTCTACTGCCTCAAGGGCTGTTTCGTCATTTTCCTCGGCAGCATCAAATACCGCTTTGGCTGTTATCTCCATTTTTCTGAGTACCGAAGGTTTATTGTCTCTTTCAAGCAGCTCTTTAACTGTAAATACTATTCCTGTAGCTGAAGCATAAGTCTCAAGGCATCCATATCTTCCGCAGTTGCATTTTCTGTTACTGTTATAATCAACTACTATGTGGCCTATTTCGCCGCCTGCTCCGCCGCTTCCTGTCAGTACGTTTCCGTCTATTACAATGCCACCGCCAATTCCGGTTCCTATGGTTACAAGGACCATACTTGAATGGCCTTTTCCTCCGCCCATCCACTGCTCTCCGAGCGCTGCGGCATTGGCGTCATTTAATACGACAGATTTTATTCCTGTCAGTTTTTCCATTATTCCGGCTGCGTCCACACACTTATCCCAGTAAAGATTTACGCAGTGTTTGACTATGCCGTCTGCTACCGGTCCCGGTATGCCTATTCCTATTCCCGATACGTTCTCTTTGTCTATTTTTTCTTCACAAAGAATTTTATTTATTTCTTTTGCTGTGTCTTCGAGTACAAATCCACATTTATTTTCCTGTCTTGTAGGTATCTGCCTCTTGGCAGTCATTCTGCCCTGTTCGTCTAAAACACCGATTTTTATGGCCGTACCGCCTATATCAACACCAACGGCATACATTTTAATTTCCCCTTTCCAGTTCAAGAAGCTTTTCTTTAACGTCAAGGCCTCCGCCATATCCTGTAAGAGAGCCGTTTGAGCCTATGACTCTATGGCATGGATAAATAATGGATATAGGATTTCTGTTATTGGCAAGTCCTACTGCCCTGAACCCCTTCGGGCATCCTACCGCCTCTGCTATATCCTTATATGTTACGGTTTTTCCGTAAGGAATTTTTCTAAGTTCCTCCCACACTCTTTTTTGAAATTCTGTCCCCTCGAGTCTGGTCGGAATATCAAATTCCTTTCTTTTTCCGGCAAAATATTCATCAAGCTGTCTTTTGGTCTCTTTTATAAGGTCAGTTTCTTCCACTGTCCAGTCTCTTTCAGAAAAAATAAGATGTGTAATTGCACCGTTTTCTTCTGCGATTCCTATTCTTCCTGCGTATGTATCATAGTAAAATATTTTTTTCATTCAAACATCTCCGCTATATCAGATGGTTTCTCAGCTATTCTGTATGCTCCGGCTTCTTCAAGTCTTTCTTTGTCCCCATATCCGTAAAGAACGCCTATGCATTTTATTCCGCTCTGAGCCGCTCCCTCAACATCGTAGTGTGTGTCTCCGACCATTATAACGTCATTCTTATCGGTAATATTCATACTTTCAATTACATAGTCTATAACCATTGTTTTGTTTTTTCTTTTATGGTCCGGTGTGTCTCCGCCTATTATTTCAAAGTATTTCGCCAAATCAAAATGCTCTAAAACTTCTATAGCTGAATTTTCAGGCTTAGATGTGGCAACACAAAGGATTTTTCCCATATCCTTGAGTTTTTGAAGGCTTTCCTTAATACCGTCATAAACATCACATTCAAATTTACCTACAGTAGTATATCTCTCCCTATAAGAGAGTATCATTTCAGCTGCCTTTTCCTTTGTAACGCCAAACACCTCCATAAACTTTTCTCCAAGGGGCGGGCCTACAAATACCTTCAGCTCCTCAAGCGAAGGACAAGGCATATTGTGCTTTTTAAGCGCGTACTGTATGGAACGGGTTATACCCGGGTCTGATTTAGTAAGAGTACCGTCAAGGTCAAAAAATATATATTTACAGGTAAGTTTTTCCAAATGTATCACTCCCATTGTTTTTATACTAATGTATCATTTTACAGGAGTAAAAACAAGTGGTTTACACTATCTGCACCGCAAAAAGAATTTTTTAAATTTAAAACGCCCCGCAAAAATAGTCATCCGCTATATTGATAAGATGAAGCGGACAGACGTTGTTTTCCATCATTTTGGCCGCAAATCTTTTCGCTTTCTCATAATCTTCAAAAAGCCCCGGAATACAGCATTCGTCATTTTTGTTGGATACCATTATTCCGTAAATTTTCCCCTTATCTGTTTGGCTTTCCAGAAGATAGTAGCTGTTAAACGGCCGTTCGGAAACCTCTCCTATTAAAACTGTTGTTGCTTTCATTCTCTACCCTCCCTTAATTACCATTATATTATTAAACAGTCATATACAAATAACAATACCTATTCCCTCGACATTATATCGACAAAACCGACATTAAAACAAATTGCACAAATTAAAAAAAGAGGGCAAAAATGCCCTCTTTACAGGTGTTTTAATAAAATTTTATATCTAATTTTCGATTATCCGCATAAACACTATACTTTCAAGTATTT
>ERZ791934.1030-NODE-1030-length-30891-cov-5.596478_pt1 | contig 30891 bp, 31 predicted proteins | sample MGYA00510125_ERZ791934 | MGnify/ENA primary metagenome ERZ791934 (study PRJEB30046, sample SAMN00993240) | human gut metagenome | study: EMG produced TPA metagenomics assembly of the A metagenome-wide association study of gut microbiota in type 2...
CGCGCTAGACTAAGGATCTAGTCCGGGTAAACTGGGTAGGGGTTCAAGTCCCCTCAACTGCATATAATTTTGTTAAATATCGGGGTGTAGCGTAGTTTGGTTAGCGCGCCTGGTTAGGGACCAGGAGGTCGCAAGTTCAAGTCTTGTCACCCCGATTTTTTTATTCAAAGGTATGGTTTTTGACCATACCTTTTTTCTTGCATTTATACTTCCTGAGGACAAAAGAGTAATATGGAACTTTTAATATTTTTATACTAAAAAATACCGCCTTATATAGGCGGTATCTGTTTTTATTCAAAGAATGTCATTGGGTCTAAGTATTCATTATTTTCCATAACAGAAAAGCCTAAATGAGCACCGGTAGAAAAGCCCGTATTTCCCAATAAAGCAATAGTTTCGCCCTGTAATACTTTCTGTCCTGATGAAACAAAAATTTCCTTACAATGGCTGTAAACGGTTTTTAGACCGTTTTCGTGGGCTATGGTTACTGTATAACCATTTTTAAAATCATATTCTGCATTTTCTATAGTGCCATCGGCTGCGGCATATATGGATTTGCCTTCAGCATCCTGTCCGCTTATATCTATTTCTTTATGTACTGCTCCATTAGCAGATTTTTCGTTGTAGCCGAATGTAATATTATAACAGCCATCTACAGGCCATATAAATTCTGCTGACTGGGAAACTGTTTCTGCATTTTCAGTAGTTTCAACAGCTTTTGCATCCGATGCAGGAGATGTGGCAAAGGCAGAAGCAGATAAGATAATTATAGCTGAGGCACCAATGACTGACAGCTTATTTTTTCGCTTAAATTTCATAATATAACAAATCCTTTCCTTTACTATATTTTTGCTGAATCCGGTAAATACAGACAATCCATTTGATGAGCGTTTTTCTTCTGAAGTAATAAGTGCCAGCGCATATTCCTTATTGTTGCCGCTCATATTTATTACTGCCTCATCGCAGGATATTTCTATATCGTGATTTGCTGATATAAACATCAGCCATACCATTGGATTAAACCAGTTTACACATAGAGCCGCTGCCAGAAGCAGCTTTCCTGCCGAATCCAACCTTTTTATATGGGTATATTCGTAAAGCAGTATATACTCTATTTCCTTACCGTATCCCTCATCATATTTCGGAAGCAGTATTTTGGGAAATATTATTCCGCAGGTAAGAGGAGTATCTATTTTGGGACATTCCATTATTTTTATTTTACGTTTAAGCCTTTTGACATCCTTAATATTTAAATCTAATTCACTGCATCGTTTTGTTTTTACTTTAAATGCAATGAATATGGACAAAAAGTACATAAACATAATTACTGCACCTGCAATCCAAATGATTTTTAAGAAATCGAAACTGTAAGATGGACTATAGGAAGGTACTATGGGAACAGTGCGCTCTGATGAAAGAAGAGAGGGCATACTGTTTTGCGCCAAATTATACTGTTTATATCCTGCTGAGTATGCGTTCAGACTGAATTTAATATCAAAGGGAATAATAAGCCTTAAAGCGGCAATATACCACATCAGCACGTAGGTAAATCTGGGCAGCCATTTTTTCAGTAAAAGTCTGGATAAGAATGTAACAAATACCATAACAGTGCCATAAAGGAACATCTTGTAAATATCCATTTCTATTCACCGTCCAGTTCGTTTACCATTTGTTTGAGTTTTTCTATATCGTCTTTTGAAAGCTTATTTCCACCCAAAAGGGCAGCAAATAATTTATCAACGGACCCGTTAAATACCTTGTCAAGAAAGGCCTCGGTACTTTCGATTTGTACGGCTTCTCGGCTGATTAATGGTCTGCATAGAAAATTCGGCTCAATTCTTTCAATGGCATCTTTCTTAATGCAGCGCTTAATTATGGTATATGTTGTATTTATATTCCAGCCGCATTCTTTATTAAGCACATCAGAAATATGTTTTGCCGTTGATTCTCCTTCATCCCAGAGAACATTCATTACTTTAAGTTCAGAATCTACGAGCTTTTGTTTCATAAAATCACCTCCTTATACTACTGCTGTAGTATATATCTATATTATAGCAGATTTATAATAAAGTCAATACTACTGCTGTAGTATAAACGTCCAAAATAAAAATACCGGTTTCCCGGTATTTTTTATCTTATTCCACTATGGATTTTAATTCGCTTAAAAGATTGGCATTTTCTTTAGGTGAAAGTATGCAGAATCTTAAGTAGCTTTCATCAAGGAATGTAAATGATGCCGCATCTCGTATAACCATTTTCTTTCTTACCATATGTTCAAAAATCTCATTGGCAGTTATTTTGTCCGTAAGAAGCTTAACAAGAATGAAGTTGGATGCGGACTCATATACCTTAATGTTTTTCCAGGTTTTAAGCTCCTCGTAGGCTTTTCTGCGTTCACTTGATATAAGATTCTTGGTTTCTTCGATAAATTCCTCATCGCTAAATATAAGCTCTCCTGCGTAGCTTGCCAGTATATTTACAGACCAAGGGTCCTGATTTTCAGCAAGAAGCTCATGGAACTTTTTGCTTGATGTTATTCCGTATCCAAGTCTGAGACCCGGTGCAGCAAAGAATTTGGAAATTCCCCTTATAACAAAAAGATTATCATATTTAGCGGCAAGGGGGATTGAACAGATTTTTTCAAGACTGTCGCTGAATTCTATATATGTTTCGTCTACCATTACACTTATGTCCTTGGACTTGCAGTGAATAAGTATACGCTCCATATCATCGGTCTGAATTGCCGTGCCTGTGGGATTGTTGGGGTTGCAGGCAATAAAGAGTCCTGTATCATCATTAAGAACAGTTAAAAGTCTGTCTATATTAAGTTTAAAATCTTCGTCTTCTCGAAGCTCAAAATATTCATAATTTCTTCCGCTGAGTTTGACTGCATTTTCGTATTCGGAATATGCAGGTCCCATAATTACTGCTTTTTTATCATTTACTGACCTGATAAAAGTAGATATAAGTTCGGTGGAGCCGTTCCCTACAACGATATTTTCGGGGTCAGCGCCTGTATATTTTCCTATGCTGTCTCTCAGTGCCTGATATTTTTTATCAGGATAGTTGCATACTATAGAAATGTTTTCAGCAAGCTTTTTTGCAGCCTTTTTGGGAAATCCGAGGGGATTTATATTTCCGCTGAAATCTGATATTTCGTCTTTGGGTATTCCGTATATTCTTTCGATGGCATCAAGGTCGCCGCCATGCATATGTATAACTTCTTCCATTTTTATGCCTCTTTTCTTATGTTAATCATAAAGATATAATTCATGCTCTTTTTGGGTTATTTCCTTGCTCTGTTCAAGAATTCTGGGATATAGTATCTCACTGCATCCGCTGTGAAGATTCGTAAGACGGAATTCAATGTTAGGCTCATCAGGAATAACCAATATAAGAACTGTGTTGTTGTCGTAAAGTATATCAGCCAATGTTGAACCGGGGTCAGACAGCAGTTCTATATTTTTAAAGTCCAATAAATCGTTGTCTGTCCTTTTTATTCTGAAACTGTATTCTTGATCGGAAGGCATCATAAACAGCATCATCATATGCCTTGCCGCTATAGCTAAGGGAGTGGAGGAGTCCATCTCGATATTTTTCCATAGATTTCTGTCACCGCCAAGGCAGGCTTTTATGGTATAGATAACATCATACTGGGCGTTGAATGCGTCTTCGCTCTGTTTATATGATGATATGGACCTTTCCTTATCAAGAGAAAGCAGTATTTTATCGATTGGAATAGGGGGATACCCGGAAGAATCCTTAGTCTTTTTATTGAATAATATTTTGCCAAGCGGAGTATGGATAAAAGCCGTGCATGGCAGAAATAATTCGGGGTCCCTCTCGCCGTCAATGGCTATGGAATTAAAAAGACCGTTAAGTATTTCTCTGAATTTCATGGGATAGGAATAGAGAGGTCTTATTATCCTTAGATAATGGCCAAATACATATATAAAACAACGGTCCAATAATATACCCATATAAAAAATAGATGAAAGCACTGAGGTCTCGGTATCGCTCAAATCAGGAAGGTCAGCCCTTTCCAAAAGGTCTCTGACATCCATATCCGAAGCATCATAAAGCCCTATGAGTATATCGTCTATTGGTATGGGATTTATGATAAACTCCTTTATTTTCTGCGCATCAGCTTTAAAAATCTCATAGGGAAATTCAGCATTAAGTGCAGAGGCGCATATACCGCAGGACACATCAACTATTTTATTAAACTTTTCCGTCTGTGTCATACCAAAGAAAGCTGCATCATAATCAGGCTGGATGCACTTTTCAAAAAGTGACGGCATCTGCCTAAACAGCCCCAGTTTCTCAGACAGGGAGAAAAGATATAAAACATAGTATCTGTCCGATATGGAAAGTCTTCGCTGCAGTGACCTTATGTCAGACTCCTTGAGTGTGAAGTCATCATTAAGGTGCATTACAGGCGACATAAACCTCAGAAAAATATCCAGGTCATTATAAATCGGATGACTCTCAATGGAGTAAAAGTTCTTTTTGAAATTGAATTCAAGAGTATTTCCGCGCACATTTTTAAGCCTCATACATACACTGTAAAAACCCTTATCTTTAACGACACTGTCGGGCTGGTTTTCAGCTATGGTAGCGGGTGACAGCACCGTTTCGGAAAACAGGGCGCTGTAGTACCAGCGGACAAACAGGGTGGGAGCAAGGAAAGCAATTTCACGCTGCTGTCTGCCTGTCATATACATAAATGTGGCATTAAAATCCTCTGAAAAATTATCAAATATTTTTTGAATTTCAGGATTCATAACGGCCTCCAAAAAATTATTACGTACTATTATAGCAGATTTTGAGGATATTTAAAATATCAATTACTGTTTAATTTATGGGTACAGTTTTATTGGCTGAAAGCAAATTTTTAAATATATATCCGCCATATGAGGACTTTTTTAAGTTTTTGATTGCCTCATAAGGAAAAAACATGTATAATCAAAGGAATGGCTTAAGTTTTTCTATATGAAAGGAAAATTAATATGAAAAAAGGTGTAATATTCGATTTGGATGGTACCCTTGTGAATTCTATGAGAGTATGGGAAAATGCAGACTATGCCCTTGCGGAAAGATACGGGTTTGTACCTGATGACGAATACTGGAGCAAAGTTACGTCCCTGTCTTTTTTAGAGGGTGCGGCGTATATAACCAATAGATTCAATCTGAATAAAACATCAAGTGAAATAGCCGATGAACTTTATGAAATGGCTCTTCACGACTATAAATATAATATAGAGCTGAAGCCCGGCGCTGAAAATCTTCTCAAAATGCTGTCAAATGACGGCCTTAAAGTTGCCATAGCAACTTCCAATGTTGAGGAGATGACCCATGCGGTACTTAAGAAAAACGGAGTTTTTGACTACATAGACGCATTTGTATACTGCGACCAGGTGGGAAAAAACAAGGCTTTTCCCGATGTATACGAGGCAGCGGCAAAGGCCCTTGGCCTTAAGGCTTCCGAATGTTATATATTTGAAGATGTTCCCTACGCTTTGGAAGGGGCAAAAAAATCAGGAGCCGAAGTAATAGGCGTTTTTGATGAATACTCAGCGTCCAAAGAGGAGGAAATGAGAAGCAAAGCCGACAGATATATAATGTCTTTGGAAGAGTTTAGATACTGAGTATTGCAAAAATATAATGAATGTGATATATTCCTTGTGTTGGGTACAAATGTTTTCAATGTATGAACAGGAGGATATATATGAAAGATGACAAAAAGTTTTACATAATCGATAAAAGTGTTCTTCCGGAAGTTTTTATAAAAGTTATGGAAGTTAAAAATCTTCTTGAGAGCAAAAGAGAAAAAACTGTTCAGGATGCAGTTAATAAAGTAGGTATAAGCAGAAGTGCTTTTTATAAATACAGAGATGCCATTTTCCCTCTTTATGAACATTCAAGGGGCAAAAATGTGACATTTTCAGTAAATATGGATAATAAGTCGGGACTTCTTTCCCTGGTGCTCAACGCCATAGCACAGGCGGGAGCAAATATATTGACGATTAATCAGACCATACCCATAAACGGTATAGCCAATGTTACTATCACTGTTGAAACCCAGGAGCTCACATCCGAAATTGGTGAGTTCATTGAAAAAATCAGTAATATTGAAGGCGTAAGGTCACTTAATATAATCGCTCGTGAATAATATATATGGGAGAGGATCGATATGTTACATATAAAGGCACCTGCTACATCGGCTAATATGGGCCCCGGATTTGACTGCGCCGGAGTTGCTCTTCAGCTTTATAACGAAATTTGGGTGGAAAAAACCGAAGGCGGCATTGATATATCGTCTGCCGACGGAAAAGATATACCTAAGGATGACAAAAACCTTATTTACACAACTATCAGAGACTTTTATGCACAGGAAGGCATTGAAATGCCCGGAATAAAGATAATACAGAAGGATGCCATACCTATGACAAGGGGCCTTGGAAGCTCGGCTGCCTGCATAGTTGGAGGCCTTCTTGCCGCCAACGCACTTAGCGGAAAAAATTATTCCGTAGATGAGATAGCTAAAAGGGCTGCATCTCTGGAAGGCCATCCTGACAATTCAAATCCTGCCCTTATGGGCTCCATGGTCATAAGTGCCATGTACGAGGAAGGAATGAAATGTGTAAAGATAGATGTGCCCAAAAATCTGGTTTTTGCAGTAATAATCCCTGATTTTGCGCTTTCGACGTCGGAATCAAGGGCGGTCCTTCCCAAAGAATACACAAGAAGCCAGGCGGTATTTAATTCCTCAAGAACAGGACTTCTGGTCGCTTCTATGATGACAGGAAATATCGATAATCTTCGTATAGCCGTTGACGACGCTATACATCAGCCATACAGAAAAAAACTTATAAGAAATTATGATGATATATTTGCGAAGGCGAGACTCTGCGGATCAAAGGCTGAATATCTGAGCGGAGCAGGACCTACGCTTATGACTTTGATTACGGATGAAAACGCGGAGGAGTATGAAAAGGAAATGAAAGAATTCCTTGCTTCTCTCCCCGATAATTGGGAGCTTAAACTGCTCAAGCCTGATACACAGGGGGCGACAGTTGAGTTTGAATAATCCGGCTTGGAGGTAATTTTTTGCTTATAGTACAAAAATACGGCGGTTCTTCCGTCGCTGACAAAAGTCGAATAATGAATGTCGCTTCACGCGTAGCTGAAGCTTATAAAGAAGGAAATGAATTAGTTGTAGTTGTTTCCGCCCAGGGAGACACAACCGATGAACTGCTTAAGGCGGCGGCGGACATAAATCCGGATGCCTCGGAAAGAGAACTCGATATGATAATATCAACGGGTGAGCAGCAGTCAGCGGCACTTATGGCCATGGCTTTAAACGGTATGGGTATTCCTGCCATAAGCCTTAACGGATGGCAGATGGGCATAGTTACGACTGAGACCTATGGAAATGCCAAGATAGATTCCATTTCAGCGGAAAGAATAAAAGAAGAACTTTCCAAAGGAAAAATAGTAATAGCGGCAGGATTCCAGGGTATAAACAAGTATGGGGATATAACCACCCTTGGACGCGGCGGCTCAGACACTACGGCAGTGGCCCTTGCGGCAGCCCTTAATGCTGACAGATGCGAGATATATACTGACGTGGAAGGCGTATATACTGCTGACCCCAGAGTTGTGGATACAGCTGAAAAACTGGATAAAATAAGCTATGACGAAATGCTTGACTTTACGACCATGGGAGCCAAGGTACTGCATAACCGCTCCGTTGAGCTGGCTAAAAGATATGAGGTACCCCTCAGCGTGCGTTCGAGTTTTGTAAAAAGCAGCGGTACGGCTGTATGCGGCGAAAAGGGTAAACGTATTGTAAGCGGCATTGCCTCAGACAGGGATACTGCCCTTATAACCATAACGGGATTAGTCAACAAACCCGGAGCAGCCTTTGGAGTATTTAAACTTTTGGCCGAAAGAGGCATAAGTGTTGATATAATACTTGGTTCCGGGGAAAACGGCGGAGAAATCGCTTTTACTGTGGAAAGAAAAAATCTTAAGGCGGTTACTTCAGCCCTTAAGGCAAACCTTAAGGCAGGAACCATAAAATGGGATGAAGGATTTTCAAAGATATCAATTATCGGCGCTGGGCTTGAAACAAATCCCGGTGTAGCTTCCGAACTTTTCGGAGCACTGGCCGAAGAAAACATAAACGTTGAGATGATAACAACATCAGAGATAAAAATCAGTCTTCTTATTAACAGAAAAGATGAGGAAAAGGCAGTAAGAGTCCTTCACAAAAAATTTATAGAAAAATATAAAGCGTAATAAATAAAGCAGGGAATTTGATTCCCTGCTTTTTGTTATTAATTCTGTTTATAGTCCCTAAGCATACTGCTGAGTTTATCAAAATTATCCTGCGAACAGGTGAGAGCCTTTCCGCCGGAACATTCTATAAGACAAAGGACCCTTGCCGTAGTTTCCAAAACTTCGACTACCGTAAATGCTTCGTCCATATCCTCGCCTATGCATACGGCTCCGTGGCATTTTAACAGGCAGGCTTTAGCCTTTGTACCCAGAGCTTCGATACAGTTTTTGGCAAGGACCGGACTGCCGGGAAGGGCATATTCGGCACACTTTACACGTTCGCCTAAAGTCTGGGCAGCTTCATCAAGTATCAGGGGGATATCCTTTCCCTGAGCCGCGTATACAAGAGAGTAAACAGGATGAGTATGTATCACTGCGTTTATTTCCGGTCGGTTTTGATAAATAGTTATATGCATCAGCATTTCTACGGTAGGCTTTCTTTTTCCCTCGATTATGCGGCCGAAGGCATCGCATACGACTATGTCGTCTTCGGTTATATCACAGTGTTTTATCCCTCCGGGAGTAAGAAATATATATCCGCTTTTGGGATCTCGAACACTGAGATTTCCCCAGGTTTCAGCCGCAAGTTTTGAGTTTTCAACTCTTTTGGCGCTGTCAACTAAAAGCTTTTTAAATAATTTCATAATTATCCCTTCTTTTCTGAAGCCTCTTTTTTCTCAAATATTTTTTTGAAAGATTCACTGTAGGGCGGCCTTGCTATGCCGTATTCGGTTATTATGGCCGTTATGAGGTCATTGTCGGTAACATCAAAGGCAGGGTTAAATACCTTTACGCCTTCGGGAGCCATTCTTTTTGAATACCACATTTCGGTAACTTCATGGTCTGGACGAAGCTCAATATTTATATCGGCGCCTGTACTCGTATTCATATCTATGGTAGATGTAGGGGCACATACATAAAACGGAACATTATATCTTTTAGCCGCGAGAGCTACCATAGATGTTCCTATCTTATTTGCGGTATCTCCGTTTGCCGCAACTCTGTCACAGCCTACAAATACCGCGTTTACAAGGCCCTTTCGCATTACGGATGCTGACATATTGTCGCATATAAGAGTAACATCTAGACCGGACTGGCTTAATTCAAAACTTGTAAGTCTTGCACCCTGAAGGAGAGGACGGGTTTCATCTGAAAATACTTTAAAATTATATCCTTTTTCGTGGCCCAGATACATGGGAGCCGTTGCCGTACCGTATTTAACGGTGGCAAGTTTTCCGGCATTGCAGTGGGTAAGAAGTCCGTCACCGGGTTTTACAAGACTGAGGCCGTATTCGCCTATGGCTTTGCATACGCGTATATCCTCGTTTCTTATTTCGATGGCCTCTTTTCTGAGGGCTTCCACTATTTCGGGTATGGGCTTTTCGCTGTTATTTTCCACTATTTTTCCCATACGCTTCAGTGCCCAGGAAAGATTGACTGCTGTCGGACGGGCGGAATCCAGATAATCAGACGCTTCTTTAAACTGTCTGTAGAAATCTTCAAAGCTGTCTGCTTTTATTTCTCTTGCGGCGAGATATATACCCATAGCGGCTGTTACGCCTATGGCGGGAGCCCCTCTTACCTGAAGCAGATAAATGGCGTTCCATATCTCCTTTTGAGTTTTAAGGCTTAAAATTTCGGTACTGTAGGGCAGCTTTGTCTGGTCGATTATAACTATTGCGTTATTTTTCTCGTCGAGCGCTACAGTATCATAGTCCATAATATTTTTCACTGCCATTCCTCCTTAAAGCAGTCTGGGGACAGAATTTTATTGGCTTTTGTCCTCAGGCAATGCCGTATTTTCTAATTAAATAATAGCATTTTACAACGGAGATTACAATATTCTGGTCTTTGGAGAAAAACAAAAATCCGCCCTGAAAAGGGCGGAAGATTATATTATATCCTGGGAAGAAAATCCTCTGTACTGAAGGGCCTCAGCCAGATGTTCAAGGCCGATTTTTTCACTGCCTGCAAGGTCAGCGATAGTACGGGATACTTTAAGTATTTTATGATAGGACCTGGCACTGAGATTAAGACTGTCAAAGGCTTCTTTGAGAAGCTCTTCGGCGTCCTTTTCAAGTACGCAGTATTTTTCCATAAGAGGCGTAGTAAGCCTTGAATTAAAGAAAATACCGGAATCCTTATATCTTTCAAGCTGTATGTTTCTTGCGGCTGTGACGCGCTTTTTTATTTCTTTAGAACTTTCGGCTTTTTCCGAACTGTTTAAATCCTTGTAGGATACATCAGGGGTGTCTGCATAAATATCTATTCTGTCAAGAAGCGGTCCTGATATTTTTTTCCTGTAGTTTGTTATTTCGCTCATGGAGCAGTGGCATTTTTTATCACCGAGATATCCGCAGGGACATGGATTCATGGCCGCCACGAGCATAAAATCCGAAGGATATTGGGCAGTGGCATTTACTCTGGATATGGTAACTATTCCGTCTTCCATGGGCTGGCGCAGTACCTCAAGCACATCTCGTTTAAATTCCGGCAGTTCATCAAGGAAAAGAACTCCGTAATGGGCCAAGCTGACTTCACCCGGTCTCGGTATGCCTCCTCCGCCTGTAAGTGCGGCTGCGGAAACGGTATGATGCGGAGAGCGGAAAGGCCGTCTGGTTATAAGAGACTTTCCGTTTTGCAGAAGTCCTGAGACACTGTATATTTTTGTAATCTCTATACTTTCTTCAAAGGTCAAATCAGGCAGAATAGAGGGCAGACGTCTTGCAAGCATGGTCTTACCGCTTCCCGGATGCCCGCTCAGAAGAATATTATGGTATCCAGCCGCTGCTATCTCCATTGCCCTCTTTACAAATTCCTGGCCTTTAACGTCGGAAAAATCGGGGGCAGGAAGCAGGCTTTCCGATGAAAATATATCTTTTATATCAACTTTATGTATCTGGGGTGTTATGCCCTTTATTATTTCGGAAATGTCGTTATAGGCATATACTTCCATTCCTTCCACAAGGGCAGCCTCATCGGCGTTTTCAGGAGGAACAATGCATTTTTTGATGCCGTTTTTGAAGGCTCCGTATACTATTGGAAGTACTCCTCTGACGGGGCGTATGCTGCCGTCGAGAGACAGCTCGCCTATTATAAGACTGTCCTGTATAACGGATTTGTTTATCTTTTCCAAACAGGAAAGTACGCCAAGGGCTATGGGCAGGTCAAAGGCAGGACCTTCTTTTTTAGTGTCAGCCGGAGCAAGGTTTACGGTTATGCGCTTGGCGGGAAGTTCAATGCCTGAATTTTTTATGGCAGTCCTTACTCTTTCTTTTGATTCCTTTACCGCCGACCCGGGGAGCCCTACTATTTCAAAACAGGGAAAACCGTTTGATATGTCGACCTCCACATTTACTGCGTATCCGTTTATTCCGCTTACAGCGCCGCTCAAAACTTTGGACAGCATAAACACCCCTCCAATCTATAGATATATGATAACAACTTGTATGTTTTTTAGCAATATATATGAAAGTTTTCGGTGAAAAAATATTAGTATTGAATTTAAATGAAAAACAATATATTATAAAAGTCGTGTATAACTTTTAGATAAACCACAGGTGGATTTTTATGAAAGATGATTATTATGTGATGTGGCTGAGCCGTATAGACGGCATGAACCTGTCAAAAATCAAGAGACTGACTGCATATTTTGGCAGTGCAGAGGAAATATATAAAGCCGAAAGAGATGAGCTTGAAGAAGTTATCTGCGCCGAAGAGGCATATAAGATAGCCGCCTCATCTGTGGACGGAAGCCTCGAAAAATATATGGAGTCCCTTGAAAAATCAGGTTCTGATTATATGTCATTTTTCAATGAAAATTACCCAAAAGGATTAAAAGATATTGACGATGCGCCAATTGGCCTTTATTATAAAGGAAGTTTTCCTAAAACAGATTCAAGATTTGTTTCTATGGTAGGCTCAAGACGGTGTACTCAGTATGGAAAACAGGCAGCTTTAAAATTGTCAGGTGACCTGGCTAAAAGGGGAATAACGATTGTAAGCGGTCTGGCGGCAGGCATAGATTCATATTCCGCATACGGCGCTCTGAAAAATAAAGGCATTACCGTTGCGGTGATGGGTACGGCCATCGATAGATGTTATCCCGCTGAAAACAGAGGCTTGATGGAAAGGATAATAAATGAGGGCGGCTGTATTTTATCCGAGTATGCTCCCGGTGCAAAGACTTACGGTTCAGATTTCGTAAGAAGAAACAGGATAATTGCCGGACTGTCTGAAGTCTTGATAATAGTTGAAGCAGAATTAAAAAGCGGCACTTCATCAACGGTTGATGATGCTCTTAAGTATGGTAGAAGCATATTTGCGGTACCAGGCAGTATATTCAGCAAGTACAGCGAAGGTACCAACAGACTTATAAGGGACGGCTGTCCGCCGGTGCTTTCTTATGAAGATATTCTGCTTGAAATGGGAATTGATGAAAGGTATATTAAAAAACATAACGGAAAAGATGAAAAGCCCGAGCTGAGCGGCATAGGAGAGATAGGAAGAATAATAATAGAAGCGTTGGGAGAACCTATGAGCTTTGACGAGCTTGCGGCAAAAACCGGAATGAATGAGACCAGACTCAGGTCGGAGCTTACGGTTTTGGAAATAAGAAAAATCGTAGCCAAACTTCCCGGCCAGAGATATGTATTAGTATATTAAGTGTAGGAGGTACACAAGTGGCTGAAACTGTGACAGAAAATGCTGCGAAAAAAAAGACAACAGCAAAAAATAAAACAGCAAAAAAGACTGCTTCTGCAGCCAAGAAAACTACTAAAAAAACAAAAAAAGCTAAGAAGAACCTTGTTATTGTGGAGTCTCCCGCAAAGGCAAGTACAATAACCAAATTTTTAGGTAAAAACTATACTGTTATGGCTTCCATGGGACATGTAAGAGACCTGCCCAAAAGCCAGCTTGGAATAGATATTGAAAATGACTATGAGCCTAAATATATAACAATAAGAGGCAAAGGCGAGCTTTTAAGCGCCCTTAGAAAAGAAGCAAAAAATGCGGATAAAATATATCTCGCAACTGACCCTGACCGTGAAGGAGAAGCCATAAGCTGGCATCTTATTACGGCCCTTAATCTTGATGAAAGCAAGACAGACAGAATAACATTCAACGAGATAACAAAAGACGCGGTAGAAAAGTCCATTAAAAACGCAAGAGGCATAGATATGAATCTTGTAAATGCCCAGCAGGCAAGACGTGTATTAGACAGAATAGTTGGTTACCCCGTAAGCAACCTGCTCTGGCAGAAGGTAAAGGGACGTCTCAGCGGAGGAAGGGTACAGTCCGCCGCATTAAAGATGATATGCGACCGTGAAGAAGAAATAAGAAGCTTCATACCGGAAGAATACTGGACAGTAAGTGCCTTTGTAAATGACGGTTCATCAAATGAGTTTGAGGCTAAGCTTTACGGAACAGCAGAAGGAAAAATAGAGCTTAAAAGCAAGGAAGACACAGACAAAGTACTTAATGCCGTAAACGGAAAAGACTTTGTTGTTAAAGAAGTAAAGAGAAGCGAAAAGATAAGAAAGCCTTATCCTCCTTTTACAACAAGTACACTCCAGCAGGAAGCAAGTAAATATCTGAACTTTACAGCGCAGAAAACAATGATGCTTGCCCAGCAGCTTTATGAAGGTGTTGAGATAAAGGGTGAAGGCACAGTAGGTCTTGTATCCTATATCAGAACTGACTCTGTGCGTGTTTCCGATGAGGCATACGAACAGGTCACAGAATTTATTAAAAACGACATAGGCGATAAATTCCTCCCTGCGGAGAGAAATATATATAAAACCAAAAAGACAGCCCAGGATGCCCACGAGGCCATAAGACCCACATATTCATACAGGACACCTGAAAGTCTTAAGGCATCTCTTTCCAACGACCAGTTTAAGCTTTATAAACTTATATGGGAAAGATTTGTTTCAAGCCAGATGGCACCGGCAGTCTATGAGACAATGGGTGTATCCATCGAGGCAGCGGGATATATTTTCAGAATAAATGCATCAGCAATAAAGTTTAAAGGGTTTTTGGAAGTATATAACCGCGTGGAAGAGACTGAAAATATAATAAAGTTCCCTAAGATTGAAGAAAACTGTGTGCTTAAAATAAAGGACATAGTACCTGAGCAGCATTTTTCACAGCCTCCCGCAAGATATACAGACGCATCATTGATAAAGACCATGGAAGAACTGGGAATAGGACGTCCAAGTACCTATGCGCCCATACTTGCCACAATCCAGGCAAGAAACTACGTGTCTAAGGAAAAGAAAGCCATTTTCCCCACTGAGCTTGGAGAAATCGTAAATGACATTATGAAGGAATATTTCCCGGAGATAGTCAACATAGGATTTACGGCCGAGATGGAAAACGAGCTGGACAGGGTTGAGGAAGGTCTTGACGAATGGAAAAAGGTAATAAGAGATTTTTACCCCATGTTCAGCGAGCAGCTTGAAACAGCCATGGAAAAGCTGGAGAAGGTCGAGATAAAAGACGAAGAAACGGATATCGTATGCGAAAAATGTGGAAGAAAGATGGTTATAAAGATAGGCAGATACGGAAAATTCCTTGCCTGTCCCGGATATCCCGAATGTAATAACGCAAAACCCTATTTTGAGCCTGCCGACGTTGAATGTCCTAAATGCGGCGGTATGGTTATGAAGAAAAAATCCAAAAAGGGAAGAACATATTACGGCTGTGAGCATAATCCCGAATGCGACTTTGTTTCTTGGGATAAGCCGGCGAAGGAGAAATGTCCTAAATGCGGCTCATATATGCTTGAAAAGGGAAAAGAACCTGTAAAATTAGTATGTTCCAATGAAAAATGCGGTTTTGTGACAGAAAAAAAGGAAGAATCTGAAGATTAATAAAAGGACGCGGAATTTTCCGCGTCTTTTTTAGGGTAAAAAATAAAAAATGTATTGTATTTATGCGGATTTAGTGATATAATATCTGCCGTAACTGATTAAAACACACGCATTTGACTCGGCCGCAGGGTGCTCCTGCTCGGAGTTTTGGCGGCTTGGATAATGCGGAGGAAAAACCTAGGAGGTAAATTATGAGCGTAATTTCTATGAAACAGTTGTTAGAAGCAGGTGTACATTTCGGACACCAGACAAGAAGATGGAACCCTAAAATGGCTCCTTACATCTTCGCTGAAAGAAACGGTATCTACATTATCGATCTTCAGAAGACAGTTAAGAAGGTAGATGAAGCTTACACAGCAGTATCTAACTTCATCAGCGAGGGTGGAGAGATCCTTTTTGTTGGTACAAAGAAGCAGGCTCAGGAATCTATCAAAGAAGAAGCTGAGAGATGCGGTATGTACTATGTAAATGAAAGATGGCTTGGCGGTATGCTTACAAACTTCAAGACAATCCGCACAAGAATCGCTAGACTTAAAGAGCTTGAAAAGATGCAGGAAGACGGAACATTTGAAGTACTTCCCAAGAAGGAAGTTGCTGTTCTTCTTCATGAGAAAGAGAAACTTGACAAGAACCTTGGCGGTATCAAGGAAATGACAAGAATTCCCGATGTAATGTTCGTTGTTGACCCTAGAAAAGAAAAGATTGCTATTCAGGAAGCACACATTCTTGGAATTCCCGTTGTTGCTATCGTTGATACAAACTGTGATCCCGAAGAAGTTGATTACGTTATCCCCGGAAACGATGACGCTATTCGTGCCGTAAAACTTATCGCTTCAAAGATTGCTGATGCAGTTATCGAAGCAAAACAGGGCGAACAGCAGGCAGCTGCAGAGGAAAACGCTGAGGTTTCTGAAGACGCTGAATAATCTAATTTACGGAGGTATTTAAAATGGCAATCACAGCTAGCATGGTTAAAGAACTTAGAGAAATGACAGGCGTTGGTATGCTTGACTGCAAAAAAGCACTTGCAGAAACTGACGGCGATATGGAAAAAGCAGTTGAATATTTAAGAGAAAAAGGTCTTGCCGCTTCAGAAAAGAAGGCTGGACGTATTGCTTCAGAGGGTGTATGCCTTTCATACCTTTCAGAAGATAAGAGCGTTGGTGTTGTTGTTGAAGTTAACTCAGAGACAGACTTCGTTGCAAAGAACCCTGTATTCAGAGAATATGTTCTTCAGGTTGCAGAGCATATCGCTTCTTCACAGGCAGCAGATGTTGATGCACTCCTCAGCGAGGCTTGGAAGTTTGACACAAGCATGACAGTTGCTGAAGCTCTTAGCAGCAAAGTTGCAGTTATCGGTGAAAACCTTAAAATCAGAAGATTTGAGAAATATACAAAAGACGGTGCAGGCACAATCGTTTCTTACATCCACGGCGGCGGAAGAATCGGCGTTATGATCGAAATCGCTTGCGACAACGCTACAGAGGCTGTTGAAGAAATGGGCAAGAACGTAGCTATGCAGATCGCTGCTCTTAACCCTCAGTTCATCGCAGTTGACGACGTACCCGCTGAGTTCATCGCTAAGGAGAAAGAAATCCTTACACAGCAGGCTATGAACGATGAAAAGAACGCAAAGAAACCCGCTAACATCATCGAAAAGATGATCGAAGGAAGACTTAATAAGGAAATGAAAGAAATCTGCCTTATCGAGCAGCCTTACGTAAAAGACGGTGACCTTTCTGTTAAGAAATACATTGAGACAGTTGCTAAAGAAGTTGGAGCACCTATCACAATCAAGAGAATGGTTCGTTTTGAAACAGGCGAAGGTCTTGAAAAGAAAGAAGAAAACTTTGCAGAAGAAGTTGCAAAAGCTGCAAGATAATCTTTGCTTTATGAGAAATTTGTGGCACATTATCTTATGATAGTGTGCCATTTTATTTTGCTTGAAAAGTTGAAAAAAGCTCGAATTTATTTGTTAAAGTCAAGACACAGTATTGAATGTTTAAATGAACTTATTTATATGAATATATATTTTAATAACTAAAATCTAAGAATATGATTAAATATTGGCAAAAAATTCACGAAATTGGTTTAACCAGTTGTATTTTTGAGGTGTTTGTATTAGAATATAAACAGTATAATTAGTGAAGGTGATAGAGATGAATAGTAAAAATCAATTTGAAGTCAGCGCAGCTGATGCAGCTGATACATGTGATGTATCTGCGCCTGAACAAAGCAAAGATAAAGCTTATGAAAAAGTTGTACTGTATGTTAAGGAAAGAATTAGGAATGGCGAGATAAAGGTAGGGGACAAGCTTCCCACTGAAAGGGAGCTTTCGGAAAAACTTGAGCTTAGCAGAAATTCTGTCAGAGAAGCTCTGCGCACAATGGATAATATGGGACTTATTTCATGCCGCCAGGGCTCAGGAAACTATCTTACAGGAGACCTCCAGAGAATAATTGAGGAATCCATGTGTATGATGTTTATGCTTAAGCAGATAGATGACCTTGCCGTAAGCCAGCTGCGACGTGCCCTTGATAAGCAGGCTATCATACTTGCTATAAAGAATTTTAGGGAAAACAGCAGAGATGAAATAGAGGAAATGATAGAGCGCCTTAAAGAGTGCGAGGCAAACAGAGCAGTATTTCTTGATAAGGAAATACATATGCTTATAGCAAAATATGCGGATAATAAGCTTATGGAAATAATAAATGATTCACTTTCAAGAACAATGGAGAAGTTTATTTCAATGGCCAGAAAGTACGTTATTGCCAATGAGGGTGACGTCCTTTCCGAGCTTCATAAGGATATGCTTATGAGCATTGTTGAAGGAAATGTAGAAAAGGGCGTATTTGCTGTAAATAAGCATTATGACGTTATCGACAAGTATATATCTAAAAAATAAAGCTGGCTGTGCCAGCTTTAAAATTTTCTATTGATTTCTTAATTGATATGTAATACTTTTTTATTAAAATGTTAATTGACAAAATAAGCTCCAGAATCTATTATATTGGTGAATGGTACTACCATACAATATGTTTTATGTTTCCCCAATTTTGCATATAACATTTATGAGTAATTCCTTCTTCCGCCGCATAATTTATGCGGCGGTTTTTTGTATACTGAATTAAAGATTGTATTGACAAAAATACAATAATGTACTATAATAAAAACACAGATAGCAGATACAATATTGACTGTCATAGTAAATTTTCTGATGATTAGTTCTCCCAGACAGAAAAAATTGACAGAAAACAGAATCCCCTCTTATTAAGGAACTCATTTGAGTTCCTTATTTTTATGCCTCACCACAGACATACATAAATATATCAGAAAGCCGGACAAAAATAAGACCTGCATAAGCAGGTCTTATTTTTGTTTGTAAGTATTTGAATAATTTAGTAAGGGAAATAAAATTATTTTTCAAAGAGGTTTTCAACATCAAACATTGCTTCGTTGTTGAAACTTCTGTTTTTGTTGTTTTTGTGTGCTTTTTCTGTCTTTCCGTTTAATAAGAAGTTAACGTCGAATGTAGTTGAATCTGTAAAATGTCTCATAGTAATTTCCACCTTTCAATAATAGATATATAAAATTTTTAATTTACTTAGTTATATGCTCTGAAACGTCTTTCCTTAGGCTGCTCAGTGGAGTCTGTGGAACGACGTATCAGATTTAAAAGTATTGAGCTGCGTGTAATGTCCGTCTTGTTAATATTTCCTAGTGCGATGTCCATAATTTATGCCTTTCATTAAGTGATTGGTTATACCAATTTCTTTTGTTGATATGATGGTACTACCAATAGAGGAAAAAGTCAATACTTTTATCCAAAAAAATTCAAAAAATCAACTAAAAAATGGGGTGACTTAAGACATATAAAACAAACACTGTTTTTGTGCATTATGTCATAATATGACGTGCTATTTATACTATGTATTGTATTTGTTTTAAAGTAATTATGTCATAAATACATTTGTGTATAAAAAAAGCAGGATAATTACTTATCCTGCTTCAATATTTTTATTCTAAATTATACTCATTCGTTGTAAAGTGTCTTCTCAATGTCTTCCTTTGAAACACCGTTTTTACCGTTTTTGTGTCTTGTTGAAGCAGTAGGTGAATTGTCAAGTAAATAAGATACGTCAAATGTTGTTGAGTTGGTGAAAAATCTTCTTCTCTTTCTCATAATGATCCTCCTCTCAGACCTGCAATATTGTTAAGATACTTTTTTATTTATGCTGCGGTATATCGTCTTTCTTTAGGCTGTTCGGTTAAGTCGATGGACCTTCTGACCGTCGTTATGAGGACAGAGGGTTTTGATTTGCTTTTTCTTTCCTGAAGATCAATTAATGATGAGTTTTTCATTTTTATTCCCTCCTATCCCTTAATGGTACTACCAATCCTTTATCTACTTAAATGGTACTACCAATTTGCAGTTTTGTCAATAGCTTTTGGAAAAATAATTTATTTTTTTTAAACTGATATACCTATAATTATTTTGTTCAAATAAAAAGAAAAAAGCCGGATATAAATTATCCGGTTTTTTAAGAGAATAGAATTATTGTTTTCCTCTGGGGAATAAGGAAAAATTATTCATGTATATTTAAAATAGGGTTGTGAATTTGTATATTGCTGTGGCAGCTATAGCCAATAGGAAAAAGAGGTATATATATCCAGCCATACGGTCTGTGGAATTATACGGATTAAAATTTCTGTTCATCATGATGTTTTCCTCCTTTTTACATTTGGCTCTACCAATCTTTCTGATTTAATGGTACTACCAATTTATGATTTTGTCAATACATAATTCTAAATTTATTAAAATATTTATATCCAAATAAATTTATCCTTTAGATGTGCGTATATACTTGGATTTAAGCGGAAAGGAGAGTATAATTAAAAAGATTAGTCATTATTTTTCTACTGATGGATAGGGGTATTTTATGTTATCACCAGCAAAAAGCATAAACAAAGATGAACTGATTTTTAAAAATTCGGATTTAAGAAAGCTGATTTTCCCTCTGATAATAGAACAGCTTCTTTCCATAATGGTCGGAATGGCGGATTCCATAATGGTAGCATCCGTCGGAGAGGCCGCCGTATCGGCAGTATCCCTTGTGGACTCAGTCAATTTGCTGCTGTTTTTTATATTTTCTTCTGTAGCCACAGGAGGTGCTGTAGTTGCTGGACAGTATTTGGGCAGTAAACGTCCGGAAAAAGCCTGCGAAAGCTGTGACCAGCTTTTTAATCTGACAATCGTTATGTCAGTAATAATTACTGTAATTATGTATTTGGGACGCGGCTTTATATTAAACGGTCTATTTGGGCGAATTGAACCCGATGTAAAAGCCTATGCTAATACATATCTGCTTATAGTTTTTGCCGCCATACCATTCCTTGCCATATATAACTGCGGAGCGGCAATGTTCAGAGCCATGGGCAATACAAAAATATCCATGAATACCTCATTGCTTATGAACTCCATTAACGTAGTGGGAAATGCCATACTTATATATGGATGCCATATGGGTGTTGAGGGTGTTGCCATACCTACTCTTATATCCAGAATGGTTGCTGCTTTTGTAATAATAATACTTTTGAAAAATCCAAATTTAACTATACATCTTGGAAAGAAGATGAAACTCAGGCCCGATAAAATGATGATAGGGCGAATACTTAAGATAGGCATACCCAACGGTATTGAAAACAGTTTGTTCCAGCTGGGAAAAATTATGCTTATGAGCTTTATATCCGGTCTTGGAACCATGGCCGTTGCTGCCAATGCCGTAGGAAATGTGGTATCCATGTTCCAGCTTATGCCCGGCCTTGCCATTGGCATTGCGGTCGTTACCGTCGTCAGCAGGTGCGTTGGAGCAGGAAACTACGACCAGGCCAGATACTATACAATGAAACTTATCAAGCTTACATACATAATGCATTTGATTTTGAATGCGGCTATTTTCCTTGCCCTTCCGCTTATAATTAAGGCCTATAATCTTTCAAGCGGCACAGGACTTCTGGCGGAAGAACTGCTTACAATGCATGGATTTTTTGCTGTGACCGTATGGCCCATAGCTTTTACACTCCCCAATACATTAAGAGCATCAAACGACGCAAAATTTACAATGATAATAAGCGTTGTGTCCATGTGGATATTCAGAATAGGATTTGGAATACTTATGGGCAGTGTATTTGGTATGGGAGTAATGGGCGTATGGATAGCCATGATAATAGACTGGTTTGTACGAGCTGTTCTTTTCGTATTCAGATACAGAAGCGGAAAATGGACAAGCATAAAAATAATTTAATGGTCAATGGAGAGATTTTATGAAAAGAGCTAGCGGTATAATTATGCCTGTTTTTTCACTGCCGGGAAAATACGGCATAGGAACATTCGGAAAAGAGGCATACGATTTCATTGATTTTTTGAGTGATGCCGGACAAAAATACTGGCAGGTGCTTCCCATGGGACCGACTGACTGCGGAAATTCTCCCTATTCAAGTTTGTCGGTATTTGCGGGAAACCAAAATTTTATAGACCTTGAGCAGCTGATAGAAGAAGGCACAGTTGATAGAAAAGAAGTAGAAATGATTGACTGGGGCAGCGGTGACGTAGACTATGATAAGGTCATACCCGGTAAGAAAAAAATACTGAAAAGCGCCTACTTAAAAGCATACGGCTCTGTAAAAGAAGAGGTATCCGATTTTGCGGAGAATAATATTTCTTGGATTTATGATTATGCGCTTTATATGGCCCTTAAGGAACACTTTGACGGTCTTCCCTGGTATGAATGGGAAGAGGATATAAGACTCAGAGAGCAGGAAGCCGTTGAAAAGTACAGGTCAGAGCTTAAGGACAGCATAAACTATCATATATATGTCCAGTACCTGTTTTTTAAACAGTGGGATAAATTAAAAAAATACGCTGAAGACAAAGACGTGAAATTTATAGGCGACATACCTATTTATGCGGCCATGGATTCGGCGGATGTATGGGCATCCCCTGAAAACTTCCAGCTGGATGAGAAAAATATGCCTGTAGATGTGGCGGGAGTACCGCCTGACTATTTTTCCGAAGAAGGCCAGCTTTGGGGTAATCCTCTCTATGACTGGTTAGCCATGAAAAACGATGGTTACGGCTGGTGGATAAGGCGTATAGGTGCGGCTGAAAGACTCTATGATGTCATAAGAATAGACCATTTCAGAGGCCTTGAAAGCTATTGGGCAGTGCCTGCCACAGAAAAAACGGCCGTCAACGGAGAATGGAGAAAGGGCCCCGGCCTGGACTTTATTGAAAGAATAAAGGGATGGTTTTGCGGCATTGAGATAATTGCCGAGGACCTTGGCATACTTACTGACGATGTAAGGGAGCTGTTGAAAAATTCAGGATTTCCGGGAATGAAAGTTTTACAGTTTGCCTTTGATGACAGCGGAAACAGTGACTATCTTCCGCATAAATATGAAAAAAACTGCGTCTGTTACGGAGGCACCCATGATAATGCCACCATAAAAGAATGGCTGGAAACAGGGGACAAAAAAGAGATAGAATTTGCCCGTGAATACTTTGGAATAAATAAGAAAGACAATTTTAATTTCGGCATAATTCGCGGAGGAATGGCATCTGTGGCTGATACTTTCATAACTCAGATGCAGGATTACCTTGAGCTGGGAAAAGAGGCAAGGACCAATATTCCGGGAATAGCCTTTGGCAACTGGAAATGGAAAATGGAAGAAGGAGCCGCCACAAAACAGCTGGCTGAAAAAATACTGAAAATGACAAAACTATACGGTAGATATTGAAAGGACTGATTATTTTATGAAATTATCCGAAAGACTTTTTAAAACAACTGAAGACCTCTGGAAGAGCTATCTGGAGCATCCCTTTGTAAAGGGTATAGCTGACGGAAGTCTCGATATTGATAAGTTTAGATTCTATATGATACAGGACTACCGATATCTTTTGGAATATTCTAAGGTATTTGCCCTTGGAATAGTTAAAAGCGGCAGAGAGGATATAATGCGCAGATTTGCCCTTATGGTTAAGGAGACCCTTGACGGAGAGATGGCAATACACAAAAAATATATGGCCAGACTTGGCATTACTCCTAAAGAAGTGGAAGAGGCAAAAACATCTCTGCTTAATCAGTCATATACATCATATATGCTTGATGTTGCATTTAAGGGCGGAGAGCTGGATATACTTGTTGCCGTCCTCAGCTGTGCATGGAGCTACCAGTATATAGGCGAGCACCACGCAAAGGTTCCCGGAGCCCTTGAAAATGAAACCTTCGGAGAATGGGTGGAAGGCTATTCAAGCAAAGAGTATGTTGAAAGTACACAGGATATAATAAACCTTGTAGATGAGCTGGGCGAAAACATCTCTGAGGAAAAAGCCCTTTATCTTGAAGAAGTATTTAAAAACTGCGGAAGATACGAATACGGATTCTGGGATATGGCCTATAACAAGGAGATGTAATTATGCTGGAATTTCGTAATGTTACATTCAAATATGATGAAGACGAAGAACCCATGATGAGAGACCTTTCATTCAGCGTGGGTGACGGGGAATTCGTTTCCATAATAGGTGCCAGCGGATGCGGAAAGAGTACCATATTCAGGCTCATAAACGGTCTTGAAAAGCCCCAGAGCGGAGAAATACTTGTAAACGGAAAACCCATAGAAACACAGAAAAACTACAGCTCATTTATGCCGCAGAAGGACCTTCTGCTTCCCTGGAGGACCATTGAAAAAAATGTATGTCTGCCCATGGAAATAATGAAAGTACCTGCCGATAAACAGAAAAAAGCCTGTAAAGAAGCCCTTGAGCAGGTTGGACTTTCCGGATATGCCGATAAATATCCTAAGGACCTGTCAGGTGGAATGAAACAGAGGGTAGCCTTTGCAAGAACACTTTTGGCGGGAGCGGATATGCTTTTGCTGGACGAGCCTTTTTCAGCCCTTGACTATCTTACAAGGGTAGATATGCAGGAATGGCTTTTGAGCCAGTGGCAGAATTCGGGAAAATCCATAATATTCATAACTCACGATGTTGAAGAAGCCGTATTCCTTTCAAAAAGGATATTTGTAATTCAGGACAGACCTTTTTCAAGTATGGAAAGCGTAGAAATCCCCATGGATTATCCGAGAAAAAGAGAAGAGCTTAAAAGAGCGGATATCGCGGACCTGAAAGAGACTCTTATATCAAAGCTCAGAAAGAAGGGTGAAAAATGAAAAATAAAATAAATTTACCTTCGCTCATTCTGACTTTTATACTGCTTATTATATGGCAGGCAGCGGCCATGGGTATAAATGCCGCATATATACTTCCGACACCCATACAGGTTATTAAAAAATTATGGGAACTCAGGGTTCCTCTTTTTACGGTGCATCTTCCTGCAACCATGGGAGTTACAGGCATCGGACTTATAATATCAATTGTCCTTGGTGTTGCGCTTGCAGTTGTTATGGACCTTTTCCCCAAGGCTGAAAAGGCATTGTATCCCATAATAATAGCATCCCAGACCATTCCTACAACAGCCATAGCGCCGTTATTTATTCTGTGGTTTGGATATTCAATATGGAGCAAGGTGCTTGTTACAATACTGATAACATTTTTCCCCATAACCATTACTGTGTTTGACGGATTTAAAGCATCCAAGCGAGAAATAGAGGAAATGCTCATTACATACGGTGCCACAAAAAAGGATATATTCTTTATTTTGAAGCTGCCTACAGCGCTCCCTAACTTCTTTTCGGCCATAAAGATGGCAGTACCGCTGAGCGTAATAGGCGCGGCCATAGCAGAGTGGTTGGGTGCTCAGAGCGGACTTGGATATTTCAGTAAGAGAATGATGACACAGCTTGACGGAGCAGGCGTATTTGCGCCAATCGTTTTATTGTCAGCAGTGGCTATGATAGTTGTAGCTATAATAAATATTCTGGAAAAACGCATAATCAAATGGAGAAAAGAAATTTAACGGCAGGCTGTAAAAAAATATAAATTACCTTCAATATTTATTTGACATGGATTTTTGACAGTTTTATAATAAAGTACAAATTTGAGTTTGGTATTTTATTGAAGGGCGGCCACGGTATGCATAGAATAATAGTAGCATTTGGAAATGACAATAACAGAAACCGTATTGCCGAAATTCTTGAATCAGGAGGATACACACCTATCAAACTTTGCAAGACCGGCAAAGAGGCCATAAGAGCGGCAAGAAATGTCGGGGGCGTCATAATTGTATGTTCTTATAAACTTGTGGATATGACGGCCGATGACCTTGCCTATGATATTGGTGATATCGGTACTGTGCTGGCTGTGGGAAAACCGGCAATGCTTGATATGTGTGAAAATGAAAGTGTCTGTAAGCTTCCTACTCCTCTTAAGAAACAGGATATGTTTTCAGCGCTTGAAATGCTTTCGGAGCTTCAGGGGAAAAAGGTGTCACCTGCGGTTAAAGACAGAAGCACTTCGGACAAAGAGCTTATACAGCAGGCAAAACTTGTGCTTATGGAAAAATGCAGTATGACAGAGCCGGAGGCCCATAGATTCATACAGAAAAAAAGTATGGATTCCGGTTTTAAGATGAGCACAACCGCAAGGCTGATAATAAACTCCTACGATTGATGAAATAATAAACATTTTTTGTTACATAAATAACTCCCGGTATGAGGATAGGGCATACCGGGAGTTTTGTTTTGGCGGGGGATGATGACCGCCGTTTATTAAGAAACGATAAAATCGCTGCTTACAATATTCAGGCGTTTCTCTTTTCGCTGTTCATCATATTCTGGACGTATGAAAGAGCTCCTGTTTTCTGCATACTGATAAGTATTATAAATGCTATGAGAGAGCCGCCTACAGTACTTACAAGGAATGGCATAACATATGTAAAAAGGGCTGCTTCCTTACCCATTAAAAGTGTAGCTACGGGATAGCAGAGCATTCCGCCTAAAATACCTGTGCCGAAAACTTCTCCTATGCAGGTAGGGATAAGTTTTCTTGTCTTTTTATAAACCATTCCGGCAAGAAAAGCTCCGACCATACTGCCAGGGAAAGCAAGAAGGCTTCCTGTGGCTGCCAGATTTCTTATGAGAGATGTGCAGAATGCCGCAAGCACACCATAGGAAGGACCTAAAGTTACCGCTGCCACAACGTTTACAAGATGCTGGATAGGGAAACATTTAGATGCTCCGACAGGAATAGCAAAGGCAGAAAGTGCAACGCCTAAAGCAGTGAGCATTGCTGCAGCTACAAGTTTTTTCATGTTTGATTTCATACTAATACCTCTTTTTCATAAAAAATAAAGGACATACGAAAACAGACACCCGTGGTGGTGTCCCCCTTCGTACGTCCTTAGTACTCTGTTTGATAGTATATATCACATAGGGAAAAATGTCAATATAATTGTTACAATGAAGAAAATATGTCTAGGTTTATATTACGCAAATATTGGTACACTGCATTGCAAATATGATAGCCGTATGCTACAATTTAATGTTGTTGGCTGTAATAAAAACAGGTAAATTAGGGGTGTTTTTATGAAAACCGAGAATAATTTTTTCAGAAATATTTTTTCGATAGCTATACCAATAGCGCTTCAGAATTTAATAACACTTGGAACAAGCCTTATGGATACGGTAATGCTTGGCAGGGCTGATACTACGGGAGTTTTGCTTTCGGCCTCATCACTGGCAAACCAGCCGTTTTTCATCCTTCAGGTGCTGACCTTTGGTATTGCCAGCGGCTCATCCGTACTTTGTGCCCAGTATTGGGGTAAGGGAGATTTAAAACCCATAAGGGATATTTTTTCCTTTGTCCTTAAGGTGGCAGTGATTGTAGGCATAATATTTGGTGTTACTGTGCTTACTATTCCTGAAAAGGTAATGGGGCTTTATTCAAACAATGAGGAAATAATAATGAGGGGCTCTCAGTATTTGAGAATACTGGGATACGCATATTTCACCTTTGCCATAAGTAATACGCTTTTGTCGGCGCTAAGAAGTATTGAGGTGTTAAAAGTCTCCGTTATAAGTTCAATCGTATCTTTCTGTACCAATGTATTTTTAAACTGGGTGCTCATATTCGGAAATCTTGGTGCTCCTGCCTTAGGAATACAGGGTGCGGCTCTGGCTACCCTTACGGCAAGACTTTTTGAATTTATAATAACGATTACCTATGTTTTAGCCATAGATAAAAGACTTAAATTCAGAATCAGCTGTCTTTTTGGACATAATAAAATACTTGCAGGCGACGTCATAAGAAACGGAACACCCGTTGTGGCCAATGAGCTTATGTGGTCCCTTGCCACATCTGCCCAGGCGGCAATACTGGGACATATTACATATTCCACCGGAGACCCTGTGGCGGCAAACTCCATTGCAGGCGTAGTCCAGCAGATTTCTACGGTTGTCATTATGGGAATTGCCAATGCGGCTGCCGTACTTGTAGGTATGGCCATTGGTGAAAACAATATGGAAAAGGCTGAACAAAGAGCAAAGGCCTTTAGAAATATTTCGTTTTATGCCGGCATAATAGCCTGCATATTCATACTGGCAGTTAAAAACGCCTTTATAGGATTTTATAATGTTCCTGAGGAAACAAAAATACTTGCCGGCCAGATAATGACCGTATTTGCGTTTATAACCATCTGCTGTTCTGTAAATATGACGCTTATTATGGGAGTGCTCAGGGGAGCAGGAGACACAAAATTCTGTATGGGTATTGAAATAGGCTGTCTGTGGTGCCTTGCCATACCTTTAGCACTTGTGATGGCATTTGTATTTAAAGCACCTGTGCCCATAGTATTTCTGTTTATGAAAACCGATGAAATAACAAAGGCTGGTGTATGCCTCATAAGAATGAGGGGCAATAAATGGCTGAATTCCCTTACAAGGGATTTTGAGACTGAATAAAATAAAAGCTTATTCCTTTTGGAATAAGCTTTTTTATTTATCAGTATAGACTTGCCATAATAGGTGCGATAACTACGGTAAGTACACCGGCTATTACGATGGCCAGAGAACCCATGGCTCCCACAAGTTCATCAAGCTGAATGGCCCTTGAAGTACCTATGGCATGGGAGGCGGTACCAACTGAAAGTCCAAGGGCGATGGGATTTGTTATCTTGAATACTCTTGAGAATACAGTTACGAATGCGGCGCCTATGATACCTGAAACAACGACTGCTACACAGGTAACTCCCGCTATTCCGCCAAGCTCCTCTGTGATGCCGAGGGCTATGGCCAATGTAACTGATTTTGATGTCAGACCAAAATAAACTTCATCGGATATATGAAACAGTTTGGCAAGGACAAACATAGTTATGGCACAGGATATTGAACCTGATAAAATAGCGCATATAATGGCCTTAAAATTCTTTTTCAAAACTTCCATCTGTCTGTAGAGGGGCACAGCCAGGGCTATTGTTGCAGGGGTAAGCAGAAATTGCACCATGGAGCCTCCAACATTATATGTATCATAGCTTATGCCGCTTATGGTAAGAAAGGCTATTACAATTATGATTGCTATTAAAAGAGGATTGAAAACAACCATTTTGGTTTTCTGGTTTATTATCATTCCTATTTTGAAGGCGGCTATTGTAAGAGCTATGCCAAAGAAGGCGGTCCCGAATAAACCGTTATATAGATTTTCAAGCATTTTCATTCCTCCCCTTTATTCTTATTGATGCTGTCTATTATTTTCTGAGCTACCTTTCCGGTGATAAAGAAACATACAACCGTTGAAATGATTATGATTGCGAATATACCAACGATTTCGTCTTTGATTGCAGGAAAGCTGGTAATCAGACTGGCGCCTACAGGAACGAATGTAATAGTCATAATACTTAAAAGAAAATCGGCTGTTTCTTCTATCTGGTCAAGCTTTATGACCTTAAGGCAGAGAAGAACGAAAAGAAGCACCATTCCCCATACACTGGAAGGGACAGGCAATGGAACTATGGCATGGAGAACTTCTCCGATAAGAGATAGGCCGATAATTATTCCAAACTGCATAAAATATTTCATAATAATGCCTCCTATACATAATACTAAAGCATTACTTAAGGGGCAGATGCCCTGATAAAGTTTGCCCTACCAATTATTATATATTATTGAACAAAAATTACAACGATTTTTTTGTAAAAACATAGCAAAGGGCTGGATTAAAATTGGATTAGGAACAAAAATATATAAATAAACATATAAAAATATCTTTACAATTGGCGTAAAATAGGGCATTAGCGGCATTTTAACAGAAAAAAAACGGATAATACAGCTTATATAATAAAATATTGTCTGACATTATGCGGCTCACATAAAAAATAACAGCTCCCCACAAAATATTTCTATTATGCAGGGAGCTGTTTTGATTAAAATTTTAAAGTTCGGTTTCAACGCCGTTGATAACTGCTGTTTCGTCTCCTTCGATGGGGATAACTATAAATCTTCTGCCGTCGATTATTTTTGTTTCGATTTCTTCGGCTTTTTCAGCACTGACATTGAGAATAATGTTTTCTTTTCCGTCCTCCAAATCCCAGGGAAGGGAATCGTCAGATGCTTTTGACTCAGCCGCCTCAAGTTTTGATTTAAGTTCTATTACTTCTTTTTGAAGCTCGGCTTCACGCTGTTTCTTAGCATAATTTTCAAGAACTTTTGTATCTACTATGTTATCTATAACAGGAGGTTCTTCTCCAAATTCTTCTTCGCAGGCCTTTTCGATTTTATCCGCAATTTCCTGGGATAAAAATCCGTTTGTTCTCATATTTTCAATGGTGCGGCTGTCAAGAAGCACAGGCTCGGTGGAAAGAGATGTGTCCTGCTCGGCCGCTATCTCGCTAAGGGCCTGATGTATGCCTACTACTATATCATCGGAGTCGTCTTCAGCCGCAATATTTTTAATTATGGAGCTGAAAGCCGTTTTTTCCTCGGCAGCCGTACGTTTTATCTTACAGCCAAAGGTCTTTTCGGCAAAGTCCGTATGGGGCTCCTTAGGTGTTTTAGTATAGAACATAAGGGAATGGATATCACTGCTTCTGTCAGTAAAAGCAGGGAAAACAAATCCGTTTTCGGGCATAGATACGACCCAGTCCCTGATACGGGGACCTATTCTGTGTTCGTCCTCTCTGTATCCGAGGGCTGCTTTTGTAAGCTCTACCGGACATATGGAACATATAAGATAATCATATACTTCCTCTGATTCGTCAAGTTTGTTGTTGTCATTTGTTTTTACGATAACGTCGTATGCGTCGTGATAGAGAAGTATAAGATAGTTTCCGTCATAATCATAGTTTTCTATTATGAGCTCAAAAAGTCTGTCTGCAAGGGCGTCGTTTTTAAGTTTGCTGTCCCTTAAACCAAGAAGAAAATTCTGGCGTCCGCCGGGATTTTCCTCTCCGGGATTGAATTCAAGTTCAAGAAGATTGTTGCCTATTGTTCCGGAAAGGGTCTTTTTGGCTATTTCAAGATATTTATAAAATTCGTCATCGGCAAGATTTAAAAAAGTTTCATTTATGTTTACAATTATTTCTTTATGAGAATCCACATAACATCCACGCATTTTTGTAAAAGTACATTCTCCCTTTTTCATTCTGCGTTTTAGTTCAAGGGTATCTTTTCTGTTCATAGTTATTTTCCTTTCATAAAATTTTGAGCTTTGGTAAAAATATTAAT
>ERZ791934.1038-NODE-1038-length-30829-cov-3.626828_pt1 | contig 30829 bp, 36 predicted proteins | sample MGYA00510125_ERZ791934 | MGnify/ENA primary metagenome ERZ791934 (study PRJEB30046, sample SAMN00993240) | human gut metagenome | study: EMG produced TPA metagenomics assembly of the A metagenome-wide association study of gut microbiota in type 2...
TTTCATTTTTCTTCCCGACTGTGGCATTGGCTTCCGCCACAATCTCCCGCAATTCTTCCGCTCCCTTTACATAATCTGGTACGATGAAGACTTCGTGGATAGAAGACGGCAGAACATACAAGTTATTGTCAAATTCATCAGCGATATCTGCAAGCACATCCTCATAGAGCATGACAGCTGCGCCTAAGGTTCTGTATTTATTGGTCAAAATATAAAAATCATCGCTGGCAAAATCTACAGCCCTCGGCATCAGCTTCGGCGTATTTTCTTTTGCCATATCGTAAAGATCTGGCTCAGAAAGTTCAAATTTGTCTGCTAAGTCATTGGTGATGATTGCACTGTTAAATGTAGCGTCAGGCAGTTCTACCATGATCCTATAGATGATAGAAAGATCCAGGAGACTGCGATTAGGTACATGGGCCAGCAGTTCTTTATTCTCTTCCGAATTGACTAAAGCCATGATGACTTTTTCCTGTGGATTTCCCAGTTCTACCTTTGCCGCCATGCCTGCCACATATTCCATTCCCTTTACGAAAAAATCTGCAGTCTTCTCAAGAACCTGTTCCATATCCTTGCAATCTTGATAGAAACTGTACAGTTCGGACACATAAAGATTTGGAACTGCGACAAAGTCTTCTGATGACGGCATCAGATTGACAGATTCCATATATCCGTTTACCTTGGGCACTTTGCTCACTGTAATTTCCCATTCTCGGTATTTTTCAGGTAAAAATTCTTTTAACCTCTCTATCAGCTCTTTTTTAAAGGATTCATAATCCATCATAAAATTCTCCTTTTCACTGTGGCACATGCCACTTTAAAACAAAAATCCGGCAGTCGCCGGATTTTTAATTTACCGTATTATCTATAATCATGAATATCCCCATAGAAAAATGATTTGCTGTCAATGGCTCTCATTGTGGACAATATACCGTCAAGATGATCATACTCATGCTGAATCAGCTCTGAAAGATCGCCTGCCAGATGCATTTGCTGCTTACGCCAGTCCAAATCATAATAATCTACAGTGCACTCTCTATATCGTTTTACTCTTACTAAAAGCCCTGGAAATGACATACAGTCGTCCATGACAGTCATTTGCTCTTCTGTCGGGAAACGCAGAACCGGATTGATTAATATGACAGGACGGTCTATGTACATATACAAAAGTCTTTTCTGCACGCCAATCTGTGGTGCAGCAATGGCTCTGCCCGCTCCATGAACTCTTTTGTACTCCATCATCGTATCGTGCAGATCCGTTACTACCGATTCGATTTCCTTGATGTTCTCTTTGCGGTATTCCGTACAGGTAACATAAAGCTGTGGGTTTCCCAAAGTCAAAATATCTTTGATCATACCATGTTCCTCCTTATCTCAGCAGGCTTCAACTGTTAGGAAAATTCTATCATATTATTGCCGCTTTTTCAAATTAATATGGCAGATAATCATATTTTGACATAATTTTTAGTCTATCTTTTTCTATAGTTATGGTGACAGATGGTCGTTGAACGTCCTGATCTGCAAAACTTATCTTCCAGATAAGCTTAGAATTCTGCAGATTATAGGCGATAATCTGCTCAGCTTTTTTCATTGCCCTTTTTCTATCAAACAGAAGTCTTCCCTCACCAAAACTTACTTCGTCAAAACATAAAGCGGCTGTCGCCGCTGCTTCGTCCGCCACATATTTTAATTGTTGTTTTTCACGCAGCAGCCGATTACATTGAAATTGATAACTCATTATAGTCACAATTAAAATCACGGCTCCTGTGGTAATGATAAAATTTTTCATAACTCATCTTCCTATGTATTCACTAGTAGTATATCGATCCACCTTATACTCCATCGAATTCTTTTTTTCAGCAAGCCCCCAGAATCCCGGCTGATTGATGATGTTTTTTATGGGAACTTCCACCTTGTAGTGAATCATCTCCCCGCGGAATACAGCCTCTCGATCACCGGTGACCTTTATCTCTTCTATGGTACAGGACAAAATTTGGGCGATTTCTTCTTTCAGCCGCTTTTCATTCTCCTCCTCGATACGGCCTTGCTGCTTGACAATTTCCTTAAAATTATTGACGGCTTGATCCACTGCAGTAACCCGTTGATATAATAATTGATTTTGTGCGAATTGCAATACAAAAACTAACATAATCATGATACAGGCCGTCGAGGTAATTAGATTTTTCATGAATTTCCGTTACTCCTCATACAGTTCTATTGTCCTTTCCATGACGTCCGCACCTGCACTTTTGAGACTATCTTGATCGCCGGCAATCATATTAAAAATCAAGCAGCCCAATACGATGGTTCCTATAATGATCACGAGGTCTTTCATCTTTATCCACCTATTTCCATAGAATTAATGCTGTTGACACCTTGTTCCACCACATTCTGAGCCGCTCCCTGCAGTGAAGTGTCGCTTTCACCCAGCACCATCGTATTTACAATGATGACGCCAAGCAAGATGGTGCCGATGATGATGATCAGATTTTTCATAAGTCCCTCCTATCTCTTAAAATGCCTGCCCCAGTAAAGTCAGCGCATCCATGAAGACCACTACAATCGTAAAATTTAACAGAATAGTAAAGACGGAAGCCGTCGCCAGCAACGTGGTAAGCAAACTTTTTCGTTCCGCCCGTTTCATGCCTTTTGTCATGCGCTGAGAAGCAAAGGTTTCTTCAAAGGCCGTCATATGCGTAACGAGTTCTGCCGGATTGATCTGATCCAGCTTATTCAGGATATTTGCAAATATCTGAGCCTCTTTTATTGGAACTCTGGCATAGAGAATGGAAAAGGCTTCTTCGCCTTTCCCATTTCTGTATGCGGAAAGCATATCAGCAAAGGTATTCCTCAGCGCTTTGCTGCTCTCCATTAGCTGTTCCAATATAAAGTCTGAAGCCATAGGCATCTCCCGGTGAACAATTGCCAAATTTTTAAGGACGATACAGCAATTCAAGACTTCTTTTTCAGCCTTATCACTGTGAAGCAGTTTCCATTTTGCCACTAGATCACGGCGACTTTTTTCGGACATCGCTGGCAGCCTATTTCTTGTATATCCTGCCAGCCTTCTGACTTTAAAACCTGTCGTTGTTTTTATTTTCATCTTTTCTGCTCCTTATATATCCATCTTTTCTCTGGATAAAAATCCATTTACCAGAATTCCTGCAACATAGAACATCACCATAATCATGAACCACTTTAAGCCTAAAGCCGTTCCCAATTGATATTTGATGAATTTTGCGATAGTAAAGTCAAAATATTTACAAGCGCCAATGATAGATAGCAGAAAACTGATCGGGGCAAGATATTTCAGCATCAATCTGGCCTCATTATTTTCCCTCTTTCCATGTTCAATCACCTTTCTGCTTTTCGTAATGCTGGACAACAGATCTTCTAAAGCCTGATCTACTCTGATGCCGTGAATATAAGCAAAAAAAATATTAGACGACAGAACATTACCCCAGGCAGTGTCAATAGAGTAACGAAAGACGGAAAGAAGTTTTTCCACTTCTTTTTCTGTTACTGCATTGTTGAGTCCTTTTGCCAGATTTAAAAGAATCCGTTTTGCTCCTGGTGCGCCCTCTATGGTAAATGCCGTAATTTCTATGGCCTCTTTCATGTTATACATGTGAATTTTATAGTTGTTCAGCAGCTCCTGCACCAGCACATCACCTTCTCTGGACCTGGTAACTCTCTGACTATATAACCGTGCCATAATGCTGCAATAAGGCAGAACACCCATGAAACTGCCAAAACACAATGCCATAGTCGGTTCTACCACCAAAGCTGCAATGGCCGCCGTTCCGATAAAGAGTATTGCACTAACCAGGTAAAAGGTTTCTGGATTATTGAAAAACTTCTTCATATCTGCTCCCTCGATGGCGATATTCACATGTTCGCTGAAACTTCCATATTGTTTTAACCTCTCGTCATCAGTCATATGCTTCAAGTTCCGCCTGATCTGTATTCTGTTTCTGACTGTTAGATACAGCGAATAGAGGAGAGGAAACTGCCAAAGTGCAAGGCCTGCAAAATAAACTGCATAGATCCATTTTGTCATATTCATTTTTACTCCTTATAATAAGCGGGGTAGATCATCGTCTGCTCTCTTAAGCAGTGCTTCAAAGACAAGTCATGGAGCATGTCCGCCATTTCCTCAATCTCTTCTTTCTGTTCCGGATACTTCTTTATCTTTGCTGTGCAGCTGCCGCCATTCCAATACCACTGCCTCTGCATAAAATCGTAACTGCAGAGCCTTCTCACCAGAACTCTGTCGTTTTCCATATCATAGGAGTATTCTAAGATGCCTTTCATGACTTTTTTCCCTTTGTCCTCCGGCATTTGACTTAGTTCTATGACGTAATCAAAATTCTTAAAGACCTGTGCAATTAACTCTTTTGTATGACCGCCAAATCGTTCTCTGATTTTAGAGGCCATCTTGTAAGGTATATTCAGGCCGTCGTTGTCGTGAATGGTCGCTTTGCTCCTGGTAGTGCCTGTCGAAGTGATATCGAGAGCCAGGCTGAAAGCTGCCGCATCCCTCATCTCTTCTAAGAGAACGTAATCGTTGTCCCCTCTCAGAAGAGATTTTGTAATGCTCTCTAGCTGCGACCCATCAGCGACCAGTTGCATAATTGGCGCCTCCGGCATGATTCTGTGCCAGGGCGTCTCCGGGTCTGTGGCAATAGCCAATCCCTCAAGGGTTGGATCTTCATTTCTCTGCCAGATCTGCATGAATGTCGTCTTTCCAGAGCGAACCTGTCCGGCAAAAATAACGTTGAAGCCGATGGCAATCATCTTGAGAAACAATGCGATCGCCTCTTCCGGTATCGTACCTTTCTCTGCTAAATTCGCAAAGGTCAAATCCTCCAGTACGTATTTTCGAAAAACCATAACGTCCTGCCCGTCCTTGGTCCTTTCGCCAGAATAGATGGTAATGCGGATTCCATTGTGAAGGTAAACTTCATGAAATCCGTACTCTAGTCGTTCGTAAGGTGTTGCCAATAGCAACGTCCTCTTCAGTTGTTGTCTGCGGCGTGCAGAAATTCTCTGGGGCTGAAGCTGTGACCTGCCGTCAATTAAACAGTAAAGCCGGTCTCCAATCAGTTTAGCAGAGGACGACGCTCGATACTTTTCTTCCATATCGTATGCCCAGGGTGCAAGGCCTGCAAGACCATATAACTCAGCAAAAACACCTTCACAGAGATTGGGATACCAGTCAGGATGCCACCGATCTGACAGCTTCTTGTCTATAAGGATCTCTTTTATCTTTTCCTTATAAAATCTGGTTTCCTCCTCAAACCCCATGATCGCCCGCTTTTCCCTTTCTAGCTTTCGGTTCTTAGATTCGTCATTGGTTTCATTCCACTCTTTATCAAACTCTGCTTCTACGACTTGGCAGACCGCATAAAACTGATCAATGTACGAAGACTCCGCTGCCTCTTCTTTAGAAAGGGCCTTATTGAGATAATCCTCTAAGCAAAACTCTTTTTCCATGTCTTTTCCTTCTTGGGGGTCTCTTCAAAATCCGCTACGATTTGTTCTATGGATTTTGCAAATTTGTGAAAGTGCATCAGTGTTCTCCCCTCCATTTCCATCTGCCAGCCATATTCCAAATACGGTACCATGGATGCGTTTTGTATTTCACAGAGGCTTTCAATATCCCGTTTTAAGAATAACGCTGGATCTTTCATATATTTGTTGATAATTAAATGACCGTCCAGGCCGAGGGGTTGCGTAATATTTTTCTTCATCTGAATCAGACGGTGAATCGCCTTTGACTGCTGGGTTGTAACAAAATAGCGGCTATCCGATACATTCAGTGCAGATATCATGAGACCCAGATTTGCATCGTTTCCCGCATCGATGACGATATAGTCGAACTCGTCAGCCACAGAAGCCAGCATGACTTCGTAGGTGTTCTCCGGATAGTATTTGGATGTAAAAGGATTTCTTACTGAAGATATGACAAAGAGACCCTTGGATTCTATTATCACCTGTTCCATATCTTCATAAGATACTTTTCCGCTGATAATATTAGCCTTGATATCATCGAGAGAGTATCTGCCGTCTCCGTTCATAAATTCCTCTCCGTACTTACCGCTTCCTTTAATCAAAAGCACCTGCTTACCGCAGGTTTTGAGACATTCGGCAATTGATTGAGAAATCATCGTCGTGCCGACTTGGCTGTCTCCGCCAAAGAATCCAATTATTTTTTTCATTTCTCCTCCTAATGGCGTCACCCCAAGATCAGAGAGAACTCGGGGCGACGCCTCATGCTTATGATACGCCGACTGCTTCTGCTGCGTTTGTCGTATAAGTTATGACGATTTCATCTCCGCGGCTGGCAATCTTAGAAAGCGTTTCAGCCTGGCTGGCGGAAACCACAACCTCATAGGATTTCCCCTCTTCCTCCGCATATGAGAGTATTGCGGAAGTTACAAACTTGCCATTAGAGTAGAAATACGCCCTGTCGCCGCGAGTCATAGTCTTTGGTGCAGACAGCAGCCAGTCTGCTGGAATGGATAAGATGTAGCGATCCCGTTTTTCATCTGCAGTCAAGCCTTCTTCGACGAAGTATTCTCTGAACAGCGGTGCTCCTTTGTGGATAAAAAAGGCTGCTTCGCGGCCAATAATACTTTTCTTATCCGCACTTTTTAGTTGATCTTCCTCACCGATATCCATCTTTACGGTGCTGATCATATCCTCTGTAATTACAGTTCCTTTTTCTACATTCTGTGAAAACGCCAATACATCTTCATACAGAAATCTGTTCTTTCCCCACTTTTCCCAGGTGAACAGTGCTGCAATACTGACTAGAATTAAGACGATTCCAATGATTTTCTTTCCCTTCTCCACAGTTATTCCTTTCTATGCATCAACCAGTATTTGTGCAGATCGTCTACGGTTACCTGCTGCATGTCCTCGCAGTGATTGCCGTCTATGACGGCGGAAAAAACAAACTGCAGACTCTCTTTTCCGTCTCTGCCCCATCTGTTTATCATGGAGTTGTCAAAGAGTGCGCCTTCCCATATTCCTCTTTTTCTGCGAAGAGTGGTTTCATATGGACTGTCCTCAATCCTTACTTTGATCATTGACGGCTGTTTTTTTCCTGACACCACAGCCGATAGGCAGAATTTCTCTCCAGACCAATAGACATCGGACGCTCTCAGCCACTGTTCCTCCCCGCTGTCTCTGCAGTAAACATTAAACGAGTTTCGATTATTTTCCCACTCCTCTGTGTGAGATACCGTTCCCACTAAAACCGCCTGCGCAACTTCTTTTTCTCCGTCATCAGGGGGTTCAATAGATGGCTCCTGCTCTAGCGTGTCCTCTGACTCGCTGACGCTTGCCATTTGGGATACATACGGTTGGTCCTCGTACGTGTAATCGGCAAATGTGAAGACTGCCATAAAAGTCAACAGAAAAATCCCTCCTGCGCCCTGCCTTAAAATTCTCGCTCTATTCATATTCCTCCTTTCTTTATCATTAGAGAATCAACGAAAAAAGAGACTGCAGCCGCAGTCTCTTCCCATTTACTTCCATTTATTCTCAATATCATATTACCACACTTTTCTTCCTCATTCAATACATTTATTTGTATTTAAGTAATTATTTTCCATAAACAGATTCTACATAATAGATAGATTCTTTGCGACTTGATATAAAAACCGCTGTTTCCATACCCGCCATAGCTTATTAGGATATCCTTTTCCTGAAGTCTTAAAAATGATATTGCTCAAGACAAAGGTCCGATAGCTCTCAGGTACAATGGTAAGCGCTTCTCTAATTGCCTTGATTCGATCCTCTAAAATGGCCATTTCTAAAGCGTGGTTTTCTGTGGGCCTGCTCACCAGCGATGTGTGCTTGCCTTCACAGATCAGACTGCTGCTGCAGGCCTTCTTCTCTCTTTTCAGTTCCTCTAATCGCACCTCCATTCTCTCTAAGTCCCTGACAGCCCAAAGACTCTGATAATATACTGGATCTGGCATCACGTATTCTTTAAATTTGGTCTGTTGCCATTCTCTAGCCATAACTTCCTCTTTCCGAAACCTCTATCTAATTTTTATCATATTTTACATATAATGTCAAATCCTTTTTGAGGAGTACACCCAACAAATGAACAAAGAAAAAGAGGCCTTGTCAGACCTCTGTTATCTCGTAAGACTTATTTTCCTTCCGCAATCTCAGCCATTGGCCCTGCATCTGCTTCTGCAGCAGGCTCCGTCAACTCTTTGTTTCCCAAAGAGGAAAGACAAACGCCTGTGATGGTCAGGGCGACGCCTGCAACCGTATACCAGCCAAAGGGGTCCCCAGCAAAGACACAGCCTGATATGACGCCTACCGCAGTGGTAGAGTTCGTAACCAGGTTGGTACCGATGGCCGTCGGCAATTTGCCCAACACGAAGTTAAAAATCAGGTAGCAAAGGCAGGAACAGCAGATACCTAAGAACAGCACGCCGATCAGCAGTTTTATATCTGTCAGACAGGCCCTATAGCCGCTGAGCCCATAACCCATAGCAAAGCTGACACAGTTAAAGAAAATGCCTCCCATGACAGAAATGCTGAAGGTGACTTCGACGGCGTCAAATTGTTCTGCCGCTTTACTGCTGGAGTAGGTGTAGAACGCGCCTGTCAGCACGGCGCAGAACAGAATCAAATAGCCCAGACCCTTTCCTCCAATTGAAAAGTTCGGGGAAAAGGCAACGCAGATAACCACGCCGGCAAAGGCCATGATAATGGCGAGAATCGTCCTCCTGCTGTTTTTCTTATGCAATATTACAGATCCGATAATCAGAACCATCAAAGGAATCGTCGCAATAAAGATGGACGATTCTGAGGTCGTAGTCAGTTTGACGCCGACAGTCTCGAAAATGGAATAAATACAAGGCTGTAAAATACCAACAGTCAAGACCAGTTTGATGTCCTTTCCCTTGTATTGAATCTTTATGACCCTGCATGCCGCTAAAAGTAAAAAAATCAGCGCTGATACAGTCCAGCGCATGGCCAGGAGCTGAATCGGCTCAAGACTCTTCAGGGTTACTGTAATTCCAAGATAGGAGAATCCCCAGCACAGCGCACAGAGCGGTACCAATGCGTAAACAAACCACTTTTTATCGGTTATTCTTTCTTTCATATCGTATTAACGTCCTTTTCTAATTTATTAGCTCCATTATACGACTTACGCCATTCCGCCAAAAGCCGGGGCGTAAAAGCATAAGGACTGCCCATCAATTTCTTGGGAGACCTAACCACATTTGTGCAACAAATGTATGGTAGGTCCCCTGTCAAAATTGCAGTGCTTTAGCATGTGGCAATCTACGACTCAGAAGTTGGGGCCAGCTCCATTATTCGGATCACGTCACCGAAGATGCCGTAGGCAGTCTGTTCAATCTCTGGCGCATGCTCTATGACAGAGAGTTTTCCCATGAGATCAGTGGTAATAGATACGATGGAAGTGGTACTGTCCACAGAAGCCAGCATATCGCTTTGATCCACCTCGACAGGTTTTACAGAAGCTTCTACCTTTCCGTCTGTCAAACGCCCCTTACATAGAAGCTTAATTACCTTTCCCTTGGCTGCAGCCGCCTGAATGTCCTCCAGGGTAATATTTTCGATGCCAGTTCGGTCAACATCATCTGGTGTAATGCCCGCTTTCATCAAAACGTTGAGCAACGCAGTCACCTTTGCCGCCGCATCGTAACCTTCAATGTCCATAGCGGGATTTGCCTCGATGAACCCCAGCTTTTTCCCCGCTTCTATAACCGTATCGTATTCCTTGCCAGCCGCCAGTTCCTCTAAAATGTAGTTGGTCGTGCTGTTGAGAATACCGGAAACCTCTGTAATTTTGCAGAACTTGAGCGTGTGCTCAACCAGATTAAAAATCGGCGTACCATCCATCACAGTGGTTTCATAGAAGAACAGCAGATCCTTTGCAGCAGCAGCCGCTGAAAGCTCATCATAAGCCCATGCAATAGGGCCTTTGTTGGCGCTGATTACATGCTTACCGCGGCCAAAAGCCGCTTTGATGTGGTCGATGGCAGGCTGTCCTGTAAAAATCTCCAGCGGCGTCAGTTCACAGATTGCGTCGTAATCCGCCTGCTCAATGACTGCAAAGGTGGTCAGTCCGCAGAGGCCTCTTGTATCCGCTGCAAACTTTCCTGTTTCGGTGACATCCTTGCAGGCTTTGACTAGATCAATCCCCGCAGCATCGACAATCGTACCTTTTGAGTGGGTAGCGATGGCCGTTACGATGACACCGCGGCCGTAGACCTGCCTGATTTCCGCTTGCTTTTCACAAAGCATCTTGGCAAAAGCCTGTCCCGCATTGCCAAAACCCAGCAGGGCAAGTTTTAAATCATTCATCTCGTTAATCCTCCAATTTCATCTTCATCGTGCAGCAGCGCATGAATTCTTTGATTGAGCATATCGAGGGCGACTAGGTTATAGCCGCCTTCTGGTACAATAATATCCGCGTTTTTCTTACTCGGCTCTACAAACTGCTCATGCATCAGTTTGACGGTGGTCAGATACTGGTTGACAACCGACTGCAGAGTTCTGCCTCTTTCCTGTACGTCTCTCATGATTCGCCTGATGATTCTCACATCGGCGTCGGTGTCGATGAAGACTTTGATATCAAAGAGATCCAAAAGTTCTTTATTCTCGAAGATTAAAATGCCTTCTACCACGATCACTTTGGCAGGGTAAACCGTCACCGTCTCCTCCACCCGATTATGGATGGTAAAGTCGTATACCGGACGCGCAATGCTTTGCCACTGCTTCAGCTTTTTGATATGCTCAATCATCAAATCAGTGTCAAAGGCATCCGGATGGTCATAGTTCAATTTGCATCGCTCATCGTAAGTCATCTGATTGTGTGCCTTGTAGTAAAAATCATGGCTCAAAATGGTGATCTGACTGCTGAATTGTTTTTCAATCCTCTCGATCATCGTACTTTTACCCGATCCAGTACCGCCGGCAATGCCTATAATAATTACGTTCTTTTCCATATTTTATACCTGCGCTGAACTGCGATCCTCTTCCGTTACAGTCGATCCCAGATTGATGGTCGCCTTTTCCAGTTCTTGTACAATATTGTTGATGCGGATTAGCTTTTCAGGTGATATATTTCTGCCCATGACCAAATCTGCATTGTAGAGGATATTCTCAATGTCGTTGTGAATACCCGAAATTTTGCTTCTTACATCGTGAATTTCTTCGTCTGAAATCGCGTCCGCTTCAGCCTGTTCCTTGTTGAGTATGGTCGCGGTGTTCATATCCAGTTCGTATTCGGAGTTTCCTAAGACTACCACTGGTTCATAAGCCAGCTTGTCATGAATCAGCTTGCCAAAGTCGATCTTCGACTGCTCTTCGCCATGAACCAGGAATACCTGTTTCGGTTTCTGTCTGAATCCAGCAATCCATGCAAATAGTCCATTCTGATCCGCATGGCCGGAAAAGCCTTCCAAATTGTAAATCTCAGCGTTAACGTGAACCTCTTCGCCAAATAAAGTGACATCCTTCGTTCCCTCTACCAGAATTTTTCCCAAAGTGCCTTCTGCCTGATAACCGACGAAAATCACACTGGATCTGGCGTCCCAAAGATTGTGTTTCAGATGGTGACGGATTCTTCCCGCTTCGCACATGCCGCTGGCCGAAATAATAATCTTCGGGCTCTTGTCAAAGTTCAGAGCCTGTGATTCTGCCGTACTTCTGGTGAATCTGAGATTCTTAAAGTCCAGAGGGTTGTCACCTCTGAGGATATAATCTCTCGTTTCTTCGTCAAAGACCTGGGCGTTCTTCCTGAACACTTCCGTTGCCGTCGTCGCCATGGGACTGTCAACATAGACCATCAGCTTATCCAGTTCGTCCTTGTAGTCGCTGTGCTCCTCATAGAACTTGTTGAATTCAAAAATCAACTCCTGGGTTCTTCCCACGGCAAAGGATGGAATGACCACCGTGCCGCCGCGGCGAGTGGTCTTTAGGACGATGTCAAGCAGCTGTTTGATGCTGGTGGCATTTTGCGGGTGATTCCTGTTGCCATAGGTGGTCTCCATGATGACATAATCAGCCTTTTTGATGATGGTCGGGTCTCTGAGAATCGGTCGGTTGACCATACCCAAATCGCCTGAAAAAACAATCTTTGATTCCTTGTCGTCTTCTTTTACCCACAGTTCGGTAATGGCGGAGCCGAGAATGTGACCCGCATCGTTAAACACGATTTTCATATCGTCGTTAATCTGAATCTGCTGATCGTAGAGAATCGGTTCAACGTATTTTAAGGCTTCACAAGCGTCCTTATATGTATAAAGCGGTTCTACTGGCGGTTTGCCGGCTCTGGCTGCTCTTTTGCTTTTCCATTCTGCATCCTTTTCGTGTATGAATCCGCTGTCCTTGAGCATGACGTCCAGCAGATCTCCTGTGGCATCAGTGCAATAGATTTTCCCAGTAAAGCCTCGCTTTACGAGAAGGGGCAGTCTGCCGCAGTGATCGATGTGTGCGTGGCTCAGTATGACGCATTCAATTTCTGAAGGTTCGAAAGGAAAAGGTTCAAAATTCAGCGCTTCCTGTGCTTTGCCGCCCTGAAACTGGCCGCAGTCAAGTAATACCTTGTGATTTCCAGTAGTTAATAAATGGCATGATCCGGTAACGCCTGATGACGCACCACAAAATTTAATCTTCATACTTCCTCCACTATACTGTGATATTCCAAAGCTGTGCTTCTCCTGTGGAAACAACCGTGGCGCCGGCTGCTAAAGCGGCTCTCACCTCCTCGATGGTCTCCACAATGCCGCCAGCAATAATCGGCATATCAACTTTTTCCGAAAACTCTTTGATTTTCTTCGTAATGATGCCCGGCATAATCTCGATGATATCCGGCTTTGATATTTTGATCGATTCGATGGACGTTCCTACCGAATGGGAATCAATCATAAAGAATCGCTGTACCGTAATGAGATTGAATTCCTTCGCAGCCTTGATGATGTTGGTTCTAGTCGTCAAAACGCCGTCGGCGCCCTGTTTGGACAGGAATTCCAGTCCAAACCGATCTTTTCCAATCCCTTCGGCAAAATCCACATGGATAAAGGCCTTTTTCCCTGCGCTGTGTATCTCTTTGATGCACTGATTGACCGTCATAATATTGGAATGCAGTAAAAAGACCATGTCCACATCTGATTTTAATGCGGTACTAAAGTCTCTCTCTGTTCTGATTGCCGCAGCAATGGGTTTTTTCATGAAATCTACCACCATTTTTTCTCCTCTTCTCCTTCAGGGTATCTTCAATTACTTATAATTATAATACTTTATGGCAGGGTTTACAAATAAAAAACGTGGAAATGATGAAATCAAAGATTTCTATGCACTTATACCGCCACAAGAGCGGCAATGATTAATGTGCTTCCTTCGATGCATACGAAAATCCCGCATGAAAAAAAATCACATACGGGATGAAGTCATAAGCTTTTCAGAACATATTTTATTGCCAAATAGGATCATGAAGCGTTATTTTCATAAGGCATACATTATCGCCCATCTTTATACTTTTCAGTAATTCCACATCAACATCACAAGCAAACGCTCTTTCAAAAAGAACTTTGCTGTAACCAGTGGTACACTGACACCATGTATTCGTCTCTAATTTTTCCACTTCCGCAAGCATAGGGCAAGGACAAAATTGAAATTGTAAAAAAAGTTCACCATCTTTGCAGAAAAGCCCCGCATCTTTCGCTTTCTCTGCCTTTGCAAATTCCTCTATATTTATTGCAGCTGCCATCAGTTCCTTAACTAGTGTCAATTTCTCGTCCATTCCGTAACCGCATTGGCAGTTCATTCGTATTCTCTTTATGTCCTCCAATTCAAATTTGCTTTCCAATCGCTGCATTGCAGAGGTTACCCAATTACAATCATTTTCTTCATTTTCCGCCGGATTCTTGCCAAAGACCACTTCATCGGCTACCTCCGCATCGCTTTCAGCTTTCACAGATTCATAAATAATCTTCTCTTGAATTTTTCTGATATCAAACATCTTTTCCTCCGTATCCTTCACTAATTCATTAAGTATTAGAAAACGACCTCCTTTCCATCACAGTATTTTTAAGTACTTCTAATTATAGAAAAAAAGTCGTCCTCTTGACTTCTGAATTCTTGCTTTTATGAAACGGGGATACATAAATCCATAACAACGTGATGATTCTCTCTGTCGATTTGGCGATATATATTCAGTCCATATCGTTCAGCCATATTGTAACCGCTTTGGGGCAACCATAAGCTAAAGACTCCTTGTAATGCTGCAAAAATATCTTTGATCTCTCCATCAAAATGATATACAAGCCATTTGCCACCTCTGATCCACATTACATTATCCAATTTACAATCTTCACCTGCCGTCATACAAATATCGCAGATACATTGTGAGAGATCTGTAATAGACGGGTCATGAAAAAAACGCTCTACTAGAATCGTCTTCTCATTAAAAACTGTTTCGTATTTATCCAGAAATCGATACCAGTGTTTTTCAATATCCACATAATTGCCAATAAATCGTTCATATATCACAAATAAGTCATGAAACTCTTGTATTTCAATTTGAGCGCCGTATTCCTCTGCAGTCTTAAAATGAGCAACTTGCCCGGGGGTAAAGGGAATAGCCATCCGATCAGTTGGGATTGACTGCTTAAACAGAGTGGGAGAAGTATCATGGTGCTTTCTAAATAAAGAACTGTAGTTGGAGGAGCTATATCCGTAATCTAACCCGATGTCCGTAATCGCTTTCGTCGGATTCAGTTTTATATCTATAGCACTCTGATCAACCTTACAGCGTTTAATAAACGAATAGATACTTTCACCAGTTTCTTCCTTGAATATTCGGCTGAAATGATATTTAGATATGAAAAAATGAGCAGATATGGCATCGACGGATAGCTGCTCATCTAGGTGCTGCATAATGTAATCTATACTTTGATTGACTAGTATTTTTTTATCCATAGGTTTCCACTCCATTACCGCAGCGTTTCATCCGGTTCAGAGCGCTGTTATTCCCCATGAAAATCCGATCCTTCCGTGATATGCAGGTGATATTTTCCCGCCAATTCCACCAGCCGCAAAGAGTCCTCTTCTGTAGCCGAAGGATGGAAACATTCCAGTCCTTTCAGGCCGTGCTTTTTCAAATCACGAAGAATCTGCTCCAGTGATTCCCAAAAGGCGTCGCTGCGAAGCTCGGCCAGGTTCTTTGTCTTCATGGGATGCGCCAGAACGGACATGCCGCCTGCCTCCCTGATCAATTCTATAGCCTCGAAAGTAGAAATCTTATCCTTCTTGACTGTATCCAACACTTCCCAGAGGTTTTCAATTTCGTAGCCTTTCCTGGCGATGGCTCTGGCAAAATTAGGCTTGCCCACATAAGTCTGACCTCGTCTCTGCAGCAAGTCCTCATAAGTCAGCTCGTAACCCAGGTTATTGAGATGGGCGAGCAGCTTCTCGTTGCGCACTTCCCGGTCTTTGCGGATTTCTGTAAGCCTCGCTTTTAAAGCCTCGTTTTCAATATCAATATAGTAACCCAGCATATGCAGTTCCAGTTCCCGTCCATCAAAATCATAACCGGTTGAAAATTCAATGCCCGGAATCACTTTGATCTGCAGAGCCTCTCCGGCAATCATCGCTTCTGCAATGCCGTCGACCCCGTCGTGGTCGGTCAAGGAAATCATGTCGTAATCCTTTTCCTTGTACATCCTCACCAGATCGGTCGGTTTCATCGTTCCGTCAGAGTAATAGGAATGCATATGGTAATCCACTTTATAACTCATAAAACCTCTTTTCTCCCTTACAAGGCACCTTCCGTTCGTTGAGCCGAATAGAGCAATTCTGCTGCAATCTCTTCAGCCTTCTGTGTACCCTTGATATATTCAATAATGGTCAGACCGAAATCCATAGCAGTTCCCGGTCCTTTTGATGTAATGATATTCTCAGAGATTACAACATTGGCGTCGACTGGCTGGGCGCCGATCAGTTCCTCTTCCATCCCTGTATAGATGGTCGCCCTATGACCAGCCAGAAGACCGGCTTTTCCCAAGACCATCGGCGCTGCACAGATCGCAGCGATCGGTTTTCCTTTTCCATAAAAGACCTTCAATTCTTCATTCAAGTCTTTGTGATTGCACAGATTGGTCGTTCCAGGCATGCCGCCAGGAAGAATCAGCATCTGACAGCAGTCATAATTTCCCGCCTTAAACAGGATATCTGCCTCTACGCCGATTCCTTTCGAGCCGTACACGAGACGGTCTTCCATGACGGAAACCGTCTTTACCTGAATATCGGCCCGTCTCAACAGATCCACCACTGTCAGGGCTTCTATCTCTTCAAATCCATTTGCTAAAAAAACGTACACCATAGTTTCACGCGCCTCCTCTAATAAAATATTCTGCTCGGTTTTGTCAGGCTGTAGTTTACATAAGTCAGCACTGCTAACAGCGCTACCCCAAAGACTGATGCAAACAGTACATAAGTTTTGTAGAATGGGTCCCCCAATACGAGTGCCAAAGTCGTAGAGTCTTTATGAAGCTTAATGCCGATCAAGGTATGATACGCTTGCAGCCGAAAGCCCTTTGACATCCAACATGCCGCCTGTGCTATCAAAAGACCCAAGGTCAGCCCCGCCCCCACTCGATAACGGTTTCGGAGCGCATCTCTGAAACCGCTGCGCAGTAAATAAATATAGATTGCTAAGGATATTGCAAGACAAAGAAGTCCTGCCGCCAATTCAATATTAAGAATGTTCTTTGTCTTTCTCATCACTTGTTGTTCATCATTTTGAAAAATCTTGTCCTTATAGATGCCGTTGTCCTCGTAAACTTGAAAGTCCTTAGAACTGAAGGATGACCAGTAAGAGGCGATTTCCTTGCCCATCTCGGACCCCGTAACGCTGTACGGTACTTCATCCATCACCTGGCTGTCATTAAAATGATACGTATAAGTTTCTGACACTCTTAAGATCAGATTGGAAGTTAAAATAACTATCATCAGCGGTAATGTAACTACCAGCACGATTGAACAAAAATAATTAAACTTATGCATTTTGACTCCTACCCACATAGTATGACAAGAGGATAGGCCGCGTGCAGCCTATCCTCCCGTTGCCCTTTGTTTTATTTAATGATTTCACATACTGTATCAGGACCGCAGCCAGCCGCATTTCCTTCATCAGTATCAAGATGTACTTCTTTCTCGTGTTTTACACCAGCTCTTACGAGAACATTATCAAAGACTAATCCCCTCTCGCCTTCGATTTTGATGCTCACCCAATCGCCGTCTTTTACACCAGCTTCTTTAGCCTGGTCGTCATTCAAGTGAACGTGTCTCAGCGCCGCAATTACACCGTGGTCGATTTCAATTTCTCCACATGGTCCTACCAGCTTACATCCTGGCGTGCCTTCCAGTTTTCCAGATTCTCTTACTGGCGCTTTGATGCCGATGGTTCTAGCATCTGTCAGTGCAAGCTCCACCTGTGTTTCTGGACGAACTGGTCCTAACACCCTGATTCCAGCCAAAGTCTTCTTAGGCCCAACGATATCCACCTTCTCTTCAGCCGCAAACTGTCCAGGCTGAACCAACGGTTTTGAAGGCGTTAATTCATAACCTTCTCCGAAAAGCTTCTCCAAATCTGCCTGACTCAGATGCACGTGCTTGTTTGACAATCCAATGTTAACTTTGTAACTCATTTAAATATATCTCCTTTGCTTAAAAAATAATAAACGTCTTTAGTTGTCCAAATAGCTGATATATGGCAGATTTCTGTATTTTTGGTCAAAATCGAGACCATAGCCGATGATGAACAGATCATCTACGGTAAATCCTATGTAGTCAGCCCTGACGTCTGCCGTTCTTCTGGACGGTTTATCCAGAAGGGTACAGATCCTCACACTCTTCGGATCTTGACTTAGAAAATAGTCTCTCAGATATTTCAGCGTGTTTCCAGTATCGATGATATCCTCTATAATCAAAACGTTTTTGCCAGTTATATCAAGTTCGATGTCTTTTTTTATTTTGACTCTGCCTGAACTGGTGGTTCCGCTGCCGTAACTGCTGGCTGAGATAAAATCAATCTGGGTATCGAGACACAGGTTTTTCATGATATCAGCCATCCACATGATGGCTCCCTTGAGAGTGCCTATGAGAATTAATTCTTCTCCCTCATAGTCGGCTGAGATCTGTGCGCCCATTTCTTTGGCTTTCTGCCAGATTTGATCCTGGGTCAATAAGATTTTACCTACCACATCGTTGTTTGCCATCACTTACTCCTTATCCTTCTTATCATCATTATCGTCTTCTACATCAAATTCTACACCTTCAACGATATTTTTGCCACGAAATTTTTTTGAAAGGTCCTCTGCTTTTTCGCCGTCCCAGTACGAATCTAGTTCATCTTTTAAATGCCAAAGGATATAAATCCATAAAATTAAATCATCTATAAATCCGAATGGGAATAAAATCGGCGGTATCAGATCGATAGGCAGGAATAAATACACGATACCAAAAACTACCAGAATTTTTTTCCGCAGTGGCACCGTCTTGTCTTTCAAAAAGAAAGGCACCGCTTTGATTCGTTTCAATATCACTCTAAAACTGATAAACTGCATTTATTCCTCCAAGATCTTCTCAATCTCCAAAAGCAATTGATCGTATCCCGTCTTTTTCAAGGCGGATATGGGAATCACCTTGTCTTCTGCTGATAGCCCCAAAGTCTTTCGAATCATCGAAATGTTCTTGCTCAGTTCACTTTTGGAAACCTTATCTGCTTTTGTTGCAACTACGATACCGTCCAGCCCGTAATGCCGCAGATATTCATACATCTGCATGTCCTGTGCAGTCGGCTTGTGTCTCACATCCACCAGCTGAACTACCTTCCGCAGCCCTTTTCTATTGTCAAAATAAGTTTCCATCATATCGCCCCAGTTCTCTGTCACCGACTTGGAAACTTTAGCATAACCATATCCGGGCAAATCGACGATTCTAAAAGAATCGTTGATCAGATAGAAATTGATGGTCCTGGTCTTGCCCGGACTTCCGCTGACTCTGGCTAATTTTTTTCTTCCGGTCAGAAGATTCAGCAGCGAGGATTTACCAACGTTTGATCTCCCCGCAAATGCGATTTCTGGCAGGGTGTCAGGAGGATATTGGCTGGGTTTTACACCGACGGTATCCAGATCTGATTTTATAATTCTCATTTTTTACCTACTTACTTTACCATTGCTTCTTCCAATGCCTTGCTGACATCGTCGATCAAAACGAACTCCAATTGTTTTCTGACTGCGTTTGGAATTTCGCTGATGTCCCGCTCATTTTCTCTCGGCAGAAGCACTTTTTTAATACCTGCTCTATGGGCGGCAAGTACCTTTTCTCTGATGCCGCCTACTGGCAGAACTTTGCCACGCAGGGTTATTTCTCCGGTCATAGCTACATCTCTTCTCACCGGCGTATTGGTCAAAGTGGAGATGACCGCTGTACACATAGTCACGCCAGCCGAAGGCCCGTCTTTTGGAACAGCTCCTTCTGGAATGTGGACGTGAAGGTCGTATTTTTTATAGAAGTCTTCTTCAATATTCAGCTTGTCTGCTACGGATCTGATATAGCTGATGCCCGCCTTAGCAGATTCCTGCATCACGTCGCCCAACTGTCCCGTCAGCACCAGCTTGCCGCTGCCTGCTACGGCCGTCGTTTCAATCTGCAGCGTATCACCGCCTACAATTGTCCAGGCTAGTCCGGTTGTAACGCCTACCTGGTTTTCACCTTCTACGATATCGTAATGATATCTCTTTTTCCCCAAATACTTTTCCAAATTTCCCGGTGTAATGGTGTAAGACTTGGCTTTGTTGGTGACAATTTTCCTCGCAACCTTACGGCAGAGATTTGCAATTTCTCTCTCCAAGTTTCTCACGCCTGATTCTCTCGTATAGTAATTGATCAAATCATGCAAAGCCTTTTCGGAGATTTTGATGTTCTCTTTCTTGAGGCCGTGCTCTTTGGTCTTCTTTGGTATCAGATATCGCTGAGAAATCTTCACCTTCTCTTCTTCCGTATAACCCGGCACCTCTACGATTTCCATTCTGTCGAGAAGTGGTCTGGGAATGGTGTCTGTGGAATTGGCTGTGGTAATGAACATCACCTTGGACAGATCAAAAGGAATCTCCAGGAAATGGTCTGTAAAGGTATTGTTTTGCTCTGGATCCAGGACTTCTAATAATGCGGAAGCCGGATCGCCCTTGAAGTCCGCTCCGATCTTATCCACCTCGTCAAAGAGGAATACGGGATTGTTCGTGCCTGCATCTTTGATGCAGGAAACTACTCTGCCAGGTATGGCCCCGATGTAGGTTCTTCTATGGCCTCTGATTTCTGCTTCATCGCGCACGCCGCCGAGAGACATCCTCACGAACTCCCTGCCAGAAGCTCTGGCAATGGATTTGGCGATGGAGGTCTTGCCGACACCCGGAGGCCCTACTAGACAGAGAATCGGTCCTTTAATGGCCTTGGAAAGGTGAATTACGGCTAGATACTCCAGTACTCTTTCCTTCACTTTATCGAGACCATAGTGATCCTCGTTGAGGATTTTTTCTGCCTTCTTTAAGTTGACATTGACCTTGGAGGATTCGTTCCAAGGCAAGGCCAAAATGGTCTCCACATAGTTTCTGATGACAGTAGCCTCAGCCGAGGACGGCATCATCTTAGAAAACTTGTCGATTTCTTTCTTTATTTTCGCTTCTACTTTCTCGTCCAGATGAAGCTCTTCTAAGGCTTTTAGCCAGTCCGCCGCTTCAATGCCGGCATCCTCGTTGACGCCTAATTCTTCTTGAATCGCCTTCATCTTTTCTCTGAGAAAATATTCCTTCTGGTTATTGTCGATGCTTTCTTTCACCTTCTGGGAAAGTTCTTTCTCTATGACAGCGATTTCATTTTCCTCAGCGATAATCCCGGTCAGTACCCGAATTCTCTCTGAAAAGTCTAAGGTTTCCAGCACTCTCTGTTTTTTGCTGCAGGAAATCATCAATTCACTGGTAATCTTGTCGACCACCACTGCCGGCATTTCGCTGGATACCGCTTTATCTACTACTTCGTCTGTAACCTGTCCGGTCAGCGCTGCATACTCGATAAAGCTCTCCGTCAAAATCCGCATTGCAGCTTTATCCTCAACCGGCAGACTGTTCATGTCGATATGTTCTTCAATTTTTTTCACTGTGCAGGACATATAGCTCTCTTCTGTAATGCGTTCGATGACCTCTGCCCTGCAGACGCCTTCAACTAAAACTCTTACAGCATCACCCTGAATCTTCAGCATCTGTTTGATTTTGACGATACATCCGATGGCGTAAATATCCTCAAATGTCGGAATTAAAACGCCCTCCTCTTTCTGGGTCGATACAAACATCAATTTATCCGTCGCCATAGCTTTTTCCAATGCGCGGATTGATTTCTCTCTTCCTATGTCAAAATGAACAACAGTGTTCGGAAATATCGATACACCCCTGAGCGGAATGCAGGGAAAAAGATCTTTTCTCTCCTCTTGTTCTTCATTTCGTTCTTCGGTCTCTCTCATGATTTCGTCACTCATATTCATTCACCCTCCTAATGGAGTTGCCCCAATTTACTTCGTAAATTGCTGGGAACTCCTTATGCTTTAACGCCCTGCAAGCGATTACGAGCAGCTAGGCGTTAGTCGTATAATGGTCTGCCCCCAATTTATGAGCCGTGGATTGCCACGTGCCCAAGCACTGAGGAATCGTCGGCAGGTCCTCGGTCAGGAGTGCAGGAGCTATGCTCTGCAGCACTCTACGGCCACGCCCAAATCTTTAATTTTCGGGCTGTAATATTCCAAAGAAAGGCGACATAAGCCGCCTTCGTTAAGAGGCATCTGCCTCGCTATTCTTATTCTTCTCATCTCCAAGAACCAAGGTCGGCTCTTTTTCCTCGTTTATGGTTCCCTTGGTTACGATGCATTTCTGTACATCTTCTCTCGAGGGAATTTCAAACATGATATCCGTCATAGCCTTCTCAAAGATGCTCCTTAAACCTCTTGCACCGGTCTTTCTCTCAATCGCTTTCTTAGCAATCGCGCTTACCGCATCCTCTTCGATTTCCAGTTCCACATGGTCCAAAGCGAACAGCTTCTTATACTGCTTGATCAAAGCATTTTTCGGCTCTTTCATAATTCGAACCAGAGTCTCTTCTGTCAGTTCCTCTAAGGTTACGATGACAGGCAGTCTGCCTATAAACTCCGGAATCAAACCAAATTTCAGCAGGTCTTCCGGCTGAATGTGCTTCAGTAAATCTTCTTCGTCCTTCTTGTTTAAAACGAACTCAGAATTAAACCCGATGACACGCTCGCCCATTCTTCTCTGGATGATGGTATCCAGACCGTCAAAGGCGCCTCCACAGATAAACAGAACGTTTGTGGTATCAAACTGGATAAATTCCTGATGAGGATGTTTCCTTCCACCCTGCGGCGGTACGTTTGCAACAGTGCCTTCCAAAATTTTCAAAAGCGCCTGCTGTACGCCTTCACCGCTGACATCCCTTGTAATTGACGGATTGTCAGATTTCCTGGCAATCTTATCGATTTCGTCTACATAGATGATGCCCTTCTGCGCTTTTTCTATATCGTAATCTGCCGCCTGTACCAGACGAAGCAGAATGTTTTCAACGTCTTCACCAACGTAGCCTGCTTCTGTCAAAGCTGTTGCATCGGCAATCGCAAACGGTACGTTAAGGATTTTGGCCAATGTCTGCGCCAAAAGTGTCTTACCAGAACCAGTCGGTCCTATCATGACGATGTTGCTCTTCTGCAGATCAACATCCTTGTCTTTATCGCCAATCCCATTGATTCTTTTATAATGATTATATACGGCAACTGCCAGAGCTTTTTTAGCCGGGTCTTGACCGATAACATAATCAGACAGTGTCTCGTGAATTTCTTTCGGTTTTGGCAAGTCGTATTTGATGCTCTCTGTCGTCGTTTCAGATTCTTTAATTGCATCTGCTACGATGTCCATGCACATTTCTACGCATTCGTCACAGATGTATACCCCAGGGCCTGCAACCAAACGCCTTACCTGGCTCTGTGGTTTCCCGCAAAAAGAGCATCTCAATTGTTTGTTGTCGTCATATTTATCTGACATAAAAATCCCCCTTTATTTAGATGTGATAACTTTGTCGATCAAACCATATTGGCAGGCTGCTTCTGCACTCATGAAGTTATCTCTGTCAGTATCTTTTTCGATAGTGGCCATATCCTGCCCCGTGTTCTCACTTAAAATCTTATTCAGTGTTTCTCTCGTCTTCAAAATCCAATCAGTGTGAATTTTGATATCTGAGGCCTGGCCTTTTGCTCCGCCCAGAGGCTGATGAATCATTACCTCCGCATTTGGCAAAGCAAATCTCTTCCCCTTTTTCCCCGAAGACAGCAAGAATGCGCCCATGCTTGCTGCAAGTCCGACGCAGATTGTAGATACGTCGCACTTGATATACTGCATCGTATCGTAAATAGCCATGCCGGCGGTTACAGAACCGCCGGGGCTATTGATGTAAATACAGATATCTTTATCAGGGTCTTCTGCTTCCAAGAATAGCAATTGAGCTACCACGAGGCTGGCGATATGGTCGTCGATCTCCTCGCTTAAAAAAATGATTCTATCCTTTAATAATCTCGAATAGATATCGTAGGATCTTTCTCCTCTGCTGGTCTGTTCAACCACGTATGGTACTAAAGCCATTCTTCATGTCCCCCTTAAATATTTTCTTTACTTTTCTTCTGTTTCCGGAGCTTCTTCAGCCTTTTCTACTTTCGTAACCTTTGCCTTATCATAGAGCATATCGATTACTTTCTTCAGCTGAATGTCCTTCTTAAAGAATTTCATGTTGTCAGCGCCGATCATTTCCTTAACCTGGGCCGTTTCCATGTTATACTGGACTGCCATGTTGGCAAGCTCTGTCTCCAGTTCTTCCTCTGTGACGTCGACTTTTTCAGCTTCTACGATGGACATCAGAACTAATCTGGTGGATACTTTCTTTGTAGCGTCCTCTCTCAGCTCTTCGCGGAACTCTTTTGCGTCCTTCTGCATAAACTGTAAGTACTGTTCTAAAGATAATCCCTGGTATCTCAACTGGTGGTCGAGATCCTGAGCCATCCGGTCGATTTCATCTTCTACCATGACTCTAGGAACGTCTGTCTTGTTGATCTGGTAAACTTTCTCGATGACAGCGTCTTTTGCAGCGTTTACGGACTGTTCATCAGCGTACTTCTGTAGTCTTGCCTCAGTTTCCTTCTTTAATTCATCTAAAGTGTCATATTCGCTGACATCTTTCGCGAATTCGTCGTCAAGTTCCGGCAATTGTTCTTCTTTGACCTCATGAATCAAGCAGTGGAATACTGCTTCTTTGCCAGCCAGATCTTCTGAATGATACTCTTCTGGGAAAGTAACAGTTACGTCTTTCTTTTCGCCAGGCGTAGCGCCGACAAGCTGCTCTTCGAAGCCAGGAATGAACATGCCTGAACCGATCTTCAGTTCCTGTCTCTCCGCAGTGCCGCCTTCGAACTGTTCTTCTCCCACAAAGCCGGAGTAGTCGAGAAGAACGGTGTCTCCTTCTTTAACTGGTCTGTCAGCTAAGATCATTCTTGCGTTTCTTTTCTGCAGCCCTTCAATTTCTTTCTCAACGTCCTCTGGTTTCACCTTTGCTTCTACCTGTTCAACCTCTACGCCAAAGTAGTCCTTTACCTCGACGACAGGATATACGGGAACAGTGATGGTAATGGTCATCGGCTTGCCTTTTCCGATTTCGCTGAATTCAGCTGCCGGGCTGTCTATTACTTCCAAGTCTAATTCATTTATTGCCCCAGGGTAGCCGTCTTTAAACAGATTATTGATAGCATCTTCAAAAAAAATGCCCTCTCCATAGTGCTTTTCGATGATGCTTCTAGGGGCTTTTCCTTTTCTAAAACCGTCTATCACAAACTGATCCTTTGATGCCTGGTATGCCTTTACTACTGCAGCGTCAAATTCTTCAGCTGTAAAATCCATAGTAAATTTCACATCATTCTTTTCTTTTGAAACAAATGTTGTTTTCATTGATATATATCCTCCTAAAATTATAGCAAATAAGTAGGCGCTTGGCCAATTCCGAACATAGAATGCATATTATTATACCTTTTTTGGCGCCTAAAGTAAAGGAAATCTTAACAAAAATGACTGCTTTTAAGCAGTCATTTTTATCACATAAGATCGAGACCTCTTTTAAACTTGCTCGTATTTTCGGCGATCAGACCGTATTTCTCTGCCACATCGTCGCCTAGAGCCTTCATATCTTCTTCCTCACCGGAATAAAGTTCTATCTCCATCTCAGATATAGGCGCAACTTTTCCATTGCAGACAATCTGACCCAAGTCCACAGATAGCTCGCTGATAGATTTTCCTGTGTCGAGGCGCATCTGTCTGCGTTTGAAATAAATATCCATCAGTGGAATCAGATTTCGTTTGCCGACGACATGACTGAGCACCTGGCACATCTCGCTCTGATCGAAGATATGAATATCCGGCATCTTGAGTTTTTCTTCATCGTCAACAGGAACGTTGATTTCTTCCCTCTTATGCATACCATCCTCACTGGTTCCGTTCCACTTCAATGTTGCAACCAGCTTGTTGCCTTCTTTTCTAACTCTGAAAGCCATTCCTTCGCGGTACAGCCTTCTGTCCTCTGTGTCAAAGTAAACAGCATGCATTTCTATTTCTTCATCGGAATTTTTATCCTTAATCTTTGACAAATAGGGATCTTGAAATATCTGCTCGATTATCTCATCTTTATCTATTAGATATTTAAGTTCAATTTCCATATGGTCCTCTTCTTTTCTTTTTTTCTGTTGTTTATTTGCAACATATGTTCTACCACAAAATTAGGAATTAGTCAATAGAAGACGTCTTCAATAGGGTAGAAACCCGGTTTTTTCTCCTTTAACCAAAGGGCCGCTTCAAGGGCACCTTTTGCAAAAATCTTCTTTGAGAAAGCCGTATGTTTGATTTCAATCACTTCGTCTTTCAGTGCAAAAATAACAGTATGTTCACCAAATATGGTACCCCCGCGAACGCTGTGAATACCAATCTCATTCTTCCTCTTTTCTTCTCCTTTGCGTCCGCATTTTCGTTCCCTTTCATGGTATGGATCGCACACATCAGCCAGCATCAGAGCCGTGCCGCTGGGCGAATCGGCCTTTTGGTTATGGTGCTTTTCTACGATTTCAATATCTGAACAATCTTTCAAGAGGGGCGCGGTAAAGTTAATAATTCTTTTCAGGGAATTGATGCCGTATGAAAAATTATAACTTCTGATGACCGGCGCTTTTTCCGCCAGCTTTCTAATTTTTTCCTCATCTTCTTCTGAGAATCCCGTAGTCGCAAAAACGATTCCTACGTGTCCCTGTTTAGCTGCAATATAGCTGCAGATTCCATCCAGCGCATCCGGATGGCTGAAATCTATGACAATGTCAGGCTGATCCACATCCCAGAGTGTTTCCCCCAGGGCAGGCTCAATGTTGCAGACCTTCTCTATCCCCGGGTTCTGCAGAGCCATGTCCCTTACAATCCGGCCCATGGTACCGCTGCCAACAATGGCAATATTCATGTTCTCCTCCTTAATGGACTTGCCCCAATTTCTGAAAGAAATTGCTGGGAAGTCCTTATGCAATCACCTTCCAAGAGAACGAGCGGTCAAGCGAAGTTCGATTGGTTTAAGTCTGATTGCACAATAAATAATATGTTTCACATTATTTTATTCAGAAGAAAAGGGATTTGCCACTTTTTTCTGTATCCCATAGCAGATCGGTACGAGGAAGAGGTAAAAACTGAGAGGAACTGCTTGGAAGCCAACCTGCATGAAACCCAGTGGCACGGAACAAGCGATAGCCCAAGGTACGATGCCCGCAAGGAGAATCACGGAATTCTCAATATCCATAGCCAGCTCTTCTTTGGAAGCGCCAGACTCTTCATAAGGTTTCTTCATAATGTCGTTGCACATCATGGACGCAATAGTCTGATTGCAAAAGATGCATAAGGTCGCCATGGTGACTACGATCATGCCGCCAAAACGCCCTGCTTTTCCCATAACCGGCTTTATTTTATCCTGCAGCACCGCCAGCATGTCGGTTCCGGAAAAGACGCCGGAATAGGTGCTGGAGAGAGCGACGATGAATACAACCTCAATCATGGATACCAACCCGCCTCCATTGATGATAGAACCTAAACTGCCAGTTGACTGATAGCCCCAAAACATGGCCTTTATCAGCTGTAAAATTTCCATGTGCTGCACAAAGATGCTGATCAAAATGCCGCTGGCGATACTGGCCAGCATGGCGTCGATAACTTTGACCTTCAGAAGGGGCAGAACCAGCATACAGACTGCCGGCACGATGCACCAGACAGAGACACTGAATTCACTCTGCAGCGTATTTAAAAAGCTTTGGTCGACTGTATGTATTGGATTATAGAAGGAGAATACCGCGTAAATGCCGAAGGTGAGCAGCAGTGGCACAATTCCCGTCTTCATCATCATTTTTACGTTATCCAAAAGATTCGTATGCGTGATGGCAGCCACCAAAATCGCACTGGAAGATACGGGAGAACTTCTATCACCGAAGTAGATGCCGCTCATGACCACCGCTGCCGTAATTACTTCGTTAACGCCCCCGCTGCGGGCCAAGGCGATAAAGATGACCCCTACAGTGCCCGCTACGCCGAACGACGTGCCCAGGGCATAGGATAACAGGCAGCTCAAGGCAAAGGTGATAATCAAAAACAACCCGGGAGTGATCACTTTGATACCATAATAGACAAAAAAAGTGATGGTGCCCGCCGACCTCCACACTGCTGTGATAAAGCCGATGATGAACATGACTTCCACTACGACGATGGCGTCCTTCAGTCCGTCTTTTCCCATATTCATCAGTTCTCTAAAGGTGAATCCCTTGCGGATACCCACGATGATAAAGGCTATTAAGCCAACAAAAAGAGCAATAACCATCGTGTATCCCTTGGCGATACAAAATATCATTGCTCCAATAAAAATAGTGAAACCGAAAATCAAATCCATTTAATCCTTGTCTCCCTTGCGCTTACTCATTAGTTCTTCTAACAGCTGATCGTTGAGCATTCTCTGCGTTTCCTTAAGTGCTCCTTTGCCCGGCATGTCAGTCAACTGCATAATCCAAAGATATTTTTTAAATGTGCATTCTTCCAGTCTTCTCGTAATCGCTCTGTGCACGGCTGATACTTTATCTCTTCCATTTATGAGATAAACCCTGGCTATGATGCCGCTTTTCAGTCTTTTAATCTCAATATAGCTTTCCACATTTCCTGTTTCTGAAATCGCCTCTTTGATTTCTTTCGCAATGGTCTGACCGATGAGTCTAGTCTGCTCGCTCCTCATCATTACCCAAAAGGAGACGGCCGCAACGACTGCCAGTATCACAGAAATGATATTGCCGAAGCTTCCCTGTGTGCAGAAGAACATGATGAAGCCCAGAGGAAAACACAACCATTTTGATACTCCAATAATTTTAACTGTTTTTTCCATCCTATACCTCTTATTTCCTATTCACTGGATTTTCTTAATTATTATATGCTCAAATACGCATAATGTCAAAACAAAAAGACAAAGTTTAGCTTATCCAAGAATTAAAAAAAGAACCAAAGTTTTTCTGCAGTACCATTCAAGTGGATTTTATGTTATAATGATTCCATAATCTTAAGGCGCCCGCCGCAGGGAAGGATGAAATCATGGAGAATAAGGAAACGGCTTTGTATGCTGCTTTTAAAACGAAAGATCCACGCTTTGACGGTCATTTTTTTGTCGGCGTCCGCTCCACAGGCATCTACTGTCGCCCAATCTGCAGAGCCAAACTGCCAAAGCCTGAAAACTGCACCTATTTTTCTACAGCAGCGGAAGCAGAACAAGAAGGCTTTCGCCCCTGCCTGCTCTGCCGCCCGGAACTTGCCCCAGGATCTGCACCGGTGGATGCGACGGTGTCACTCGCGCATCGGGCCGCAAGAGTTTTAGAAGAGAATTGCGGCAGCATTGAGAACTTGGAGGATCTTGCTTTTTCCATGGGCTGCAGTGATCGGCATTTGCGTCGTGTCTTTTCCGCCGTATATCACGTTTCTCCTATTCAGTACTTGCAGACCTGCCGCCTGTTACTAGCGAAAAATCTGCTAACAGATACGAGGCTTTCTGTTCTTGATGTTGCAATGACATCTGGCTTTCACAGTCTACGTCGTTTTAATGATGTCTTCAAAAACCAGTACCAGCTCACCCCCACCGCCCTGCGTAAGCAGTCCGGCAATGGAGAGGAAATCCAAGGACAGGATAATATCACTCTTACACTTGGGTATCGGCCGCCTTACGGCTGGAAACAGTTGCTTTCATTCCTCGCTTTGCGAACAATTCCCGGCGTCGAAGTCGTAAAGAATGACGCTTATTTTAGAACGGTTCGTCTGACTGTGAGACAGAAAAAAACCTTCTACGGCTGGATTCGCATAGAAAATCGCCCACGGAAAAATGTTCTGCAGGTGACGGTATCCGTCTCCCTTCTGCCTGTGGTGCCCCAGGTCTTATCACGGATACGCCATCTCTTCGATCTGTACTGTGATCCGGACGTCATTTATAAAAGTCTCTCCGTTATGAATGCGCTGCAGCCAAATTTATGCGTATGCGGTACACGGCTGACAGGCTGTTTCGACCCTTTCGAAATGGCCGTTTGCGCTGTACTCGGCCAGCAAATTTCAGTAAAAGCCGCAAGCACGCTGGCAGGACGGTTAGCACAAACCTTTGGACTTGCTATCGAAACAGGCATCGAAGAATTAACCCACGCATTTCCAACGCCACAAGACCTCCTTGCATTGGATTGCCCCATTGAGGATACGTTAGGTCCCCTTGGCATTTCTGCATCAAAGTCAAAGACCATACTGACCTTGGCAAAAGCGCTGAAAGAAGGCGAGCTAAGTTTTCATTTTAACAGCGAGCCTCATATGGTGACAGCTAAACTGCTCGATATATCCGGCATCGGTCCATGGACAGCACAATATCTTTCCATGCGATGTCTAGGCTGGACGGATGCCTTTCCCTATACCGACTATGGCATCAAAAAGGCGCTGGCTCCACGAACTGAACAAGAGATTCTTGAGCTGGCCGATAAATGGCGTCCTTGGCGAAGCTATGCTGCAATTAATATATGGAATTCACTATAGGAGGAAAGTTAAATGTACTTTAAGATGGAATATATGTCCCCTTTGGGACCTCTGACAATGGCAAGCGACGGAAACGCTTTGATTGGCCTATGGATGGAAGGACAGAAGTACTTTGCCGCCACTGTACAAGAGGAAATGGCAGAAAGTGATGATCTCCCAGTCTTTAACGACGCCAAAAGCTGGCTGGACAAATATTTTGCAGGCGGGAAACCGGTTCCTTCAGATTTGCCCCTTGCTCCTGCGGGCAGTGCGTTCCGTCAGGAAGTGTGGCAACTGCTCTGTGAGATACCTTATGGAGAGATTACCACTTACGGCCAGTTGGCCAAAGAAATTGCAAAAAAACGGAACAACCCCGGCATGTCTGCGCAAGCCATAGGAGGCGCCGTCGGGCATAATCCAATTTCTATCATTATCCCCTGCCACCGGGTCGTGGGATCAGCTGGCAGCTTAACGGGATATGCTGGAGGAATTGAAAAGAAGATCCAATTGCTGGCACTCGAAGGAGTGGATATGAGCAGCATGAGCATACCGAAAAAAGGGACAGCCCTGTAAACAGC
>ERZ791934.1051-NODE-1051-length-30552-cov-3.615208_pt1 | contig 30552 bp, 27 predicted proteins | sample MGYA00510125_ERZ791934 | MGnify/ENA primary metagenome ERZ791934 (study PRJEB30046, sample SAMN00993240) | human gut metagenome | study: EMG produced TPA metagenomics assembly of the A metagenome-wide association study of gut microbiota in type 2...
CGAGTCCTGCGGCAAATGCACCCCCTGCCGGGTGGGCACCAAGCGTCTGCTCGAGAAGCTCGACAAAATCACCAAGGGCAACGGCACGCTGGAGGATATCGACGAGCTGGAGGAGCTGTGCCATTATATCAAGGCGAATTCCCTTTGCGGCCTGGGCCAGACCGCCCCTAATCCTGTGCTCTCCACCCTCAAATTCTTCCGGGACGAGTACGTCGCGCATGTCGTGGACAAGAAATGCCCGGCCGGCGTCTGCAAATCCCTGCTTCATTATGAGATCGTCGCCGACAAGTGCAAGGGCTGCACCGCCTGCGCCCGTGTCTGCCCGGTCGGCGCCATTTCCGGCACGGTCAAGAACCCGCATTCGATCGATACCGGCGCCTGCATCAAGTGCGGCGCCTGCATGGAAAAATGCCGTGTCGGCGCGATTGTTAAGGTTTAAGGAAGGAGAGTGACCGAAATGGAAGACATGGTCCATGTAAAGATCAACGGCATTGCGGTCGAGGTCCCCAAGGGCTCCACCATCTTGGAGGCCGCCCGCTATGCGGGGGTGGAAATCCCCACCCTGTGTTTTTTGAAAGATATCAACGAAATCGGCGCCTGCCGCATCTGCGTGGTGGAAGCCACCGGCGCCCGCGGCCTGGTGACCGCCTGTGTGTATCCGGTATCCGAGGGGATGGAGGTGCAGACCAATACCGCCAAGGTGCAGGCCGCCCGCCGCACCACCCTTGAGCTGATCCTGTCCACCCACGAGAAGAAGTGCCTCTCCTGTTCGCGGTCAGGCGACTGCGAGCTGCAGAAGATGTGCAAGGACTACGGCGTGGAAGATACCGGTAAATACGACGGCTTCAAGCCCCACTATGAGCTGGACACCTCGGCCGCCCATCTGGTGCGGGACAACAACAAGTGCATCCTCTGCCGCCGCTGCGTCGCGGCCTGCCGCCAGCAGTTCGTGTCGGTGATCGGCGCCAACGACCGCGGCATCGACACCCATATCGGCACCGCGTTCGAAAAGAAGTTGGACGATGTGCCCTGCGTCTCCTGCGGCCAATGCATCGTGGTCTGCCCGACCGGCGCCCTGGCCGAAAAGGACGACACGGACAAGATCTGGGAGGCTCTGGCCGACGACACCAAGCACGTGATCGTCACCACCGCCCCCTCCATCCGCGCCACTCTCGGCGAATGTTTCGGCATGCCGATCGGCACCAACGTCGAGGGCAAGATGGTCGCGGCGCTGCGCCGTCTCGGGTTCGACAAGGTGTTCGATACCGATTTCGGCGCCGACCTGACCATCGTGGAAGAGGCCAACGAGTTCGTGGGCCGGGTGAAGAATGGCGGCGTGCTGCCCATGATTACCTCCTGTTCCCCCGGCTGGGTCAAGTTCGCGGAGTATTACTATCCCGACCAGCTCGACCACCTCTCCTCCTGCAAATCGCCCCAGCAGATGAGCGGCGCGGTCATCAAGACCTATTACGCGCAGAAGATGGGGATCGATCCGAAGGACATCGTCAACGTTTCGGTCATGCCCTGCACGGCCAAAAAGTTCGAATGCGGCCGCGACGATCAGAATGCCGCAGGCGTCCCGGATATCGACATCGCCATCACCACGAGGGAACTCGCCCGGATGATCGACCGCGCGGGGCTCAAGTTCACCGCCCTGCCGGATGAGGAATTCGACTCGCCGTTGGGTGAGGATACCGGTGCCGCCGTCATCTTCGGCGCGACCGGCGGCGTGATGGAGGCCGCGCTCCGTACGGCTAACGACTGGCTCACCGGGAAGGACAACGAGGCGGTGGAATTCCATGAGGTGCGCGGTACCGCCGGGCTTAAGGAAGCCACCTACAACATTGCCGGCATGGACGTGAAAGTCGCGGTCGCGAGCGGTGTCGCCAGCGCCAATTACGTCATGAGCTGCATCAAGGACGGTACGGCCCCCTGGCATTTCGTCGAGATCATGTGCTGCCCCGGCGGCTGTGTCAACGGCGGCGGCCAGCCCATCCAGCCCGCCTCGGTGCGCAACACCACCGATCTCAAGGCGCTGCGCGCGAAAGCCCTGTACGATCAGGATGCCGGTATGAAGCTGCGCAAATCCCACCAGTCTCCTGTCATCGAGACCCTCTACAAGGAGTTCTTCGACGATGGGTTCGGCGGGCACAAGGCGCACCATTGCCTGCACACCAGCTATACCGCCCGTCCGAAATACAAATAAGGCTGTACGGTACCAGATCCGGATCTGCTGTGGCGAAGCGCCAAGTAGTGCAGACAGCAAAAAACGCCCCTTAAATAGGAAATATTCCGTTTTTAGCGGAGTGGCGCTGCGGCAGCGGCGCCACTCCGCTCTTTATTTGGATACCGCCTTGATATCCGTGATGTATTTGCCGTGAGACTGTGCAACGGCAAAATATGGTTGCGTGGTGTGGCGTATGGAAAGTCTTAGCCGCTGTGGAGCTGAAGCTCTGCAGCGGCTTTTTCTCTTTATTCATTGCCGGCCTATCCGGTTAAGGCAACCGGCGCCCTCTTCTGACTGCCGTTTTTCTAACGGGAAAGGCTTCTCCACCGCGCGGATTCACATGGTGCGTGTGCCGGACGGACGCCGCTGCATCCGTTGCGTAGAGTTGGCGACACACGCTGTGCATATCCGAACGCCGCCGGAGGATCCGGCGGCGTCTGCTTGCCTTATAGGGCGGCATACCTTACGGCGGCGCGGAGCGGCTTGTCCGACCCCAGCCGCTCCGGCGCCTTTCGGGCCATCCAATTCCCGCATAACGCTTTACCAGCAGAGGCCAGCCTCGCTGTACTCCCAACGCTCGCGGAGGCCCTTTGTCCCAGGTCTATGGCAATTGTCCGTACCCTGCTTCTTTTTCCCATCGCTTATACTGTAAAAGATAGCGGGCAAAATAAAGAGGACTATTTCTATCCGGAAGGAAGGGATTTCCATGGACCAGTTATCAAGTAAAGAGCTGCTTGCCTTCGAGAAATATCTGCGCGAAGATGAAAAGAGCGACGCTACCGTGGAAAAGTATCTGCACGATATACAGTGCTTCTATGCTTTCCTTGGAAACAGACCCGCAGAAAAAAGCGTGGTGCTGGCCTACAAAGAACACCTGACCGAACAGTATGCGCCGGCCAGTGTCAATTCCATGCTGGTGGCACTCAATGGATTTCTGCGGTTCTGCGGGCTATCGGGCTGCTGTGTGAAGCTCTTGAAAATCCAACGGCAGATGTTTTGCCGGCAGGAGAAGGAGCTGAGCAGGGAGGAATACCGGCGGCTGGTGAACGCGGCGAAAGACACCCGGTTATCTTATATCCTGCAGACCATTTGCGGGACAGGCATACGGGTCAGCGAACTGCAATACGTCACCGCGGAGGCGGTGCGGAACGGAACGGCGGTGGTGAACTGCAAAAACAAGACGCGGGTGATTTTCATCCCCGCGCCTCTACAGAAGCTGCTGCTGCGATATATAAAAAAGGCCGGCCTGCAGACCGGGCCGGTGTTTGTCGGGCGAAACGGCAAGCCGCTCGACCGCAGCTATATCTGGCGTATGATGAAGGGACTGTGCGAAGAAGCCGGCGTGGCGAGGAGCAAGGTGTTTCCCCATAATCTCCGTCACCTGTTCGCCAGGGCATTCTACTCCATGGAGAAGGATATCGTCCGCCTGGCCGACCTGCTGGGCCACAGCAGCGTCGATACCACGAGGATCTACACCATGGAATCCGGCGGCAGCCATCTGGCCCGGCTCGAACGGGTACAGATAACCCTGTTAGTCACATAATGCGGATTATGTGGATATTATGGACCAGCATGTCTGTTACATAAATGGATTTTTACAGATTAATATATTTCTATTATATCATAGGGACTTCCCTTTTTCAAGAGGCTATCCAAATTTTAGGTAAAACTCCATCCGGGTATAAGAAACCAAGCCGGCGGAATTTTTCGTTCTTCCAGCTTGTTTTCCTATGCCCTTTTTATTTCGAACGGAAGTGTGTGAGGGGGCAGGGGCCGATTATCGAAGAATCTGCTTTTCTTTTCAGTCACATAATCCGCATTATGTGATGTTCTATGGGGTGGGAGACAGGGAAAATGAAAAAAGGAGCCTACCCGATAGCCGGTCTTGAAAAGACAGGACAAATAAAAACGGCATCTCGGCCGTCGCCGGCATCCGCCTGGCGGGCAGGATCCCCGGGGTAGCGGACGCGCATGATGCCATGGCCGCCGGCAGGCCATATCGCAAAGGGATGTCAGAAGCGGCGTTGGCGAAACCCGAAAGGGGACGGACCCCCGTTTGACCCGGTTTTGACGGAGATATTGGTTGAGGTTATATCAAAAGAAGCAAACGCTGCCAGCCATAAAGGCAGGATCCAAAAAACATGGTACAAGGAGGAGCGCCTGGACTATGGATAAGCAGGAGCAAGTAAAGAAACAGCCAACGCGGATGAAAATCATCGTGATCATCCTGGCTGCCCTGCTGGTACTCAGCGCGGGCGGCTTAGCCGGCCGCTATATCTATCTGGCCTTCTTTGCGCCTGCACACTCTACCGCAACCGTGCCGGACAATCTGATCGGCGAAGAAGCGGCCTCGTCTCCGGATGGGGACGGCACCGCATCATCCGTCCCCACAATGAACGACGGCCGTGGTTTGGAGCAGCCGTCCGATAACAAAACCGGCGGAACGCCGGTATCTTCCCGTCCCGCCGCGGACAAGCCTGCTGCCCCGAAACTGGAACTGTACGAAGGCAAGCCGGAAGACAGCGGACGGTTTGAAGTGCAGAATATGTTTCCGGGCGACGTGGAGACCACATATTTTTGCGTCAAGGCATATCACGATACAGATATCGGCCTCTTTTTCCGGACGGACATTACAGAACAAACAAAAAACCTCGGCAAGATGTTGCATATCAAGGTCACGCATATGGAAACCGGCCGGGTGCTGTGCGATGCGCCTTTCGCGGAAATTGACGGCATGGAGCTTTCCGAGCCGCTGAAAGAGAGTGCGGCGGATGAAACGATCGCCTATTACCGGATCGACGTATCCCTCGACACCTCGGCGGGCAACGGGTATCAGGCAGCGCTGCTCAAAGCGGATTTCGCATGGTATGTCAAAGATGAGGGCGGCTTGACGCCCCCGCCGACCGGCAGCACGACGAACAGGATCCTGTGGGTCATCCTAGCGGCTTCGTCCTTTACGCTGCTCCTGCTGTTGGCGTTTTGGGGCAGGAAGGAGGCGCGGCATGAATAAGCAGAAGCAGATCAGAAAAAAGCTGACGGCGAGCGTTGTGACAATGGTTATTCTTGCTTTCGGCCTGTGCGTTACCACCTTCGCGCTGGTGTATTCCATCGTGACAGTGGATAACAACCGATTCCAAACCGGGACGGTAAAAATCAACCTGAACGGCGGCAAGCCGGTGATTGAAGATCATGAGTTCCTGTTCGAGCCGGGCATGACGGTGGAAAAAGGCTTTTTCATTGAGAACGAAAGCACATGGGACGTGTATTACCGGCTTTACCTCGAGAATGTGGAAGGCGGGCTCGCCGAGGTGCTGGACGTCTCCATTCGTGACGGCGATACCGTCCTATACAGTGGGAAAGCGGCCGATTTGACGGAAACAAAGGCCGTGACGGCGGACGATAGGCTGAAACTGCACGAGCGCCGGGAGCTGACAATCACCTTCCATTATCCTGAAGAAGCTGGAAACAGTGCGCAGACACGGTATCTCTCCTTCAATCTAAGCGCCGACGCGGTACAGACCAAGAACAATCCCCGGCGGCAGTTTGACTGAGAAAACAAGGAGCAGAACAGATGAAGAAGGCATGGCACATCATAAAAGCCATTTTGCTTTGGCTGGTCGTGGCGTTGGCGGTCTGCATGATGGGCTTCACTATTGTTTCGGTGAATACCTTTGACCGCATGGACAGGAGCCTGTTCGGGTATAAAGCGTTCATTGTGTTATCGGATTCCATGTCCGCCACCGATTTCAACGCAGGCGACCTGATTCTCGTCAAGGAAGTCGATCCCGCCACCCTGCAAGTGGGGGATATCCTCTCCTATCAGTCCACCAACAGTGAAAATTACGGTGAGATCGTCACCCATAAAATTCGTGAGCTGACAGCGGATGCCGAGGGAAATCCCGGCTTTATCACCTATGGTACGACAACCGGCGATGTGGACGAGGAGGTTGTTACCTACGACTTCGTGCTGGGAAAATACCAGACAAAGCTATCCGGCGTGGGCAAATTCTTTCAATTTCTAAAAACCACACCGGGCTATATCGTCTGTATCTTCCTCCCGTTCCTGCTGCTGATACTCATGCAGGGGATCAACAGCATTCGTCTGTTCAGGCGGTATAAGCGGGAACAGCTTGCGGAAATGGAAGAAGAACGGGTAAGGCAGCAGGCGGAAATGGCGGCAGAACGGAAGCGGCTGGAAGCCGAACGGACCGAATCCCAGAAGATGATGGCCGAGCTTCTGCAGTTGAAAAAGGAGCTGTCCGGTAAGCAGGACGCCACGGATCCGCAAAATCCCCCTGCGGTGTAAACACGCGGTGTGCGTGATTACATATTGTCATTGAAAAATTTGAAAAAGGAGGAATATGACAATGACAAACAGCAAAAACACCAAAAGAGCCTTGCTTGCCAGCGTTCTATCCGTCGTGCTGTGCTTTGCGATGCTCGTCGGCAGCACATTCGCGTGGTTCACCGATTCGGCCAGCACCAGCGTGAACAAGATCGTGGCGGGCAATTTGGCTATCGATCTTGTGGATGAAAGCGGCAATTCCCTTGAGGGAAAAACACTTGGCTGGGTTGCGTATGATGGACGCGAACAGGAAGCGATCCTTTGGGAGCCGGGATGCACCTACAATATGGAGCCATTCTATATCAAAAACAACGGCAACCTCAATTTGAAATTCAAGTTTTCGGTATCCGGTATTCAGGGCGACGCCAAATTACTTGAGGCTATCGATTTTACCGCTATGGCTGACGCTGGCTGGTTCAAGTTCAATACCGGCGCCGTTTCGATCGAAACGGAAGGGGAATTCGATCTTTTTAAAGGATTTGATGTCGATACCCTGTTTTATGGCACCAAGCACTTTGATGAGTATGTCCTTGAGCCCGGTCAAACAGTCGGCCCGATCGTTATTTCCGGCCATATGAAGGAAGAAGCCGGCAATGAGTATCGGGGCCTCTCGATTGACGGTATCGCCATTACCCTCGTTGCAACTCAGGCTACCGGCGAAGAAGACAGCTTCAACGGGGTGTATGACGCGGATGCGGAATATCCGGTGGCCGTCGATGTAGAAGGGCTGCAGACGATGCTGGCGGATGCGAAGCCCGGAGACACGGTCTTGGTCGGTTCCGCCTTTACGGGTGTGATTGAAATCCCCGAGGGCCTGAAGGACGTTACCATCGTTTCCATGGGCGCCAATGCAGATAAAATCGTGCTCGATCAAGATAACATCGACAACGTCACCTTTGACGGTTTCTCGTTTGACAGAACCGATGACAACGATGTGACGATCAAGCTGACTCCGGATAAAACGATTGGAGCTGTAACCTTTAAGAATTGCAGCATAACTGGTAAGGGTCAAAAAGTAACGGACGGTCTTAGCGGCAAAAACCGCAATACGGATATAACGTTTGAAGGCTGCACCTTTTCCGGTGTAGGCCGCCCGGTTTATGATGAATTCGGCGGTATCAAGAGCCTGACACTGAAGGACTGCCTGTTTACCAATGACGCTTCCGACGGTATGTCCTGGGTTGCGACGCTTCAGGGAAAAGTTGATTCGATTTTGATCGATGGATGCCGTTTTGTCGGCCGAAAAGAAGGGCTGCTGAAGATGTCCGGCGGCTGTGATTCCTTCACCTTTACCAACAATGTGCTGGAAGACTGCGGCGAACATCCTTCCAGAGGTATGTTCGAGGGAACCCCCCTTCATGTCACATGGGAAAACAACACATTTAATAGCGAGGATTATATCAACCCTTTTGCCGGTTAAATTAGCCTCTGCGCTTCTCCTTCTTCGGAAGGAGAGGCAATCAAAAGGCATAAGCCATCGTTTATGCCTTTTGATTGCCGTCATCCATTTGGAAACCCGAAAGGAGGGCTTGCCGCCTTGAAGCAATGGTTAAAGTCTATCTTTTATACACCGAAGCACACCAAACCCACCGACGACAACATCCTGCGTCTGCTCATGCCCTCTATTGTGGGGAGCCTGCTGTGTATGGTCTGTTTGGCCGGGACGACATGGGCGTGGTTCTCTGCCAGCGTCCACATCCAGCCGCAAACCATCACGGCGGCAAACTATGAGATAGCGGCGGTTGTCACCGATGAATCTGGTACGATGGTTGCCTCCGGTCAGGCGCTGCAGGCCGGACAATCCTACAGGGTCACGCTGACCGCCACAGGCACCGCCGACGAATTCGGAGGCTATTGTATTGTTGAGGGCGGCGGCAGTCCCTCCTACACCGCTCAGCTGCTGCCCGATGAAACACTGCAATTCACCCTGATCCCTGATACAACGGCCGTATATACCTTCACCGCTGTGTGGGGACGCTATTCGGGCGAGGCGGATATAACAACGGACGGCGGCAGGTATACTTGCTGAAAAAGCAAGTTCCGGTAAGCAGCACGTTTTGGATGCTCTCAATTAAAAGTACGCTTGCTGCGGTGGTTCGGTTGCAGGTGCCCTCACGCCGCCTCCGCTGCGCTACCAAAATTCCCCCTTCGGGCGGTGTCTCTGGCGCAGGAAAATATCGATTTTTACCGTCTCTTCCCGGAACAGAAACCTGCCGGAAAAGCTGAAATGGCTTTTGCGGCAGGTTTCTGCTATACCGAACAGGTCAAGCTCCCGCAGGATCTTGCCGCTGTTTTTGTACCGATATGCCGCTATCCGCGCAACAGGACAGGCCGTTTTTGGTGCGGACTCCCTTCTTTTTAGCCCCAGATGTATAGGGGACACCGTCCATTTAGGTGGGACATGCGTGCCCGCGGAATTGGAAATAAACCCAGAAATGAGATTATATTATATAAATTCTATAAATATTCATGCCGATTTCCACGAATGGGCATATTTTTAGGGGGTTTAAGGCTCTTTTTGGGCCTGAAATGGGGGTTACAATCCTGTAACTTTTGTCTGCTTGCACAAAATTCCCGCAAAAACATGCAAAGTGATTTTGAATTGACAAAATTGTAAGGAATTGGAATAAACCGGGGCGAATTGTACCAAACTAAAGCAGGAGTTCCGGAAAACGGTGACAGTTTCGTTGAAAATTCCCAAACCAGAGCCGGACGGGGACAGGTCCTGCCTGTCCCAAAACGGGGCACCCAATTGGGAATTTTTACGCGGAAAGCCGGCATATGCCTGTGCATATTGTACAAATATGAGCCTGAAAACGCCGTTTGACAAGGCGATTTGGCATGCGTATAATACAAGGCGGTACCAGAATCCGGATGAATCCGAAGCGCTGCCGTCCCCGGATGGCGGCCGAAAGAAAACCGGAAAGGGTTGGTTAGATCCATGCAAAAAAGCATCGACGTGCTGCGCCGCGCAGGCCGTTTGGCCCTGCGGATCCTGCGCAGCCGTTTGACAGCGGTTTCGGCTTTGGCTGCCGCCTGTGCGATGATGGTGACGTATGTCACGGTTCATATGCGGGCGGTCACTGTCGTAGACGGGGACACCAGCCGGGTGGTCATGACGCTCAGCCGCACCCCCGTCGCGGTTCTGGAGGATGCCGGCGTGGCCTTGGGTGGGCATGACGTCATGAATGTGAGCTTGGATGAGGGTTTGATCGAAATCAGCCGTGCGTTCCCGGTGAGTGTGACGGTGGATGGTATGACGGCCATCCTGCAAATGACCTCGGGAACGGTGGGGGATGCCCTCCAGCTGGCCGGTGTGCGGCTCGGCGCCTTCGACAAAGTCAATGCCGGTTTGGAAGATGCCGTGGCCCCCGGCACCAGCCTGCTGGTGGAGCGCGTCAAATACAACGAGTATACGAAAACCGAGCCGGTCGATTATAAAACCACCGTCAAGTATTCCAATTCCCTGGACCGCGGCCAGTCCAAGATCATCCAGTCCGGATGCAAGGGAGAGAAAACGCTGGTTTATCGCGACTGCCTGGTGGACGGCAAGGTGGCCGAGACCATCCTGGTTTCGGAAAGCGTGACCACGGAGCCCGTCGATCAGATCAAGCTGGTAGGCGTCGGCGGCAATATGCCGATGTCACCTCTGCCCGACAGTGTGGAACTGGACGGGGACGGGATCCCTGTCCACTATAAGCAGGTTCTGACCGGCTCCGCCGCCGCCTATACCTGGTACAACACGCCCGAAGGGCAGACCACTTCAACCGGACGGAAGCCTCAGGTAGGCAACGTCGCGGTCGATCCCAGGATTATCCCTTACGGCTCCGAGCTTTTCATCGTGTCTGCGGACGGCAAGTACGTCTACGGGTACGGAATCGCGTGCGATACCGGCGGTTCGGTGAGGAAGGGGATCATCATCGCCGACCTGTTTATGGACACGGTGGAGGAGTGTCGTATCTTCGGACGGCGGGACATCGTGATCTATGTACTGGAGTAAGCGCTGCCCGCCCGGCACGCGGGTGCGCAACATGAAAGCGGGGGCCATCCGGCTCCCCGCTTTTTCGCGTCCATCCGGCCGCATATCCCAAACGCGCTTCTTTGCCGCCGACGATTTGGAATGCGGACAAGAAAAGACCCCGGATCCCAAAAAGGACCGCCTGAAACGCTGCTTTCAGGCGGTCCTTGGCTTTTCCCGCGGCGATGTGCTCGGCTGGTCAGGCATTATTCCCCGGCTCCGAAGCGGCGGCCTCACGATAGGGGCGGATGCGCGCGGCAAATTCGCCGCCGTCCTCCGGGCAGTGTGCGCGCAGCTCAATCGGTTTGGACAGGTCGAGACTGAACAGGCCCATGATGGACTTCGCGTCGATGACATAGGGTTGGGCAATCAATTCCACTTTAAAATCCATGTCGTTGCAGATGCTGACAAACGCTTTGGCTTCCACCACGGTGTCAAAACGCACTCTCGCCTGGTACATACCCGCCATCCTTCCTTTCGCCAAACGGCATGCACATGCTCTTGCGGCAGAACCGGCCGCTGTTGCCGCCCCTGGATCTGCAGCCTTTCGAGGAAATTCGCAATTTATCTTATTATAGCCAGTTTATACGGGGAAAACAACAGGGAAAGAAAACAAAGTGTCCATTGAAATGCGGTAAGATTTCGAGTATAATGTAAAATTGAGTCAAGTTACCAACTTGGAAGGGGGGATTCCATGCGGGCACTGTTTTATACGCTCGGCTGCAAGGTCAATCAATACGAGACGCAAGCCATGATGCGCTGTATGGCCGACAACGGCTATGAAACCGGCGAATACCTCCCCGGATCCCCCGATGCTGGACAGAGATCTGCTATACAGCGGTGTCATCCTGCACGATGTAGGAAAGACTGTGGAGCTGAGTGGTGCCATTGTCAGTGAATACACCACACAGGGAAAGCTGCTGGGACATATTTCCATTATGCAGGCTGAGGTACTGGCCAAAGCAAAGCAGCTGGAGCTGGAGGATTGTGAGGAAGCCATGCTGCTTCGCCATATGATTTTATCCCATCATGGGGTGTATGAATACGGTTCTCCTGTGCTGCCAATGATACCGGAGGCAGAAATGCTGCATATGATCGATAACATTGATGCACGCATGAATACGCTGCACAAGGCATTGGAGCCGGTACAGGCCGGAGAGTTCACACAACGAGTATTTGCATTGGAAAATCGTTCGTTTTATAAAAGCAGATACAAAAATTCAGACGGTAAATAGACGCAAAAGCGCTTATTTACCGCTTTTTTTCGGCACTTTTCCAGTTTGTGGATAAATTTTTCATGTTTCTTGTGAAATAGTTAATCTTTTTATTTTTAGAAACTTTCGATATACTAACCATGCAAGCTGATAACGCTTTCACATAAGCGCCAGCAATCCCAACCATAGGAAAGGAGGAAACAGCCAAATGAGAGAAAAACGAATACTGGAAGAGCTCATGCATGCAGATCAGTATTGCAGCCTGGAGCATTTCTCCAGACAGCTGCAGGTATCGACCAGAACCATCAGCAATGATATCAAATATCTGATGCAGGATGGTGAGCGTAACGGCTTTCGCATCCATCTGAAGCGGCGCTTCGGCTACTATCTGGAAATCACGGCACCGCAGAAATTCAAACAGTATATGCAAAGCGATGAAGACAGTATGGCCATCAGCAGCAAGGAGCGTATTGACACCATCATCGCTCTGCTGCTTCTGCAAAGTGACTACATCACGCAGGAAACAATCGCCGACACACTGGCAGTCAGCAAATCCATCATAAAGGTTGATATGGCCAAGGTAGAAAAGGCATTGTTTGAGCACAGCATTTCCCTGATTAAAAAAGCCCATTACGGCATCAGCTTATCGTGTGAGGGCATGATGCGCAAGCTGTATCTGCTGGAGCTGCAGGAAAAAGACAATCTTTATATGAAGAAGACCATGGATCATTATCTGTCCCAGCAGCACATCCAGCATTTGGAAAAGCGGCTGATTGCCCTGCTGAAGCAGTACCGGCTGAACACCAATTATATCGAGCTGAAAAAAATCGACCTGTTCCTGAAGGTCAGCGTGCTTCTGGCGGAAAAGGGCATTGAATCCGCTGGAGGGGTGATAGACAGCAGTGTTCATAAGCAGATGGCAGTCGAGCTGGCAGATGTGATTCAGGAAATCTATCAGGTGACGCTGAGCAGCGGTGATATCTGTGATATCGGCAATTATCTGAAGCAAAAGACAAAGCCGAGCGATGTCTATCTGTATGATGAGGGTCTGATTCAGGATATCGAGGTCTTTCTGCAGGATGCCGATGAACAGTATCATACCCAGTTCAATGCCGATGTGGAATTTAAAAAGAGCCTTCTGGCACATGTATCCCTGCTGCTGGACCGGCTGCATCAAAGCATTTCCTTCTCCAATCCGCTCGTTCACGAAATCAGTGTGAAGTATCCGGTGATTTTCAATATCTGTATCCGCTTTGCCGGTATGCTGGAGGAAAAATATCATGTGAAGACCACACAGGATGAAATCGGATTCATCGCAACACACTTTGCCGCCCATATGGAAAAGGAGCTGCATCACAAGCTGAATCTGTATCACCGCATTGCCATCATCTGTTCCAGCGGTGGTGGAAGTGCCTTTCTGATCAAGCTGAAGCTGGAAACAATCTTCTCCTCCAGCAATATTGAAACCTTCTCCTTGCTGGAGCTGGATGAGGTTCGCTCCTATGAGCCGGATATCATCTTCACCATTAAAAAGCTGGATGAAGTCTTTGATGTTCCCATTGTTCTCATCAAGGAGCTGCTGGATGATGCGGATATTCAGAAAATCAAGAACATGCTGGAAACAGATGCATCCCTTGTCCTGCAGGAGCGCTCCTTCACCTCCCTGTTTCGCAAAAATGCATTCCACATCTTTCAGGAAGGAAGCTATGCGGACATGGTTTCCTGTATGGCTGCAAAGCTGGAACAGGAGGGATATTGTGATCCGGGCTATGCGGCTTCCGTGAAACAGCGTGAGGAAGTATTGTCCACCGTGTATAACAATGGTATTGCGATTCCGCATCCCCTGGAGATGTGCGGCAGAGGAAATATTTTGTCGGTGGGCATTGTGAAGCAGGAAGCATCGGTACATAAGCTGCCGGTTCAGGTCATCTTTCTGGTCGATCTGGAGAAGGGGGATTTAAAGCTGCATCAGAATATAACTAGAGTATTGTTTGAGGTTATGAGCGATACGGCACTGATTGAAAAGCTGCGGCGTGCAGAATCGTATGAGGATTTCATGAAATGCATATCGCATCTGAAATTTTAAAGGAGGGACTCTATGAATATACAATTTTTAGAAAAGCTGTCAAATGCGGACGGCATCGCATCCAATGAGCAGGAGGTACGGGATGTTCTGGTTGCGGAGCTGAAGGAGTATGCCGATGAAGTTTCCACGGATCATCTTGGCAGTATTATCTTCAAAAAGGGGAACAGGGGGCCGAAGATCATGCTGTGCGCTCATATCGATGAGGTTGGCTTCATCGTGCGCAGTATATCCGATATGGGGCAGGTCATGCTGATGAGTGTGGGCGGTGTAAAGCCGCTGGCACAGTTTATGCAGAAGGTACGTATTACGACAGAGGATGGTAAGAAGATTCACGGTATCATCCAGGCAACCTATGAGAGCAACGCCGCCACCAAAGTCTATGTGGATCTGGGGGCACAGACTGCACAGGAGGTCTATGATCTGGGCATTCAGGTCGGGGATATGGTGACATATACGACAGAATTTGAGCACTTCGCCTTAGCGGATGTTGTGGCAGGAAAGGCGTTTGATGACCGTCTGGGCTGCTTCATTATGGGGGAGGTATTAAAACGGCTGCAAGGCATTGATCATCCCAATACCGTTTACATGGTGGGCACCTCCAGTGAGGAGGTCGGAATACGCGGGGCAAAAACCGCTGTATACAGGGTGAATCCGGATGTGGTATTTCCAATCGATGTTGCCTGCTTTAACGATGAATTTGTTCGCAATCATACCAATCAGCGCCAGATTGGCAAGGGGATGATGCTGACAAACTTCGATCGCACACTTGCTCCCAATCGTGCCCTGATTCGTCGTATCAAGGACACGGCAAATACATTGCATAAGCCACTGCAGCTGGATATGTTCAATGGAGGAGGAACACAAGAGTAGGGATGGTAAACCGACCGCTGTCAGCTGCCTGCCTGTGCGTTATGGACACTGTGCCTATTCGATTGCACATCTGCAGGATATTGCGGACGCCATCGACATCTTTACAGAGCTGATTGTCAATTTTGACGAAGCAGCGTATCGTGCATCAATAAATTTTTTGAAAGGAGTCTAGCATGACAGAATTAGAACAGCAGATCATCGGTATCATTTCCGCTGCCGGTGACAGTAAGGGGAAGGCGTTTGAAGCCCTTCGCAAGGTAAAGGAAAGCGATTATGAGGGAGCTCGCGCACTGCTTGAGGAAAGCAGAAAAATCGATCTGGAGGCACACAAAATCCAGACCAAGCTGATCCAGTCGGAAATGGATCCGGAGGCTGAAAAGCCGGAGCTGTCACTGCTCATGGTTCATGCGCAGGATCATTATATGACCAGCCAGCTGGCAAGAGACGTCATTGAGGCACTGGTAGATGTATTTGAAGCAAAAGAAGGAGGAAACTAACATGAGAATTTTATTATGCTGTGCAGGTGGCTTTTCCACCAATATGCTGATGCAGAACATGAAAAAGGTCGTAAAGGAAAGCGCGAAGCTGAATGAAGAGGATTTTAAATTTACGGCGATTCCCGCAGACTCTCTGGAGGAGGAAATCGATAACTGGGACGTGGTTCTGGTCGGACCGCAGGTATCGCACAAGATTGACTTCATCGAGGCTGTATGCAAACCGAAAAACGTGCCGTTTGCAGTCATTGACAAGGATGTATACGGACAGATGGACGGAGCCACCGTATTGAAGCTCGCTCTGGTTACACGCAAGAAACACGAAATGGGAAAGTAATCCCTGATTTGGAATTATAAAAGACTATGCTTCATTTGCGGTCAGTCTTGTATTGTTCAATCAGGCTGTGAGATGAATGAGCAGGGGGTATACTTTCAGGAATGCCCGCTCACGTGTCCTGTAAAGACAGCATAAATAAATAGAAAGGAACCTAGTATGTTTAATAAATTTGAAGCCTTTATGAACAAATGGCTGATGCCAATTGCTCAAAAAGTAGATAAACAGCGTCATCTGAGTGCCATTAAGGCATCCATGGTGGCCATGACACCATTTACGATTCTGGGGAGCTTCTTCGCCATCATCCCCGCTTTACCAAACATGATTGGAGAAAATAACGCATTCAGTCAGTTCATTTTGAACAATGCGGAGCTGCTTGACCTGCCGGTTACCCTATCCATCGGTATGATGAGTGTATATGTAACGATGTGTATTGCATACAATCTGGGGAATCACTACAAGCTGTATATTCCGGGCTGTATCACTCTGTCCACCTTTGCTTTCCTGTTTGTGGCTGCTGAAAACGTAGAGGGCGGTATCAGCATCACCAACTTCGGTGCAAAGGGTCTGTTCTGTGCCATGCTGGTCGGTATGGCTGCTACGGAGCTGTATCGCTTCTGTAAGGAAAAGAATCTGACGGTCCGCATGCCGGAGGGGGTACCGGACTTCGTATCCAAATCCTTTGAGCTGATTCCTACAACCATCATCGTTGCCGGAACCTTCATCGCTGTACGCTTCTTCTCCCAGCAGATTTTCGGAGCACTGCCTCCGCAGATTCTGACACAGTTTCTGGCACCGCTGGTTGGTTCCATGGACAACCCGTGGGCAGTCTTGTTCCTGCACTTCATGATCTGTCTGATTTTCTTCTTCGGTATCCATTCATCTGTTTTCGGACCGATTACACGTCCGATCATGGCTACCTTCATTGCGGAAAACATCATCGCAAGACAGGCAGGAGAACCTCTGCCACACTTTTATACGGCAGGTACCTCCAGTGCGTTCTTTGGATTCACCGGTGCCGGTATCACCATCGGATGCGTTGTGGCATGCATGCTGTCCAAATCCAAACGCTATCGTAAAATCGGGCAGGTCGCATTGTTCCCGTCACTGTTCGGTATCAATGAACCGATTCTCTTCGGTGCTCCGATTATTCTGAATCCGATAATGTTTATCCCATTCGTCTTCGGTGGTGCCATCATCGGTACCATGCCAATGTTTTTGATGCACTACGGTCTGCTGGACAAGCCGTTCTTCGATCCGCCTTATGTCGGTGTCTTCCTGGAGGGATTCCTGACAAACGGTGACTGGAGAGTGATCCTGGCCTGCGGTGCACAGCTGATTCTGGCAATTCTGCTCTATCTGCCATTCTTTAAAATCATGGAGCGTCAGGAGCTGCGTGAGGAAGAAGCAAGAGCGAAGAAAGCAGAGGAGGCAAAAAACATCTTCTCGGATGATGAGGAGGCTTTACTGAACGATCTGGATCTTGATTTCTAGCAATAGCCAGCGGCATCCGTTTGCGGGTGCCGCTTTCCATACAGCTGCGCAAAAAGAGTAATACAGGTGCAGAGGTATCTCATAAAAAGGAGGAAGCAGTATGCAGAGAATCCAAAAAATTCGCTCCATTCTGGAGGAAAAACAAATCGACGCTATCTTGATCAAAAGCCGTTCCAACAAGCGCTATCTCGGTGCCTTAACCGGAAGCGGCGTCAAGGTGCTGGTGACAAGAGATGAGCTGTATCAGATTATGGACGGGCGTTACAGCAATGAAGCAAGAGAAACAACAAGCGGCTTTATCCCGGTGGTGCATGAACAGGGCAACAGCTATCTGGATGAGGTGGTCCGACTTCTGGGAAGCCATGCCCGCATTGGAATTGAAGCGGGACAGGTTCTCGTGAAGGAATATCTGAGCATGCAGGAATACGGGTTGAAAACCGTGCTTCTGGAGCATGAACTGGAGGAGGCACGCCGCTGTAAGGATGCCCAGGAAATCGCGCTGGTACGTAAGGCATGTGAAATCACGGATGCGATCTTTCAGGAAACGATTTCCACGATTCGCATCGGGATGAAGGAAACGGAGGTCAGTGCACTGCTGCAGTATCTGGCAATCAAAAACGGAGCCAGTGCCATGGCATTTGATACGATTGTCGCAAGCGGTGTCCGCGGCAGCATGCCGCATGGGCGTCCGAGTGAAAAAACCTTTGAAGCCCATGAATTCATCACGATCGACTTCGGTATCACCTATCAGGGCTACCAGTCCGATATGACCAGAACGGTGTGTATTCAGGAACCAAAGCCGGAGCTGAAGAAAATCTATGATATCGTGCTGGAAGCACAGTGTGCGGGTGTTGACTTTATCAAAGCCGGTATAAGAGGAAACGATGTGGACAGCTATGTGCGCGGCATCATTCAGGGGCATGGCTATGGTCCGTATTTCACGCATGGTCTGGGGCATGGCATCGGCATGGGAGATGGAGAGCTTCCACTGCTGAATGCCGGCAGTGACACCGTGCTGGAGGAAGGCATGATCATGTCCTGTGAGCCGGGTATCTATGTTCCGGGACTTGGCGGTGTGCGAATTGAGGATGATGTCCTTATCGAAAACGGCCGTGGTGTCCCATTGAATGCCACAACAAAGGAACTCATTATTTTGGAGGGTAACGGATATGAAGTATGATTTTGATCATGTAATCAATCGAAAGCTTGGAAAATGCAGAAAATGGGACAATACCATTTTGAAGGAAAAATTCGGTTTAAATGAGGATGCGATTCCTATGGATCTTGCCGATCTGGATTTTGAATGTGCACCGGCAATCAAGCAGGCGATGATAGAGCGTGCCGCTTTGGGAGATTATGGCTATACGTATACGTATGATGCATATTATGATGCGCTGATTGACTGGAACAAGCGCCGTTTTCATGTGGATATTAAAAAGGAATGGATCAAGCTGACCTTTGGAACCTGCGGCACTCTGCATTATATCGTACAGTGCTTCTGTAACGAGGGAGATGCTGTTATGATCAACACCCCTGCCTATGATCCCTTCGCTGAAGCGGTGGAGCGCGGCGGCTGTCGTTTGATCTGCAATTCCCTAAAGCTGGAAAATATGCGCTATTATCTTGATTTTGAAGAGATGGAGCATCAGATGGTCGAAGAGAATGTCAAGCTGTTTATCTTCTGTTCACCGCAAAATCCAAGCGGACGCGTCTGGACGAAGGAGGAGCTGCATCAGCTCAGTGCACTGTGTCTGAAGCATGATGTTCTGCTGGTCTGTGATGAAATACACCGTGATGTGATTTTTGATCGGGAAAGCTTTACCACGCTGTGGAATGCGCATGAGGATATTGCGGATGCATCGATTATGTGTGTATCCCCAAACAAGGGCTTTAATCTGGGTGGTTTAAAATCCTCCTACATCATCGTTAAGAATAAGCAGATTCGGGAACGCCTGCTGGCATATTTACAAAAGGTCTATGTGACCAGTCCGCATGTATTTGCTGTTCCTGCCATCATTGCGGCTTATAATGATTCAGAGGAATGGCTGGATCAGCTGACTGCATATATCGGGGAGAATTTCACCATGGTCTATGACTGGTTTGCACAGCACATGCCGCAGGCTAAGGTCATGAAAAGCGATTCCAGCTTTCTGGCATGGATCGATATGCGTTCCGTGTTTGCGGATGAGGATGAAATGCGTGCCTTCTTTATCAGGGCAAATGTATCCATGGTTGTCGGCAGCTATTTTGTGCAGGACGGCTATGGCTGGGTGCGCCTGAATATCGGAACACAGAAGTCGATTCTGCAGGAGGCGCTGCGCCGTATCGCTGTAACATGGGAAGCATGGGAATAAAAGGAAATTACAACATAAAAAAGCTGCCGGAATAGGCAGCAGAAAGGGTCAGATACATCGTCTGATCTTTTTCATATCGATGATTTTGGCAGAAAAGAACTGCTGTATAATATAAGCATAAAACAGGGGCAGGAAAGGAATCAGCGGGAATAGAAAAAAGCAGTTGTGTTTGAAACGGTCTGTTTAATCACCGTATCCTTATAAGGGAAAACAAAGGATTTTATTGCTGATTTACTTTCTTTATCACGTATTGCCGAAAGCAATGCCGGTGCCTTATGAAGGCTGTATGCTTCGTACAAGGAATACAGACTGTGCGTTAGCCGTATCCTTGGATACCCTGGCGTTATGCCGCCGGCTTCGTACTGCAGGTAAGTCCCTGCTGTTCATAAACGACTACCGCGGTATGTACATCGAATACAGCGTCTTCTAAGGTCTGGATGAAATCCAGCTTTTTCAGCTGTGCGGTGTCAATGTCCGTCAGCTTTAGAACGAGCAGCTGCTTCATTTCTTTATCTGTCACGGATGCCTGATAGGTCAAGCCCCTGATATTTGCATAATCTTTCTGGTACTGTTTAACACAGGCCTGTGCCTGCTGCTTGTTATAGCCTAGTGTACGATAGTCTGTATGCAGCTGTATGCTCTGTGTTGAAATTCGTTGATTTTCTGAATCCATGGTTGTTTCAATAAAGGTATCCATCAGGGTTCCCCGGCATGTCGTTTTACTTATGCCTGCTTCTGCTTTTTTCGAACAGCCACTTAACAGAAGCAATAGACTTATCAACAGGATCTGTTTTCTCATAGCATCCACTCCTATTGGTATTATGGTACAGGGATCATTGCTTCATGCAGCAGCTTTACCCGCTTACGACTGTGTGCTTCCCTTTTTGTTTCCCCTGGTACAGGAGCTGATCGGCTTTATTGATTAACTCATCCAGAGAAAGCCGCTGATGACAGCAGATGCCGAATGTCATGGTGACTGGGATATTTTGTTCGCCGTATTGAAATTCTGTGTGATTCATCCAGTGACAGAAATCCTGCAGCTGCTGCAGTGCATCCTGCTCCCTGATATCATGAAAAAGGAAGACAAATTCCTCACCGCCCCAGCGGCAGATAAAGATTGCGGGATCCAGTCTGGTTCGCATATGCTCAGCGAGCTGCTTTAATATGGCATCCCCGCACAAATGACCATAGGTGTCATTGATCCGCTTGAAATCATCAATATCGCCAATTGCAAGACAGCAATTCTCAAGGCACAGCTGGGATGCTGTTTTTTTCAAATAAGTACGGTTGTACAGCCCTGTGAGGGAATCGTAATTAGCAATCTACAAAAGACTTTCATTCTGCTTTTTTAAAACCTCTTTTCCAATATCGGCACTGGCATTGGAAACATAGGCAACATAAAGGATTGTGAGAAATGAACCAAAGCTGTTGCAGAGAAATAGCAGCTGTAAGGAAGCAGCCGGCAGAGAAGAGAACATCGTTCCCTGTATTTGTTCATGCAATAGAAAAAAGGTGAGCAAATGCAGGATGGAAAACAGATAGGGGATGTAGGGACTGCGGTAGGGACAGAAATACACAAGAGAAGCCATTGCGATCAGAAAGAGAAAGAAGGAAGCGTTCCAGCCAAACAGCACAGTGTGTAACACAACAAAGCAGATGGTTTCCAAATGAATCAGGGAAACGGCCAGCGCATATCGCTTTTTTTTCATGACCAGCAAAAGCATACCGATGTAAAACAGCACACTGCAGATATTATAGAGAAGAGGGACGCCATAATGCAGAATTCCCATAAGCAATGTATAGCCGAAATGCAGAAGGATTGCCAGACATATCAGATTGCGGTAAATATAATAGCTGTAATTATTTTCATTAAGTTTCATTGGCATACTGTAAACCTCCTGTCTTTTCATTCCTGCCGTGAAGCAAGCTTCTATACTGCATTACACCGCTTTGTGAATAGCCGAAAAAACAGTGCTGTGTATGGGATTCTGCTGCGGCAGACTCCCTTATGGAGCCTGTTTGCCTGATAGCCGTCGATTTAGGCAGTGCTGCATTGCGCGATACATCTGAGATAGCCAAAGGACACGCTGTCTGTTCGTATATCTTATGATTTTTGATATTGTAATTATATCACTTTATGATAGGGAAAAGCAGATATATTCTATAAGTTCGACTAAAAATGTTGCCTTTTCAGAATTATTCAGGCGGGATAAGAAAATAAAAGGACGGATCAATGTGCAGTTAGGTTGAAAATCCACCTTACTGATACAGTCTTTTCTATTTCTCATGGATTTGGATGAAGAAAAATAAAAAAAGCTCTCCAACAGAGAGCTCTTCAGCGTGTATCATGTCATGGACTGATTATTTTTTACAGGTTAATCCGCTTTTTTCGATGTTTTCTTTTGTCTTTTCCAGATCCATTACCATTTTTTTACCGCTCAGCTTCTGGTTGGTAAAGGTACCGTAGTCCTTCGGATCGATTTCTTTGATATCAAAAACAATGGATTCCGTAATTGAGAATTTGTCCTTATCCTCCGTCAGACTATAGCTCATGCCTTCAACACCCTTTGCCTTGCTTTCCAGAGAAGCACTTTTCAGTGTCGGCAGCATTGCTTCATAGGTTTTTTTATCCGGTGCAGTAATCACTGTTTTCTGATCCTGCTTGGTGATGTTGTCACCCTGATAGTCAAACTTGATTGTCTGTGAAATGGTGGAACCATTGGATTTCTGTTCTGCCGTACAGGTCATTGTTTTTGTTTCTTCTTTACCGCCGGAGCATCCTGCTAATACCAGTACGGCAAATGCAGCGCAAAGTAATTTTTTCATATTGTCCTCCCTATCAAATGATTGATTGCACAGGATAAACGTATCCTGTATGTAGAAATTATATCATGAAATAAAGAAGAAAAGATTACAAATTTGAAATTTAGAAAAAATATGTGATTTTTGTCAGATATTCGGTATAAAATTGTATAATTTCTGAATTCAACTGCTTTGTATGCGTTTTTTCAGGTGATAATGGCGTGTGGATCGGATCAGCTGTTCCAGCTCTCTGCAGGCAGGCTCCCAAATCAGTTGATCCTCATTGGATATTTGGGGCAGCACATACTTCAAAAAATACTCCTCCCGCTGAAAGGGATCTCGTTCCTTCTGCTTGAATAGGCAGTATTGATGGTAAGCGGTCACATGCTTCGGAAAACGCTCGGGATAGCGCGGCTCCTGTAATATTTCAGGAGGGATTACACGCTCTAGCTGCTCGCAGAGAATACAGGCAAGCAGTGCTGCCGGCAGAAAATGGTAGTCGTCCTGCTTTGCCAGCTCACAGAAATAGTCGCATGCTTTTTCATATTGTCCTATTTCATAATACAGCATCCCGCATTGATACAGGCTTTGCAGATATTTATTGCGGTGCAGCTGTTCAGGATGCTCGTTAACAATGGCAAAGAGCTTTTCGACATATTCATGATTGGCCGCATCCTTTTGTACATCTGCATACAGAAGGACAATGGCATCGTATACATCCAGCAGACGGTTGTAATTACCCTGCTTCAAAAATGTCTGCTCCAGATACAGGGAATCCCGGAAGCAGTCCAGAAAGCGTTCCTCATAATAGGCCTGATAGCTGCGGTTCAATATATTGAGCAGCGAGGTGCTTTCCGCCATGTGCAGGCGGGTGAAGACAGCACCGTTTTTTCTGGCATCACGGTGTCTGTGTACGGTATATGTATAAAGCATATCCTTTAAAATCTCCTGTATGCTCACATCAAAGATAGGAAGCAGCTCCATATATTTATGAAACTGCTCCTCACTCATTTCGCTGCAGTGTTCATAATAGGAAGCCATCAGCATCAGCAGTTCTCGATACTCAACCGCAAAGATATCGGTTTTTTCCCGGAGCTGTGCGAAAAGGGCGGCACACCGCTCTGCCAGTCCTGCAAGGTCATAGCGCGTCACCAGCTCCAGCAGCTCCTGAAAACAGGTGCTCCAGGGCTCCCACCAACTGGAAGGAAGATTGAGTTCAGCATGAATCTGTACCAGCAGATAATGATAGATGGAATTGCTTTTAATGATTTTACAATTTTCTATTTTACTGTAGGTATCGGCAGAACAGATCGTTGCCCCGTTGTAAGTGATGAAGTCACGCTGGTTCAGATTTGCTTTTTTGCGATAATATTTTAATAGAAGCGACAGCTTCTTTTTCGTTTCATCATCGATTTCCACTCGTCCGTACATACGTTACCTCCCTGTGATAGTCTGTATATAATTATACCAGAGAACGGAAAGAATTTATATGATTCCAGCATGACAATAACAAAATTTTACATAATTTGCGGCTTTCATGAAGCCGGTCTTCATGGTATAGTAATAATCGAGGTGTTTTATATGAAAATTGGGTTTATATCACTGGGCTGCAGTAAAAATCTGGTAGACAGTGAAAAAATGATGGGTATGATCAATAGCGGCGGCCATGAGCTCGTTCACAATGCGGATGAGGCAGAGGCAATCATTATCAATACGTGCGGATTTATCAATTCCGCAAAGGAAGAGGCCATTCAGACGATTTTTCAGATGGCGGAGTATAAAAAGCACAGGTGCAGAAAGCTGATTGTTGTCGGCTGTCTGGCACAGCGTTATAAGGAACAGCTGGAGCAGGATATCCCGGAAATTGATGCAGTGATCAGTATTCGCGAATATCCGCACCTGCATGAACTCTTACCAAAGCTGCTGGACGGGCATGATCTGGTAAGCTATGACAAATGTGAGCGGAAGGTGTCCAGCAAGCCGTGGACGGCATATCTGAAAATTGCCGAGGGCTGCAGCAATCACTGTACCTATTGTGCGATTCCGCTGATTCGCGGGGATAATGTGTCCTTTCCCATCGAGCAGCTGGTGGAAGAGGCGAAACAGCTGGCGCAGCGCGGTGTCAGGGAGCTGGTGGTGATTGCACAGGATACGACAAAATACGGCGTCGATCTGTATGGCAGAAGAGCACTGCTTGATCTCTTGCAGCAGCTGCATGAAATCGAAGGCTTCCACTGGATCCGTATTCTGTATATGTATCCGGATGAAATCGATGCCCGGCTGATTGAGGGAATGGCAAAGCTGCCAAAGGTGCTGCCATATTTTGATATTCCAATGCAGCACGCTTCCAATCGCATGCTGCAGCTGATGAATCGAAGAGGAAGCAGAGAAGATGTTGCCACTCTGGTGAAGAAGATTCGGGAAACCTTTTCCTACCCAACCCTGCGTACAACCTTTATTGTCGGATTCCCGACAGAGGAGGAAGCAGATTTCAGCGAGCTTATGCAGTTTGTAGAGGATATCCACTGGGACCGTATGGGAGCCTTTCCCTATTCCCCGGAGGAGGACACCCCTGCCTATTCTATGGATGGGGCCGTGGACGAGGATGTAAAGGAAGCGCGTCTGGCGCAGCTGATGAAGCGTCAGGAGGAAATATCACTGGAGAATCAGAGACGTATGGTAGGTGAGATCATTGAGGTTCTTGTTGAGGATCAGGAAGGTCTTACCGGCGTGTATCGCGGACGCGGGGCCAGCTCTGCACCGGATGAGGTGGACGGCATTGTGATGTTTAAAAGTGAGCGCTTTATCGAATTCGGCAGCTTTGTTAAGGTGCGGATCACTGAGGCACTGCCCCATGACTTCAAGGGTGTGGAAGTGTGCTGAAGGGCTTTGATCCCATCATCCCGGAAAAGCCAAGACTCATGATTCTGGGTTCTATGCCCAGTGTGACTTCTCTGGATAAGCAGGAATATTACGGATTTGCCCACAACCGCTTCTGGAAGATTCTGCATGCGGTATTTGAAATGCCGATTGATACCTATGCTCAGAAAAAGGAAATTCTGTTTCAGCAGCACATTCTGCTTTGGGATGTGATTGGAGAATGTGAGCGAGAGGGCAGTTTGGACAGTGCAATCCGCAAGGAAAGGGTAAATGATATCGCACACCTGACAGCGGTGTACCCAACCCTGCACAGGGTGATCTGCAACGGCAGAAAAGCCTATGAACTGTATCAGAAGCATTTTCCGAATATCGCTTTGCCCTGCAGCTATCTGCCGAGTACGAGCAATGCAAATCGCAGTATCCGTGAGGAGGTTCTGTTTGCGCAGTGGAAGCAGGCTCTGATGGAACATGAGGGTGATATGTGAGGAGACAGGCAAGCATCAAAGAGCTCGTGCATATGGAACGATCCTGTACATCAACCACGCATACAGGGGAAGTATGCTGCAAAACAACGCAAATGATATCTCAGGTTTTTTCTCGATTGTGGGTTAATTTAACATAGGGGGACTTCCATACGATTGTAGTTATCAATCGTATGGAAGTCTCCCTTTTGCAAACACCCTAAAGTAAGAAAGAACCATACCTCACCGCTGTGTTATTTCTTTGCATAATGCATTCCAAGAATGTAAAGGGCGTTTTTATCCATGCAGTTTCCAGGTACGGTAAAAAAAAGTGAAACGTCTGTTACAGAGAGGCTTTGACTGACAGTTAGCGTAACCTGCAGGAAAAAAGTACAGCAGACGCTTCAGGTGCTGTCTATGCATAAAAGCATCCTATCTATTTACTGATATATCCTAAAGAAATCATAAAGCTGTGATACCGTAAGGAAAACCAGAACATAAAAATCAAGAGCCCTGTTATGCTTTGTATAATGCACAACTCTTTGTATATGGATGATGATCCGGGCAAAGGGTTCTGCTTTCTCTTGGAAAAAGCGCATTGAAAAGGGAACGACGGCTGCCTGAGTGTCGTATTGGCATATCGAAAATACATTTACAAACCGTAAGCCTTGCTCTATAATGGTAAAAAACAAGGGAGGAATGTATATGGAACTGCGTATCTGCAGCTGCGATGCGGATATCCGTGCATTGGCAGCACTTGCCACAGAAATCTGGCATGAGTATTTTACAGCCATCATTTCAAAGGAACAGATTGATTATATGGTTGAGAAATTCCAGAGCTATCCGGTATTGAAAAAAGCAATCGAGGAGGAGAACTACACCTATTTTCTGGCTTATGAGGAGGGTGCTATGATCGGATTCTGCGGTGTGAAGCCGGAAAAGGATCGTCTGTTTCTGAGCAAGCTGTATCTGCATAAGAAGGCCAGAGGAAAGGGGCTGTCCAGTATCCTGCTGAAGCGGGCAATTTCCTTTGCGAGGGAGCAGGATAAAAAAGCCATTTATCTGACCTGCAACAAATTCAATCAGCACAGTCTGGATGTATACCGTGCGAAGGGCTTCAAGGATATCGACTCTGTGCAGACGGATATCGGACAAGGCTTTATTATGGATGACTACATCCTCCAGCTGGAGCTTGACGACGGAAAATAGAAAACCACGCTCTTTACAGTGATGATGTTAAGAAAAAAGCTGCCGATCAATGCCTTTTTTTCATCTTTTTCACATTTGATGTCCATCCTGCATAGCCCTTTGTGATGGTTATGTGATACAATATCTACATAGGTGATAATTTATGGAATGGGATATTTCGGCAGTGTGTGTATCTGTCATCATGCTCAACATCATTATGGTATATTCATGGAAGGGAAATCTGCTTCCCTCGCGAAAAACCAGGCCTTTCGCGCCTGTCTTTTGATAACCTATCTCTCCATTCTGACAAATATCCTGTCAACGCTGCTGCTGACACAGCTTTCCGCTTCAACGTATCTCATCAATCAGGTGCTGCTACATCTGAATTATATGTCCACTCCGCTTATGGGGGTTGTATATTTTATTTATACATTGACTACTGTGTTTGAACAGGACGCGGATAAGCTCAAAAAGCATATTCTGTTTGCAGGGATACCGGCTCTGTTCTATCTGCTGTGTCTGCCGAGCAATCCGCTGACGCATCTGCTGTTTACGCTGGATCCGATAGCTGGCTATGTGCGGGGATCCTGGGTATCTCTGACCTACATCGTCTTTTATATCTATGTATTATTTTCTGTATTCTTTACGATTTCCAAGCGCCGCAATCTGGATACCGCTGTTTTTATCATTCTGAATTTCTTCCCGGTGCTTTCTGCAGCCGTCATCCTGTTTCAGCTTCTGTATCCAAATTATATCCTTACCGGAACTGCCGCAACAAGTGCGCTGCTGATTATATATCTGTATTTGCAGAACAAGCAGCTGTTTACAGATCCGCTGACCGGTATCTTAAACCGTCAGGAATTCAACCGTCTTTTGGAAATCCGCATGAAGGATACAGACCCATATTCCATGATGGTGCTGTCGCTGAAGGGCTTTCGCTTTATCAATGATCACTTTTCTCAGAAAGCCGGGGATGTTTTGTTGATGAGAATCTGTGCCTTCCTTGAAAAGGAGCTGCCGGCAGTACGTGTTTTTCGCTTCAGCGGTGATGAATTTGCGATTGTCTGTAAGGATGCAGAAACATGCAGGCAGTGCCATACGCAGCTGATTGCGCGTATGCAGCAGTCATGGTCTGTTGAGAATTTTGATTTTCGGATACAGTATGGCATAGGCATTCTGCATGTCGAGGCGCATAACCGCGATAAGGATGAAATCATTAAGGGTCTGGAATATGCCGTCATGCTGGCCAAGCGTTCAGAAGAAAACAGAACCTGCGTCTGCACTGCAGATATGATCGAACGACTCCATCGGAATGAGCGGGTGCTTGAGCTTTTACGACAATGTATCCGGGAGGACAGCTTTATCGTGGTTTACCAGCCGATTTACGATGTAAAGGAACAGGCATATACAAAGGCGGAGGCACTGCTTCGTCTGCCGCCGCATGATTTGGGGCAGCTTGGTCCGGATGAGTTTATACCACTTGCTGAGGAAAACGGATTGATTACAGAAATCACATATCAGGTGCTGCGAAAGACCTGTTTATTTCTGCAGCAGCTGCAGCATACCGCTACAACCCTGAAAAGCATCAGTGTTAATTTCTCTGCCGTCATGTTTTTACAGCAGGATCTCGGAAATAACATTCTGAAGATTATAGAGGAATATAAAATACCGGCACATATGCTGCAGATTGAGATCACGGAGAGTATGCTGAGCAGGGATTACCATATGATCATTGCTTTTATTCAGCGTATGCGCAAGCAGGGAATTGAATTTCTTCTGGATGATTTTGGAACAGGGTATTCCAATATATCCAATGTACTCAGCCTGCCGATACAAACGATCAAAATTGATAAGAGCCTGCTTTGGAAAGCGATGGTGTCTACTGAAGGTGCTGTCGTTCTGCGCAAAATGTGTGAGGCTTTTCATGAGGTGCATCAGCTTTTGCTGGTGGAGGGTGTTGAGAATGAGGAACAGGCTGCCTTTGTGAGAGACTGTGCCTGCCGCTATATTCAGGGATATTACTACGCAGCGCCACTTCCGCAGGAGCAGGTTTACAAGTTGCTGATACAGAAACAGGAGGAGATGTCCGGGTGACATCTTTTCTTTTGGCGAACGCCTGTACAGGTGCTTTTAAAATGCGTAGTATGAAAGAGAAAGGAGGTGTGTGTATGCGAAGACTTGGAATTGACGTATCCGAGCATAATGGCATACTGGATTGGGATGCGATAAAAAAGGGCGGGATAGAATTTGCCATCATCCGTTCCAGCTGGGGACATTTTGAAGAAGATAAGCAGTTTCGAAGGAATGTACGGGAATGTGAGCGTGTCAAAATGCCCTATGGACTCTATCATTATTCCTATGTTGCCAATGATGCACAGATGAGGGAGGAGGCTTCCGGCTTCATCAGATTGTGTAAAACCTGCAAACCGAGCTATCCATGCTATATAGATATGGAGGATGCGGACGGTTGGAAACGGCGTAACGGAGTCAGTGATGCCATGAATGTGGAAACCTGCTATTATACCTGTCGGGAATTGGAAAAAGCCGGCTTTTATGCCGGTATCTATGCTAACCTGGACTGGCTTACAAACCATATCAATTCATCCCGCCTGGATCGCTTTGATAAATGGGTGGCACAATGGGCCAGTGTAAATACCTACCGTAAGCTGTACGGAATGTGGCAGTTTACCAGTGACGGCTCCATTCACGGCTATAATGGCAGAATGGATCTGGACTATGCATATAAGGATTATCCGGCCATTATGAAGGAAAAAGGACTGAACGGCTATGGCAAGGCACCCGATCAGCCGAAGCCGGATCCAAAACCGAATCCGTCAAAGAATCCGAAGTATAAGGTTGGAACTCCGGTAACCTATACCGGCTTGTGGACACAGGCAAATGGTGGAAACTGGTATCCCAGAAGACTTCTGGCTGTAAAAGAGGGTATCATCACACGTATTATAAAAGGAGCTGAGCATCCGTATTTGATCAATGATGGTACCGGATGGACAAATGATCGTGCAATTGATGATGAACCGACACGACCAAGTGGATATTAGTTCGATGTATTAGGCAGGGGATGTTGATTGCAGCATCCCTTTTCCTGCGATACCTCCGGATGATAGCAGATTTTCAGTAATCCGTGTATTGATAAATGGCGGCGCTGCAAGGTATCGATATGGATGAATGACTGCCCTGAATGCTGGCTGTGGCAGGATGTGAACCGCTTTGAAAGAGGCATCTGTCCATGCCTGTGTACGGCGCTGGTCGTAAGGGAAGCCTGTTCAGATGGCAGCGCTTTTTTATAGCTGTATGAATGTATACAAAGGGGCATGGATAGGATATCGTGATGGTATAACGTATACATAATAAAAAAAGTCACCGCAGGGTGACCATGCCGCAAAATACTGCCTAGGTATCTTTCTATATCAGGGCGGCAACGGTATCATTATAATCACACAGACATCACACACAGTGTCGTTGTCTGTCGAATAATGGAATAAGAGGCAGAGATTTCCATACCCTCATCAGAAAGGCAGGATATGCGGCAACACAGGAAGGGCGGCATGCAGATATTTTATGAAATTCGACATATATAGACTCTGCCAAAGCTGGACCGTATGTACACTATAGATTTTGGGAGGGATGTAAACATGAATGGGATAGTGAATCTGAATACAAGAGTATCCGAATTGCTGAATCGTATGGGAGTTCCCGATTACACTGCAGGCTACAGCTTTTTACATACGGCAATTATGAGCGTCTATGAACAACCGGACCTGCTT
>ERZ791934.1053-NODE-1053-length-30455-cov-4.726414_pt1 | contig 30455 bp, 24 predicted proteins | sample MGYA00510125_ERZ791934 | MGnify/ENA primary metagenome ERZ791934 (study PRJEB30046, sample SAMN00993240) | human gut metagenome | study: EMG produced TPA metagenomics assembly of the A metagenome-wide association study of gut microbiota in type 2...
ACGTCGAGTTTTTTTGCACATTTACACATGGATGAAGCAACACCACATCTGCATATAGATTTTGTGCTATTTACAACAGGGAGCAAGCGGGGACTGGATAAAAGGGTATCGCTGAAACAGGCGATGGCGGCTATTGGATTACAGGGCAGTAAGCCAAGATAGGAATAATTCTCCCCGGTTTTGTAGCCGTTCATCTGTTTCATGGCTTCGCTCCGTTCCATTATGCCATCATAGAAACGCTCGATACAGGAAGTAATATCCTCTTTGCGATAATACACTTAGGGCATGACAGTTGACAAGTCGGCAAGGTCAGCGTTCTTAGGGTTCAGTACATGCATCTGTGCGTTGATACGCAGCAGAGTTTCGATAATGGTAAGGATAAAATAGATTTTTCCTCCACCTGTGCCACCGGCTATGAGTATATGAGGGAACTTGTCATATTCCCATGATACGTTAGTCATGAGTTTTAGGCCGCCGTGCGCCGCCTGTACCTCGTCAATGGTGATACGGTTCGCAATGGTATCATAGAGTAGCACATATTCCACAAAGCTGTCTTTCAGTTCTTTGGACACCATCTAGCAGTATAAACCTGTTTCCAACTTTTTTTCCAAATGTAAGAACTGCTCTTGATGCTTTCCCAGCGTGATTTGTGCCTATATATGGATAAGTCCATGTTTCAGCCGATAGTATACTTTGGGAAAGCAGGTGATTTTCTTTTTAGAATGGCTATCCGGCACATCTTTGAAAAAACTCCGTCCTGTGTCTTTCCAAATTCATACCATCCATTGTCTAATATCATGCATGCCAGTTTTTGCCGGTGGGAAAACTGCATTACCCTATTCAGCACAAAATACCGGTACAAAAAAGCGGCCGCCACACTTACCGCACCGTTCATCGTGATAGAACATATCATGTATGGCGTAACGGTCAGATGGAAACTGCCCTCATGGAGCAGTGAAGCCGATTTCCAGTCGGTATGAAGTAGCGCGCCGATATTTAAGAATAGCAACACCACAAGGAACAACAGAAGCAGAAAGCTGGTTGCCCTTTTTATTCATCAAATATTTATCTTCTTTATAAAACGGGCAGTCGTTTATGACTACCAGTCCATAAGTTTTATGCTATTTTTTGTCGGTTTGTTCTATAATTTTAGTTTTTGAATCACCTCCCAATGAGCGTCCAATGATAGCCATGACCTGTTCTTTAATCTTGATGACTTGTTCTTCTGAAAGTGAAAATTTTTTTAAATCATCTTCTGTAAGTTGTTTAGTAAGAAGTTTAAAGATGATTTCATTGTACTCTCCTAAAAATTTGACTTCTTCACCAGAAAGATTAGTGTTTCCTGCTTTAATTGTCATATCTTCCGGGATAAGTTCAAACGGAATATATATTTGCAGATTATTCAATGCTCCTGATTGCTCCGCATATTTTAACAAATTAGGTGGAAAGTTTTTGGCAGTATTTAAGTGTTGTTGTAATACTAAATAAAAAAGATACAAATTTAATTCAAGATTATTTTTTATTATAGCAATAGTAGTTTTCTCTGATGGGATAATTTCAATTTGTCTGCCTTCAACTTTAGGTGTATGTATAATTATGCCTTGATTTAAAATACACACAATATTAGGTTGCTGTGAGTAGGGAATTTTCTTGCAAAATTCTCCTAGATTTTTTGCAATAGTTTCAATGGTTGTTTCAGAACTATATGCAAAGATAGCACCAAAAATATAATTATACTTTTGAGGAATAAACGGAGAATTTTGTAAAACAGATAATTCTAGTTCTTTAACGCTTTTTATGTTTTCAACGCTTTGTCTTAAAGTCTCTTTATTAAGTGTAGATTTTACCTCTATAGTTGCATATACGCTTTCTACAGGAATAATACAGGAAGACTCCGTCTGTAAAAATGTAGGTGAATTAAAAGCGTCGTAAACAAAAAAGTCTTGTTGGTGACTTTGCTTTCCTTGATGATCTGTAATGATACCACTTCCAACAGTAAATTTTTGTGGCAATAGTTCCTTAATGCGTTGCCGTAAAACATCTTCTCTGCTAGTACCGCGGACCCCCATATGTTGAATATGGCTGGTTACATCTTCGTAGTCTATCTGCAATTTTTTTGCTATGGACTCAATATTATAGAGAAACATAATACCCCTCCTAATAAAGTTGATATACTAATTATAACGTATATTCTAAGGAGGATACAATCTGAAAGTCTGCTTCAAACGGAATTATTTTATGTTTGCTAATGGTGTTTTACTACCAGCAGCCGGTTTATGTTTTAACATAATATCGTTTGCCTCGATATACCAGTCCACATCTACCCCTTGAAACGTAGCCGTCTCCACAGTATCAGTTACCGGGTTAATAAGTTCCACCTTGGCGTTATAGTCAAATTCCTTTAAAGGCACGATTTTATCATAGTGATACAAATAAGTCTTTTTTTGTGAGATTATTATATCTTATAAGCCACTTATGTTACAACTACACTATATTAAAACAGAATAATTGAAGACAAGTGGCTTTGTTACGCCTCGTGAGACTGTCGTCTGATAGAATTTATTTATGGCGTTTATATCTGAATTAGCGCATATTTCCGGTATTTTACGTTCACGAGGGAGCCTGCTTGGAAGTTCCATTTTGAGATGTCTTATGTTGTGATACAGAGAAAGAAATCGTTTGAGCGCTGATAGTCCGCTTACAATAATCGAGGGTTTTATATTTACTGATGAATAGGACTTTTCCTCGCAATAGATCAAAAGATATGCCGCCATCCTTTTATAAGTGTAGATGGTGTTTGACTGAAGGATATCTTTTTTCAAAGTCATAGCGAATGCTTCGAATTTATTTCAAAATTATTCTGTTCTTATGCTACCAATAACAAACCTTCCCATTACTTCTGGAAACATTAGTCTCCCCTGTACCAATATAAGATCTGATAAGACTCACGATACTGATTAGGTTACGTTTCTTAAGGGCAGATTACTCGCCAGTATACTTATTTTTGTTGTTATTGAGATAATCCTGAAATAATTCACCACAAGATTCGTGTATCTCATTATTCCGTGCATAAAATTTTTAAGATTGTGAAGAATTGTTTCAGCACTACATTCCTTCTTTTTCAAAGATTCAAGTGTAAGACGCAGGGATTTTTCTAGTTTAGTTTCTTTGGGCATTATGATGCACCGCCTTTAGAGGTATGGTACATCATATATAAAAACTGTGCAGAGTTTTTTCTGGAACCAGCATGCCTAGCAAATTCTGATAAATATTGGCATAGTACTAGGAATGCGATTGAATCGTTGAATTACGGTAATAAGATTTTTATCTACATTAAAATCATCGAGTTGCAATTTTTATTGATTCACGTTAGGAATTATCTCATTGATTTCTTGCTTTTACCAAGCATGAAACAATAATATTTTTCTTAGTCTTATATGCGCAATTCCTTCATTTCGGTTCCCTTTGATTTACAACAATTTGTATCAGGATTAAGCACTTTCAGTCAATCGTAGCACTTCATCCTAACTGATTGAAAGAAGAAATATAGGAGAGTATATAAAAAGAATTATAATAAAGAAAATGTGACAAAGAACAGTTAGCGTTAGCAGTCTCATATCCGTTTATCTATAGCATGCGAGGGGAAATTTAGTTGTTTAAGAAAAACGGATGTATAAAGGATAATTTGGAAGGAGAGTAATGAAGGAGATTCAAAATGAGAATACAATAGTAGACAAATATGCTAGGTAAGAAGGGATATCATATTTTTTTCTTAGATGATATAATGAAAATAATTACAGACAATGGCACAGAGTAATGTGAAAAATTGACATAATGTGTACGAAAATAGTAAAAAAGGTAGAAATACATATGTAGGAGATAAAATATAATGATGGGTTATAGTGGAAGGCAGATTGCAGATGTTTTTTTGTCATATTCGCATGATGACAGAGAAATTGTTGAGAAAATTGCAAGCAATATTCAAGCGAGAGGATTTGAATGCTGGATAGATAAGGACAGGCTCCGTGCAATGGACCCGTTCAATGTGCTTATCGAAGAAGCGATAGATGAATCGCAGGTGTTTATTGCATTCCTGTCAAAAACATATGTGAGCAAAGACTATTGCATTCATGAATTTAATAGAGCGATCGACAAGAAGAAAAGTAAAATAGTTGTCTGCATTGATGATGTGAATGAGTATACGAACAGGAAATGCTCATATATGTTTTCTTTTTCAGCAGGTCATAATCTGCTGGGATTCGGAAGTGGATTTTCTACAGACGAGGAGTTTAGTGCTGCCGCTGGGGACATCTGTGACAGTGTGCCTATGGTCCAATTAAAAAGATATCAGACTAGTGGAGAACCTTCTGATCTGCCGCCGGCAAATACTCCAGATTATATTTTTTCACAGTTACGACTATATCATGAACGGCAATATGTACAAAGTGGCAATTATGCATTTAATGAGATTAGAGGAGATCTGTTTCCTTCTATTAAGGATACCGAGATCAACGTCATCTATAAAGATGAAGATCAGAATGAAGTGTCATTGATTAGATATATTACAGACTCTCGGGATGATAGGAGTAAGAAGCATATTATGCTCACCGGGGAAGGTGGTATGGGAAAGACGATATCTCTTCTCAAGACCACGGAGTATTTGCTGAAGAATGGCATAAATGCTATTTATGTTCCGTTAAGCAAAATAGACAGAGAGACATCTTTAGACCTATACCTTGAAAGAAATGTATGTGGCGGAAATCAAAACATATGGGAGTATTTAAAATATACCATGAGTAGTGCTGCTTCGGACAAAGATACTACAATCGTTTTGCTTCTGGATGGAATTAATGAAATCCCATTGGATTACGTCGAAGATTTTATAAAAAAATCAATTAAAGATGTATATATTGACAGTTATAAAGGCGTACAGTTGATCATGACATCCAGATGGTTCGATTCACAGAATATGAATCGTTTTCAAAATAATGTGATCACGTTAGAAATGCAGCCTTTGGATGAAAGTGCCATCAACAAGTATTTGGAAAACAGTGGTCTTCCTGCCGCTTCCCCTGAATTGCTTTCTGTATTGTCAACTCCGCTGTTATTAACGCTTTATGCAGATGTGGAGAAACATCGCGAGAAGTACCAGCAGATTTCTGGAATAGAACTTGAAGATAAACCGGATACAGCAGGTAAGATTCTGGGGAATTTTTTTCAGACGCAATTATACCGCGCAGCGGAGGAGGCTAATTTTGATAGAGAAGCACATTTGGTTTTGTTAGAATACTGGCTCCCCTCCGTTGCATTTAAAATGGTGGAAAATAATAGCATGAAAATATCTGAAGATGATGTTTGGAACTGTGTAGACGAACTGGAGGACTCCGTAAGATTTGAGTGGTATAGAAAAGACAGGCTTCGTAGGTTGATTCAAGTAAGGGGAAGTTTTGATGCGGATAGTCTTATAAATCTTGCGGTAAACTCACTTCATTTTCTTCACATGACAGACAATTCGTATGAATTCTTACATCAGAATTTTAGAGATTATTTTGCTGCATATCATATTGCTACAGAAATAAAAGCATTAAATAAAGATGCTACAAGATTAGATAAAATTGAACTATATATTGCTAACAGAATATTGCCACATGAAATTATCGGTTATATCTCTGATATTACGCATGAAGAAGAGGCGAGGCCCATTTTAAATGAAGATGGATGGGTATATCCAGGAAAAGATGGTATTGCTCCTTCAAAAAACAGCTTGGTTGAAAAGATACTTTCTCTATGGAGAAACATTGAGGGAGGACATGTGCAAACTGCAGTATATAATATTCTGAATATTATGCGTGTTGGAAGAAAGGATAACCTCTCGTGGTGCGATTTCTCTGGATTGGATCTTCGGGCATGCAAAATGAATCAATGCCATTTTGTAGAATGGTATAAGAACGATTTATTCCCGAGCAGTTTCGATGGGGCATGGATTGACAAAGAGTTTTTCTTGAATAGTGGTCATGAGGCAAATATTACCGCGGTTGAAACGGATGGTGACGAATTGGTTTTTAGCGGCGATCAAAATGGCGTTTTAAAAATATATGACTGCAATGCTCATACATGGAAAAAAACAGTACAATTACATAATAGTCCTATAGTTGATTTGGCTTGGAACGAAAAAGAAAAGGTGCTTGCTGTCTTATATAAAAAGGTACTGTTCATTTATTCACTTGAGAAGTTGCAGGTTATTCATACCTATGGTAATCCAAATCGTAATAAAGAGTATCGCTACGTAAAATTTCTGGACGATTCGATGCCGATTACTTCATATGACTTGGAACCATTGATATGGTATAAGATTAACGGCGAAGTAATGTTGCCAAATGAAAGATTTGAGTACGATGTTCCTGCAAGATGTGCTGTCTGGCATCCATATAAGAAAATGTTTATTAGAAGTTATCTGCTTCAAATGTTATCCGTAGATTATTGGAATGAAGAAACTGAGACATGGTACCAGCATCCAGCATTAATTCAGAAGAGGGATGATATTAATAGATATCGTATGCTTAATAAGGAAAAAGCCATTGATAAGGCATATTTAACACTAAGGGATTATGGAGTGATAAGCAGCAGTGGTGTTAATTGCTTATGTTTTAGTGCTACTGGAGAAACATTTTTGGTTGCTATTCAGAATATCCTGCTGGAATTTGATACGAATTCGTTAAGCCTTGTAAATAAGAGAGTATTTAACGAGAAACTAGGAAGTGCATGTTACGGGAAAGATAAGATTGTTGTTGGGGCTGCCAATAGGGTATATTTGTTAGAAACAGATTTTTCAACAATTGAAGTACTTTCTGGTTCCCAGATAAAAGTAATATCAATGTTCACATATGATCCGGATGGAGACGGTTATTATGTGTTGTCCAAAAACGGAGAATTAAAAAAATTAGATAATCAGTTGAATGTTCAAAGAATACGTAGGGTATGTCATGTTAATAAATTTGCATGGGTAAAAGATCGTTTGACACAAGAAAAACAAGTTTTCTTTCTACCATCGAGAGAATATGAATACGGTATTCGCTATTCTTATGACAGAGATTTGTTTATGAATTTGGGCTGGCGATATGAATTTATTGATATGACGTTAAATAGAAGCAGGGAATCCAATAAGTTATATTTGTTGGAATCTTCTCTTATGAATGTAGGAAGCAGCGATACCTGTAGGAAAATAATCTATACAAATTATGGCGGTATATGGATATTTGGCTGTAGTTATAAGGGGATTAAAGGGGAGATGGCCGAATATAAACACAAGCGGTTCATTGAGCAAAATGGAGGATTAGTATATGAGTAATAGTGGAAGTACTTTGGATATTACGCTTCACGATTATAACATCTTGGGGAATTGTCTGGCTGATGTGGTCCTTCCATTAACAGGAACGGTGGTTAAAGATTTCACTGTTATGAGGACTTCTACGGGCGTGGTGCATGTCTATATGCCGTCATGCATGAAAACAAATTGGACTTATGAAGAGATTGAATGGAGTGAAGTACGAAAGCAAATCGCTATAAAGTTTAAAAGTAATTTGCCAGATAAGTCATATTTGGTACAACTATATGATTTTGAAGGAGACGATGCATGTAAAGCAACCATTACTTTGCCAGAATCAGGTGTGCAGGTCAATGAATTAAAAGTTAAGAAAGGCTTAGGAAACGGCGTTATTGTTCATATGCCATCCTGGATGCATACTCGTTGGAGTTATCCTGAAATTCAATGGTCGGATGTTCGGAAACTTGTGATAGAACAGTATCAGAGAGAGGTTAACAAACGAAATAATGAAATTAAGGAGGTAAAAAAAGAGAGGATATTTGAATTTTATTCTGTTCATAAACAGAAAGAAATATTAGTTAATGTTGTACTTCCATTATGCGGGACAGTTGTCGAAGAAATTAGATTGATAAAAGATGATCTGGACAGAATGTGGATCTTTATGCCGAATTGGATGAAACGTGAGTGGAAATATCCGGAAGTGGCTTGGGATGATATTTGTGCAAGCATAAAGGAGGAATATGCCTATAGATTCGATGCTGGCCATGAGCATTCAAAGTATGCGATAGAATTTCAAGAGGAAAAAGATGTTTTGTTCTGCCTGGCAGACATAAAACTTCCTGAAAAGAAAAACATATTGAAAGGGTTTAGAATAAAGGAAGAGATATCTGGAATAAGGATTTCTACACCCAAATGGATGAAAAGGTGGAATGATTCTACATATAGCTGGGATACTCTTTGCGAAATGATAAAAAAGGCATTTATCGAGTGGAAATCAGAGCGTGAAGGGACACCAGATAAAAGCGAAGAATTTGATCGGTTGGATGAGGATAGAAAAGAGGCAGAATCCCTTGAAATTGAAGAGCAGTCAGAGTTATCTAATAACGATACAAGCAGTTTGGATGACTTGGAGGCCGATGAGGATGAATCAGATGCATTGACCTCATTATTTGGCGAGGAAGAGGCAGAATGCGGAGAGGAGAAACGTGAAAAAAATGAATATGGAAGAATTATGAATGCAGAAAATTCAGCATTGAGGTTCTTTCCACATACTGTTTTACGGATAGATAATAATAAAGAAAAAAAGCGGATGTACGAACTTGTTAATGCAATGTCTAAGGGCTCCATCGGAGGTATTGGCCCGTTTGAGATAAATATTTTGGAATGGGTCAGCAGATTAAGATATGTGTCAAGTACGATGTTATTGGACCTATTGAAGGGTGGATATGTATCTACTGGATGGAGAAAATCAATATCTCAGGCGAAGCTTGCAAAAGTTATTTCTAGAATGAATCTATTTGATCTTGTGAGCATTTGCAAGTTTGTGTCAGTAGATGAAAACGGGCTTGCCAAAGAAGATGGAAGCATGCGATCAATAATGCGTATACTTACATTGGGCAAGGTAGGAAATACCATGCTGCATGAACTGGGAAGAAATGGTTCAAAATATAATGCATTTGATACATACCAAGATGGAAATACCGTCAAGAAATACCTCTCCGCAAATCAATGGCTGATATATTGGCTGACTACATATCCGGCTGCAATAGATGGTAACTATGAAACAACAGAGGTTATTTATCAAAAAGGAGCTAATTTTGATGGCGCAAGATTTTATGCAACCGTAACATGCAATGATTGTACGATGGTGGCTGAGCCGCAAAGAAGAGTGGATGATTTTGAAGAAGAGAATGATCAGTATTGGATAAAGCATAAATATAATCGGTTCATAAATCTATTCAGTAATCTTGATGAACTGTATCTTGGCCAGGAGGAAATTAGTTTTTCACAGAGACCCATTCTTGTATATATTTGTGAAGATGATGAACATATGCAGGAGGTGTTCCAGGTACTTAGTGAAAACATAAGCAGTCATCCGGAACAGGAAGTATGGTTTACTACAGATTTAAGAATATTTAATTATAATATGGCAGGAAAGAGATTCCTCACTCCAATAGATGGAAATCTTGAACTTGTTGATCTACAGAAGACTATCGGAGTTAGTGATCCTTTAACAGAAGTGATATAAGGCTTTACTGCGAGTGCCAGAGATAGTAATATGCCAAATCAAATACAAAGACCAGGAGAAATGCACATGCCAAAAGGAGCAAATCAAAAGTTCAAACTATACTACCTCATGAAAATCATGCTGGAAAAGACAGACGACGAGCACAGCATCACAATGCCGGAAATATTAACAGAACTGGAGAGATACCAAGTCTCGGCAGAGCGGAAAAGCATCTACTCAGATCTGCAGGCGCTGGAAAAACTAGGCGTAGAAGTCATCGGAGAGCAGGTCGGGAGGACGTATTATTACCATGTGGGAAGCAGGCAGTTTGAACTGCCTGAACTAAAACTATTGGTAGATTCGATTCAGTCATCCAAGTTCATAACTGCCAGAAAATCGAACGAATTGATCCGCAAGCTGGAGAGTTTATGCAGCGAGTATGAAGCCAAAAAACTGCAGCGTCAAGTATATGTTTCCGGAAGAATCAAGACGATGAATGAAAGCATCTATTATAATGTGGACTCGATACATAATGCGATTACGGAAAATAAGAAGATCATGTTTCAGTATTTTCAGTGGAATCTGAAGAAAGAGATGGAGTTACGGCATAATGGGGAGATGTACCATATCAGCCCATGGGGCTTGTCCTGGAACGACGAGAATTATTATCTGGTAGGATATGATTCGGCGGATCAGATGATCAAGCATTACCGGGTAGATAAGATGCTTAAGATCCGCATGTCCGATGAGCCAAGGGAAGGGAAAAAGTATTTTGAGAAATTTGACATCGGCACCTATTCCAGGAAGAACTTTTCCATGTTTGGAGGGAAGGAAGAGCGTGTCAGATTGCTGATGGATAATCAGATGGCAGGGGTGGTCATAGACAGGTTTGGAAAAGACATTTCCATGGTACCGGTGGATGACAATCATTTTTCCATAAGCGTCGATGTGGTCGTCAGCCAGCAGTTTTTCGGATGGGTATTTGCGCTTGGAAAGGGAGCGAAGATCATCGGGCCTGAGAGCGTGGTACAGCAAGTCAATCAGGAAATAAGAAGGTTAGTCGAACAATATAATATGGAATAAGTTATAGAATATAGCAGGAGCAGTTCCGTTTGGGGAACTGCTCTTTTTATGGTGGTATTTTTATTGGACACCTAATGGGGTAAAGTTATGTCAAGAAAACCGATAAGAACGACATAAGAAAGACGCAAAATAAAAAACAATAAGTTTGGATTCATAATAAGGAGGTAAGGAATATGAAAGGATATGCAGTAGATAATGGTTACATGGGTTATGTGGATGGCGGCTATATGCTGTTCGCCAGCGAAGTGGATTATAGCGAGTATCTGGATGAAGAATAAACATTTATAGAAAATGTAATATAATACCATTTTATTAACTCAAACTCTATAGACAGAAAAAGTAGACCCGATGTAAATGGAATGGTTGGAAAAAAATTGTTTTTAGTATACAATTAAATTCAACAACTTATTTGAGAGAGAATGTCAATTGATATTTATGCTTGGATAAATTAGTTTTAGATCGAAGGGGGATTGAAATGTTTATTTACCTTATAAAAGAATGTAAAGTTAAGGTTTATGATGTGCGAACAAAAAACAGTATACGAAGGGTTGAAAAAAAGTACATTTTGTCTATTATTATTTGGATCGTTTTTGGCATGTTATTTACTCTGGCATTAGGCCTGCAATGGGACAATATTATAAAGGCTGTAATAGGAGTTGTATTAACAGTAGATATATGTGTTGCGATGTGGTGGAATGATAATGACTGGAAAACACGAAGTTCAGAAATGCAGGATAGGTATAAAAATGAGGTGATAAATAAAATTATAGAAATTTTGAAGTCTACAAATTGGCACTTATATGACCGGAAGGGAATTGAGTGGTGCATTGAGATGTGTGATATAGAATTAAAAAAAGCACCATGTTTATCTACATACTTAAATCCAATAAAAAATTTTGTAATGGTTATACTGCCAACTTTCACGGCATTAGGAGTAATAATCTTACAGAAAGTAGATGAGATAAATATAATGCTTGTAATAACTTTTACATTATTCTTTATGCTCGTATTTTTATTAGGTTTAGGATATATTGTATATCCTGTATGGGAAATGATTTTTAATAGAAAGCGGAGATTTATAGCTGCCTTTAAAGAAGACTTACAGTATATATTGGCTAAATACCAATAAGATTTGAACTATTTTAACGAGAGGATAAGCCTCCAAACTAATGTAAGACAAACCAATTTTGTTTATGTAATGAAATGGGTTTGTCTTACGTTAGTTTGGAGGCTTTGTTATACAAGGTTATCATAAATAGTAAAAATTAATTTGTCTGAAAATAGATAATAATAAATAAGAGAATAAGCGATTTATCCACAAAAAACAAAAAATAAACTCTTTCTATTGTAATAATACACAAAAATAAGAAATTTAATTTATATAAAAGGCTGAAATGAAATTTAATTTCTAATACAGATTGACATTTAATTTCAGGATTGCTATGATTATGACATAAAATTTCAGGCAAAGCCGAAAGAAAAAAGGAGGAATAGTATGAAAAAAGTAACGTTGTTGAAGAAGGGCTTGTCGGCAGTTCTGGCGGGAACCATGGTTCTGGGGCTTGCAGCCTGCGGAAGCGGTTCTGGCGGAGATTCGAAGGACGAAGGCGGCGACAAGAGTGTGACGCTTAAGTGGCAGCAGTGGTGGGCAGTGGAATGTCCGGAAGGCTACGTGCAGGACATTGTGGACAAGTACGAAAAAGAGACTGGCGTCAAGATCGAACTGCTGAGCGCGCCGTTCGCGGATACAAAGACGCAGATTACCTCAGGAGCCAGTACCGGAACGGTAGCGGATATCGTCAGCGTAGACAGCAGCTGGGTATACGATTTCGCGGACCAGGGCATCCTGACAAATCAGTCGGATCTGATGGACAAGGATGGCTTTGACCAGGACATCATCGACAGCGAGTGGCAGGTAGACGGTTCTACATACGCGGTTCCAGTCGTTAACTTTGCTTATCCGATGTATGCGAACCAGGATATTCTGGATGAGGCCGGGGTTACAGAACTTCCTAAGACTTGGTCCGAATTCGAGGCGGCATGCCAGAAGATTAAGGATGCAGGCTACTATCCATTTGCGCTGAATCTGGATACGACATCTCCATCAGGAATCCAGAATTCTTACATGGGATTTGCATGGGCATCCGGCATCAAGATCAAGGATGAGGACGGCAACTACAATATCGCTGATAATGCGGATATGAAAGCATTTGCAGAGTATATGAAGGGATTAAATGACAAGGGATATATCTATCCAGGCATGAGTTCCTTAACAGAGGCTGATATGTCTTCTAAGTTCTGCAGCGGAGAGATTGCGTTCCATATCAACTCTGCGGCTCTTCTTACTTCCTACCGCAAGGAGGCTCCGGACATGAATATCACAGGAGCGCCGATTCCGGTTAAGGATGACTACACAGGCGAAAAGGGAATGTGCGTTGCAAGCTGGGCTCTTGGAGTAACGGAAAAGAGCGAGCACAAGGCAGAGGCTATGAAGTTTATCGAATATCTGTTAAGCGGAGCGGACGGAAAAGACGGATCCATCTGTGCAGACCTGGCAGTGACACAGTCCGCGTTCCCGAACAGCACGCTTGCGAAGCCTGATTACAGCGGAGCAGATGAAGTATTCCAGGATATCTACGATATGTATCAGGGCGGATATCCGATCAATGAGTTCACAGGCATGAAGGAAGCAAATACCATCATGACAGACTACATCAATGAACTTGTGCCATATATGGATGGCAAGCAGGACGTAGATACCTTCCTTGGCAAGGTGCAGAAAGATATTGATGAGGTATATGGCAAGTAAGCGAACGAGAAGTTAGTATCCAATTGTAATGAAATGCGAAAATGGAGTCATAGTTCTTGTGGCTCCATTTTCCTTTATAGAAGAGATCAGATGGAGTGAGATAAACTGATGAAAAACAAGAGCGGTTTAAAATTGAAAAAACAGATTACGCCATATTTATACCTGTCTCCCACAGTGATCTTAATGCTGGTCCTGCTGGTGGTCCCCATCTGCCTGATCGTGAAGTATTCTTTCCAGAATAATGCGATCGTAGTGGCCGACCCTGTATTCGTAGGGCTGGACAATTATATAAAAATCCTGGCAGACAGCGAGTTCGTGGGCGCGGTCAAGACCACGTTTATCTTCGTGGTAGTGAGCGTTGCGGCCCATATTGTCCTGGGGATGTGCTTCGCGCTTCTCCTGAACACGAAGTATTTCAAATCAAGGACGAAGACCATTGCCAGAGTCATCTACGTCCTTCCCTGGGTATTCACGGCCTCGGTTATAGCGATTTTGTGGAAATTGATGCTGCAGCCCGCCGGGATCGTGGATTACCTGCTTTCCTTCTTGAATCTGGCGACAAAGGATACGGAGTGGCTGAGCAATCAGAGCGTGGCGCTGGCGACCATAACTTTTGTCAATATCTGGTGCGGATATCCATTTTACATGATCAGCATTCTGGCCGGATTGCAGGGCATATCGGAAGATCTGTATGAAAGTTCCGCGCTTGACGGGGCCACAAAATGGAAATCTTTCTGGCATATCACGATTCCCCAGGTTAAGCCTATCCTGATCAGCATCGCCATGCTGGATTTTGTATGGACGCTTCAATCATTTGCGGTGATCTGGATGATGACAGGAGGAGGGCCGGTCAATTCGACGCAGACGCTTAGCATCTACATCTACAAGCTGGCATTTAACAGCAGCCAGTATGGCATTGCATCCGCAGTGGCGGTGCTTCTGCTGATCGTATGCGTGGCCGTAGCCATTTTCTATGTCAAGCAGCAAAAGAAAGCGAGGGAATAGGCATGGTAGGAAGTTACAAGAAGCCGATTAAGGTGATTTTGAGTATTTTACTGATTCTGGGCGGAGCCTTCGCGGGATTTCCGGTTTTATGGATGTTTATATCATCTTTAAAGTCTAACACGGAGATATTCTCCTGGCCGCCGACCTTTATTGACAAATCATTCAGCCTGCGTTCCTATATCGAGATTCTGACGGATGCAGAAAAGGTCCGGTATTTCCTGAACAGTTACTTTGTATCAGCAGTCGTAGTGGTGCTGACGCTGGTGATCGGGATTCTGGCCGCTTATGCGTTCAGCCGGTTTGATTTCCCGTTAAAGGGACTGATCAATACGCTGATCGTAAGCGTGCAGGCGGTTCCCCCGATCGTGCTTTTGATCCCGTATCTAAGCCTGATCGTGTCGCTGAAGCTGTTTAATACATATTGGGCCCTGATCCTGACCTATCTGGTATTTACGCTGCCGTACTGCATCCTGATGATCACTGGTTATTTCAACACGCTTTCTACGGATCTGGATGAAGCCGTCATGATCGACGGAGGTTCCCGCATGAAAGCGCTGTGGAAGATTCTGGTTCCGGTGTCTGTGCCTGGCCTGGTATCCGTTGGAATGTATACCTTCATGCAGGCATGGAATGAGTACCTGTTTGCCCTGGCCCTGACCCAGACCACCAATATGCGTACGGTCCCGATCGGCATCAACATGCTGATGGGGCAGCATACCTACGACTGGAGCCAGATGATGGCGATGAGTTTCTTAGGCTCTCTACCGGTATTGATTCTGTTCATCTTCTTCCAGAAATACTTCATCGCCGGAATGTCATCCGGAGCGGTAAAAGGATAGCAGGACGAGAAAGCAAGAGAGAAAGGAAATATAGGAGAATGGGTGAAAAGATAGCATTAGGGTTCCATACTTGCGTTGATTTTGAAATGACTTGGGACGCAGAGGTGGTGGAGCAGATGATCCGGGAGTTTGACGTCCGGGATGCCGATCTTGCAGACGGCGATATTCCGATTGACTCGGTGCGGGCGCTTCTCATATCCAGCCTGTGGCATATGAAGCGGGGAATGGGATGCGAGCTGGTGCCCGACACGAACCAGATCTGCCTGGACTTTGCTAATCGGTTCCAGTACCGCGTCACCATCGGCGGCACGGCCACACGGGCCGCGATCGCTATCAGCAAGCTGGGGTACGAGAGCGCGATCCAGTTATGCTGCTTCAACCGTTATATGAAGGAACTTCTGCCAAAAGAGATCCATTATATGGTAGGCGTTCAGCATGAGAGGGAAGAAGTCTATCCTCATGTCATCCTGTCCTATCAGGGCGGGGTGCGTATCCGGGCAAATGATATTGATTTTACGACGCCCCGGGAGAACCGGGTGATGTTTTCCCGGGACATCGACAGCCTGCTGATAGAAGTTTCTGAAGATTACGCGCCGATGATACAAGATGCGGAAGCATTCCTTTTATCCTGCTTCAGCGAGATCCTGGATGAGAAGATTCTGGAAGACCGCATGGACCGGACCCGAAGGCTCCTTGGGACGCTTCCCAAGGACGCCATCGTCGTGATGGAGGATGGATGCTATATCCGCAAGGATTTCCGCGTCTATGTACATCAGGCGCTGCGGGACGTGGTGGACGTTCTGAGCATGAATGAGGATGAACTGCAGGAATACATCCAGCGCAGGATCGACATTCTGAATGTGGAGGAGGTCCTGGATGCGGTAAGAGAGGTGTATGAGAAGGTGAAGGTTCCGACACTTCTGGTCCATTCGGCCGCCTGGGCGCTGACCTATGGGGAAGATGCCAGAAAGTATGAGCGCGCCCTGGAAGGCGGCATCACGATGGCAGCCACCCGCTTCTGGCGAGGGGATGATTTTGGAAGGAAGGAGTATGAGGAGACGGGGCATCTGGCGGCAAAGGAAGAGGGACAAAGATTCCGTCAGGAGATTGAAAAGCGGGCAGGGGAAGCAGTCTGTTGCGTTCCCTGCAAGGACTTAAGCTTCGTGGAGAATCCGACGGTGGTCGGCCTGGGCGACTTCTTCGCGGGCGGCCTGCTTCCGCAGCTGACTAAGGATCGGCGCATATAGGCGCAGAACAATGGTTGATAATTAAAGATTAGAAGAAAGGATGATTTTATGTACGAGAGAGTGGAAAATATTTTAAAGATGGCAGAGGAGAGCAACACTTCAGCCATAGCATTTATCTGTATGGATGATACGATGGCAAGATCCGTCGTATGCGCGGCGGAGGCAACGAACACGCCGGCGATCATCATGCTCTATCCGGAGCATGTCACGATCCAGAAGACCTGTAACCTTAGCGGATTCGCAGCCATGGTAGAGGAGATGGCCAAAGAGGCCAAAGTTCCCATCGGCTTGCATGCGGATCATGATTATACCTATGACGCGATCATCAACACGGTCAATAAGGGATTCCGTTCGGTTATGATGGATGGCTCCATGAATGATCTGGATACGAATATTGCCCTTACCAAAAAGGTCGTAGACAAGGCGCATGAACTGGGAGCCATCGTGGAAGGAGAGATCGGGCACGTAGGTATCGCGGCAAATGCGGATAACAACAAGGAGGACCTGTATACCAAGGCAGATGCCGCGGAAAAGTTCTGCCGGGAGACGGGCGTGGATTCTCTGGCAATCTCCATTGGAAACGCCCATGGAGAGTATAAGGATACGCCGAACCTGGACATCGCAAGGCTGGAGGAGATTCACGCAGCCGTGAATGTCCCGCTGGTACTCCATGGCGGCAGCGGCATTCCGGATGATCAGCTCTTGACTGCATTTTCAAAAGGAATCCGAAAGTTTAATCTGGGAACAGAATTCCTGGGAAGATACTATGACGCAGTAGCGCAGTTCGTAAAAGAAAACGCCAAGAACCCGGATCCGGTAAAAATCATCAACCTGCCGGAATACGCGGGGGCGCGTCTCGTGCCTTATCTGGAAGAGAGAATGAAGACCCTCTGCAGGTTCTAAAAACCAAAAGTCTTAAAACACAATTGAATTCATTGTATATAAAAGTTATAATGCTTATAAGGAAAATCATCCAGATCACCTTATTTTCATCAGGGAGAGACCAGAATACACAGGATATGGATATTCTCCAATTCCACAGAAGGAACATAAAAATATGAGTGAAAAAAGCGTAATCGATAATATACAGAAGCACTATCGTGAATTCTCGCCGACTGAGCGGAAGGTAGCGGATTGTGTATTAAGACATCCAAATCAGGTAACAGAATATACGGTCAAGGAACTGGCTATGGCAAGCGGGGTAAGCGAGGCGACCGTCGTGCGGATGTGCCAGCATGCGGGATACACCGGCTACTGGCCGTTTCGTACCATGCTGGCCCGCGATATGGGAATGATGGGAAGAGAAGAAAAAAGGGATAATGACCAGGCCAATATCGTGGCCGGCATATTCCGGAAATATGCGGATATCATGCAGAATCTCAGCAGCAAGATCGATCTGGATGCCATGAGCACATGTGCCAGGCTGATTGACAATTGTCATGAGGTGCATGTGATTGCGGCGGGGGATACAGGAACCCTGGCGAAGCATATGGGATTCTGTCTGGGCAGGATCGGGATCAAGGCGACTTACAGCGGGCTTGCGGATTATTATTTGAATACCATCAACCTTGCCGATGAGAATGACGTGCTGATCGCCATATCTAAGTCGGGCATAACCAAGACGGTTATTCAGGGAGCCGAGCTTGCGAAGGAAAAGGGGCTGAAGGTGATCGCCATTACAGAATACAGCAACTCGAAACTGGGAGAATTGGCAGATCACGTCCTTCTTTCCAAAGGGGATTCCTCCCGCTTTGATTATTATAAGAACTACAATCACTTAAGCGAGACGGCGGTGATCGAGGCGCTTCTGGAACTGGTCAAGAACGTGGACAAGATTGTGGAGAAACGGGCGGACCAGCTGGAATTTATGCTTTCAGAGGCAAAATTATAGCAAGTTTGTGCAAGAACGTAAGGCGCGGGACAGAATAAGCGCCGCAATAGGATAGAAAGTTTTCAGTGTAGGCTGTGGCAGAAGATACCAGTTATGTTTTGCCGTAGCCTTATTTTCGTACGGCATATTACTTATCCTGTCACTAAAGGATATTGGGTGGAATATATTATTACAACTAGTTCTATATGGGGAGGCATTATGCAGACAGTCACCCAAAAAACACTGGAAGACACGATGTATTATGGGGATATCCCTGTATTTATCTATCGGATCCACTATCCGTTCTTTACCACTACATGTAACGAAACCGCCGGCAGGGACATAAATGCCTACTATGCCAAGAGGGCAATGGATACGGAGGAATATTGCCGGAATATCCTATTTGCGCAGGCGGCAGAGGATAAAAGGTATCATCAAGATGGACTGCCATTCAACAGTTATACCCTGGAGGCAGTCTATCAAATTACTTATAATGCCGGGTGCATTACCAGTTTATATACGGATACCTATACCTATATGGGCGGGGCGCATGGCGAGACGAAGCGGACATCCGACACATGGGATTTTATGACCGGGAATCGGTTAAAATTGGCAGACGTCTACCCGCTTACGCCTGCTTCTTTGTACCAGCTGCACAGATCGATAGCAAGGCAGATTGCTCATCGGTTAAGTGAAACCCCAGGCTCATATTTTGATGATTATAGGTCTCTATTAAAGGATGCTTTTAATGTGAATCGTTTTTATTTGCGGCCGGGCAGCGGGGTTATCTATTACCAGCAGTATGACATAGCGCCATACTCCACGGGAATTCCGGAATTCTATTTTCCTCTGCGTTAACCTCATTTTTGTGCAATATGTAGAAAAATTAAGAACGAGCCACAAAAACTTTGAAAGTAGTTGACAACACATAAATGAACACATATAATGCTGTATATACAAGTACAACATAAAAGCAAAAGACGAATAACTGCTTTTCGATAAAATAAGTACCAGTAGGACTTCATGCCATATTTTCTGGCATGTATCATTTTAACTTAACTTGTATATACAGCGTAATACATGAGTGGATGGAATTACAGTTAATTTTAGAACCAATACATTAAAACCACAGAAGGAAGGGGAACATCATGGTTGTCAATTCAAGAATCAAGCATTTGGGTCTGCCTGCAGTGAGAGGCGAAGAAGCGTATGTAGCAAGGATAGCGGAACTTCCGCTGAGTCTGGAAGAATTCAGGGCAATTTCCGGGATGGCCGACTATATCGGCGTCACGCCGGAATTCAAGAAGGTAATCCAGTTTTTCAAGGTGCCGGAAAAGGAGACCCCGGCGGGCTTTGAGATCCAGCTGGAAGTAAGCAGCGACCGTGTGCTTCGTGCGAATCTAAAGCGGAACATTTCCTATGATAAGAATGGAAAGAAGCGGCCCACCAATCTGCTCTTTTCGGCAGACAGCGCCAATCCATACGAGGTTGCTCCAGTTGCGGGGATGCTGTCAAATCTGACTTGCAATCCGGGCATCATCTACGACCTGTTTATCAATAACCCTAAGGCAAACGTGGGGAACAAGTTCAAGAACAGAGACGAGGTTATGACGGAGATTGGCAGGATTCTGGGACCAGGATGCGATATCAGCGTGGAACTGAACGACCCCTTTGGGAAAAGCGATGCGCAGATTCTTGAAGAAGCAGCAAAGTTTAAGGAGATGCTCTCAGAATACCGGGTAGTCATCAAGGTTCCTCATACCGGCCCGGTAAATAAGGATAACGTAAAAGAACTTTTGAATGGAGATAAGAAACTGTCCCGCCGGTATGATGATGTGAGTACGGCGGATGCATTCCGGGGGCATAATCTGGCGCTGATGCTTCACGAGAACGGATACCGGGTGAATTTTACTCTGATGTTCGAACCAGCCCAGACGGCGCTGGCATTACAGGCCAAGCCGTATTTTATCAACAGTTTCATCCGCCATCGCTATATGCAGTCTCAGGCCATCCGGCAGTTTCTGGAACTTTATAAGGCGACTGGAGACAAAAAATTCCTGGAGGATCTGAGGGCCTACATGGTAGAAAAGGATTATTTCGCCGCAGGCGAGGAGAAGATAGATCTATTCACAGTCATGGCCAAGGCCAGGACCATCATCGACCAGCGGAATCTGGAACAGAAGGAAGGCAGCGACGGCCTGGATGGAATCCGGCACAATCTGCGGCTGCTTAGGCAGACCAATCTGGAAGATACGCGTCTGATCATCTGCAGTATGGAGGGGGATTACAATTATTACGATATCGACCGCCTGCTGGCATCGGATGAATATGGCGATATGGCTGGACGAGTGGTTCTTACCGCAGAGCCGAATTATCTGGCCCGGTTCTCCAGCGCCAATCAGGTGGTCTCCTATCAGAGGAGATTCATGAACGCGGCGAATGGGGAGAAATAGGAGGTACATATGAAGACAAGAAGTTTTGCAGAAGAGTTGCAGTACGCCAGAGCGCATACGTATGCGGTGGGCGCGTTCAATATATTCAATTATCTGTCCGCAAGGGCGGTCATCCGAGCGGCTTCGACGCTGAACTGCCCGGTGATCCTGCAGACATCCTCAGCCACAGTGCGCAAGTTCGGTCCGGCAGAATTGGGGACGATGCTTCGCCAGCTGGCCTGGAATGCGCCGGTCAATGTGCTGGTACATCTGGATCACTGCCAGGATGTAGAACTGGCAAAAGCCTGTATAGACTCGGGCTGGGACGCGGTCATGTATGACGGCTCCAGACTGCCTCTTGAGGATAATATCGAGAATTGCAAGAAGGTCGTAGACTATGCGCATCACAGAGGCGTACATGTGGAAGGCGAACTGGGGCGGATCGCAGGCGTGGAGGATGACTTGAAGGTGAAGGATGACGAGGCGACGGGCGCGACCCTGGAAGAATCCATCTATTTGGTCCGGGAATCCGGAATCGACGCATTTGCCCCTGCCATCGGGACGGCCCATGGAGTCTATAAAGGAACGCCAAAGATTAATTTCGAACTGGTCGACCAGCTGCGCCAGGCGATTGACACGCCCATCGTGATCCACGGAGGAACAGGATTATCCGAAGAGACTTTTCTAAGGCTGATAAAAAAAGGGGGAGCGAAGATCAACGTGTCTACGGCCCTCAAGCATGGATACATAGATGGATGCCGGGAATATATGGAAGCGAATCCGAAGAAGCTGGATCCGATTGATTTTGACCAGTATCTGAATTGCCGTATCAAGGATATCGCCATGGATCATATGACAATCTTCAGAAAGCCAATGCAAGTGAGGTGATAAATGTGAAGAAACCAAATTATACGATTGACTTGCACTGCCACACGAACCGCTCTGACGGTGCGGATACTCCCAAAGAACTGGTGGACCAGGCAGCGGAAGCGGGTATGAAGGTCATCGCTATTACAGACCACGATGTCCGGCCGGTTAAGACGATCGATGGGATGGATGCGGTGGAATATGCGGCATCAAAAGGAGTCGTGCTTCTTCGCGGAATAGAGATCTCATGCCAGACGACGGTTGAGGATTGCCACATCGTATGCTTTGGCTGCGATTGGAACGATCCGTTCTTTGAAGAATTGGAGTGCCGGGTGGTGCAGACCAAGATAAAAAGTTATCAGGAACTGATTGAAAGGCTGAATGCGGCCGGATATAAGATCAGCTGGGAAGAAGTACTGGAGAATGACGGGAATCCCGTAGAGGAAGAACAGATACAGAAGAAGATGATCTTCGAACTGCTGAGCAGGAAAGGGTATTTCCCCTCCTGGAGCGAGGCAAAGATCATGGTAAAGCAGGCGCCGGAGTTCGGCGTGCAAAGAGAGAAGCCCGACCCGCTGGAGGTCATCCGGGAAGCACATCGGTGCGGCGGGGTGGCGATCATGGCGCACCCATATCTGATCAATGAGCCTGTAAGCCTTCCTGAAAGGGAGATCAGCAGGGAGGAATATATCCGCCGCCTGATCGAAGGAGGCCTGGATGGCATCGAAGCATGCTATTCCTACGAGAAGACCAGTTATGCGGGATCGATGGCGGCAGAGGCCATCGAACTGGAAGTAAGAAGCCGCTATGGAAACAGCGTGCGCCTGATATCCGGAGGCTCGGACTATCACGCGGATGCCAAAAAAGGAGCAAAGTCTCCCCGTCTGCTGGGCGAATGCGGACTGACGCATGAAGAATTCTTCCGGAATCCGGTATTCCGGGGGCTTGTGGCTGACATCGGGCGCGTGCTGAATCTGAAGCTGATTGCAGTAGAATGCCGCAAGAATGTCCTTCGCATGATCAGAGCGGGAGGACATGGACATGTGGGAGGCGCGCTGTCCGCCATGGATATCGTCACCGCCCTGTATTTTGATAAGATGAACGTTTCCCCGGAGGAGGCCGATCATCCTGACCGCGACCGTTTCTTGTTATCGGCAGGCCATAAGTGTCTGGCACAGTACGCAGCACTGGCGGAAAAAGGATATTTTGCCAAGGAAGTCATGGATACCTATGGCGCGCTGGGCTCGAAGATACCGGGGCATCCCGATATGCATAAACTTCCGGGGGTGGAAGCCAATACAGGAGCCTTAGGCCACGGCCTTTCCATCGCCGCCGGCATGGCAATGGCAGCCAAGCTGGAGCGGCGCAGATACAAAGTCTATGCTATCTGCGGGGACGGCGAGCTGCCGGAGGGCTCGAACTGGGAAGCGGCCGCAGCTGCGGCCAAGTTCGGACTGGATAATCTGGTGGTATTCGTTGATAACAATGGATTGCAGATCAGCGGCCAGGTGACGGAAGTCATGAACATGGAGCCAATCGCAGGCAAGTTTGCGGCCTTTGGATGGGCGGTTGCTAAGATCGACGGCAATGACATGGAGGAGATTGTAAAGATGCTTGACCGCTTGCCAATAGAGCGGGGAAAGCCTACGCTGATCCTGTGCCATACGGTGAAGGCAAAGGGGCTGTCCTTTGGCGAGAACCAGGCTGGCTATCATTTCTGGAACGCAACAGAAGAATTGCTCAGACAGGCAGAAGAAGAAATGGAGGCAAGAGCTGAAGAACTGAGACAGGAAATGGAGGCGGTGGCATATGACGGGTAAATTATTAGATCCCAGAAAAGAGTTTGGCAAGGCGGTATATGACGTGGCATGCGATAACCCGGACGTGGTCGTATTCTCCGCGGACAGCGGGAAGAGTTCAGGCTTCGGCCAATTCATGGAAGAATTCCCGGAACGGTACTTTGAGTGCGGGATTATGGAGCAAGGCGTCATAGGCATGGCAGCCGGCATGAGTACGGCAGGGAAGGTTCCCGTCTTCTGCGCGATTGCTCCATTCGTCACGGCCCGCCCGTATGAAATGGTAAGAAATGACCTGGGATATATGAGGCAGAATGTAAAGATCGTGGGCCGCAACGCAGGAATGACCTATTCGGATCTTGGAGCCACGCATCAAAGCCTGGATGATTTTGCGATCATGCGGATGATTCCGGGAATGACGGTTCTGGCGCCACAGGATCCGATGGAGATCAGACAGGCCGTGAAGGCTATGATCGATCATGACGGCCCGGTCTATATGCGGATTGGAAACCCTCCCATTCCGCAGTTATTCGAGGAAAAACCCTTTGTCATCGGCAAGGGGGAGGTCCTGTGCGAAGGAAGCGACGTCACGCTCGTATCCACTGGATCAACGACCAGGGATGCCCTTGACGCGGCGGAACTTTTAAGGAAAAACGGCATAAGCGTTAAACTGATCGGCATGTCCACCGTATGCCCTCTGGATGAGGAACTTCTGATACAGGCGGCAGACGAGACTGGAAAGATTGTCACGGTGGAAGAGCATTATGCTGACGGCGGGCTGGGTTCTCTGGTTACAGAGGCGCTGAGCGAGCGGAAGGATGTGAGGATCCGCCGGCTTGGAATGCCAAAAGCATATGCGATTACCAGCGGTAACTACCGCCAGCTGGTGGGACACTACCATCTGGACGGGATCGGGATTGCGGCTTCTGTGGAAGACTTCCTGAATCAATAAGAACATCTGAAGGTAAGACTTTTACCTTTTGAATGTAGAGAAACACTATTAATCACGGCAAAGTTTAAGGAGGAAAATAACTATGAAAATCCGTGGAATTGAAATCAACAAAGCGTCCCTTGCAAAAATGATCGATGGTTCTTTATTGAATCCATTCACGACCCTTGATGAGATTAAGGAATTAGTAGACATGTCTTTGGAATATCATACCAATTCAGTCTGCGTCAATCCGAATTATCTGAAATATGTTGCGGACAGATTAAAAGGAACGGACGTTAAGGCATGCGTAGTAATCGACTATCCATTCGGAACCGGAACGATCGAGGACAAATGCCGGGAGGCAGAGATCGCGATCCAGAACGGCGTGGAGATCATCGATTATGTTATTGATTATGGACACCTCAAGAGCGGCGACAAGGCCCATCTTCTGGAAGAGGTCAAGGCATGCGTGAAAGCGGCGAAGGGCAGGGAGACCCGTTTTATCATCGAGGTCTGCTATCTGACAGAGCAGGAGATCGTAGATGCATGCGAATGCGTGATCGAAGGCGGCGGAGACTTTGTAAAGACTTCTACCGGACGCTTCGGAGGCCCGGATATGAAGATCATCGACCTGCTGGTAAAGACCTGCGCAGGACGCTGCAAGCTTAAGATTGCAGGAACCGGACAGTTCTGGACTACCAACATCGCCCTGATGGCTGTAGCAGCGGGCGTAGACATTATCGGCACCCGTTCTGCCAAGAAGATCGTGGACGAACTTCCGATCTTTGAATCCATGGTCAAGAACATTGAAGTATAACGTTTAAAAGGCCGGATTTTCCGGCCACACAAAAGATAAAGGAGAAAAATATGGGGAAATATGTGATAGGAATTGACGCGGGCACGATGGGTGTACGCTGCGTAATATTCGACCTTGAAGGCAATGAGATTTCTTCGGCTTATTTTGAGACTCCTACAGTATATCCCAAGCCAGGCTGGGTAGAACAAGACGCGAATGATGTTATTGAACTGGCATACAAATCGGTTGCAAAGGCAATTGAAAAGAAGAATGTGGACACTTCCGAGATCATCTCGGTAAGCTTCACGAATCAGCGGACTTCCTGGGCACCAATAGACAAGGATGGGAACTTCCTGCACAACATGATCCTGTGGCAGGATCAGCGCGGCGCGGAGATCTTTCCCTGGGCCAGGGAGCAGCTTGCAAAGCATGGCATGACGGAACTGGATCTGTACAAACGCTGCGGACATCCGCTGGGATCCGTTCAATGTGGATCTAAGGCATTCTGGTACCGTCTGAATAAGCCGGAACTTTATGGGAAGACATACAAGATGATTACGCCGCACGCGATGCTTGCCAAGGCATTCGGCGCGGATGACTGGTATGACGAGGAAAGCGATGCCAACTGGTGGCTGGTGACGAACGGGGATACCTTTGAGTTTGACCCGGAACTGTGCGACATCTTTGGCATGGACATTGACAAATATCCAAGGAACATGAAGCCAGGAACTCCGATCGGTGCTGTGACGGAGGAAGTTTCCAGAAAATGCGGGCTGAAGGTAGGAACACCGCTGTTCGTAGGATCCGGGGACCAGCAGTGCGGCGCTGCGGGAGTGGGCAACTCTGGAGAAGCCGGTCTTGGCTCTGTGTGTCTGGGAACCGCGGGATTGTGTATCGGCTACTCAGCTACGCCGGTGCGTGACGCCAACGGCAAGTGCCATGTGCTTGGCCATCCGGCAGGCGGCTACACGATGGAAGGCCATGCCTCGGCGGCAGCCTCTTCCTTCCGGTGGTGCAGGAATACTTTCAGCCGGTTTGAGATGACGGCGGCAGATCTGGCGGATATGGATGTCTACACGATCATGAGTTCCATTGCGGCAAAAGCGCCGATTGGGTCAAAGGGAACCATCTTCCTGCCATGGCTTGCAGGGGCGGCGTGCCCTTACTACAATGATTCCGCGCGAGGCGCGTTTATCGGCATGACCCTTGGCGTTACCAAGTCAGAACTTCTGCGGGCCGCGATGGAAGGCATCTGCTTCGAGATGCGTGGAATGCTGGATGCTCTCAAAGATGCAGGATTTCATGAGTTTAAGAAGCTTCGCGTTACAGGAGGGGCTGCCCGTTCCGATCTGTGGAACCAGATCCAGGCAGATATCTACGGATGCCCGGTAGAAACGGTCAATGCATCGGAAGCCACCGCACTTGGCGCGGCGATGATCGGCGCGGTTGGCGCAGGCGTATTTAAAGATCTGGCCGAAGCGTCCCGGCATATGGTACGTGTCAAGGATACTTATGAGCCGATCCCAGAAAACGTTGAGCGATACAACGAGGTCTACGAGGTATTCAAGGCCTGCTACAAGGGCCTGGCAGCGGACGGATTTGAACAGATCAATGCTTACCAGAACAAGTTCTGTTAAGCGGCACAGCACAAAAAGGAGATATGTCATGGAATTTTCATTTTTAACAGCACGAAAAATCGTATTTAAGACGGGTGCGGTTGCAGACATTGCCCAGTACATAGCAGGATATGGGAAGAATTTCCTGATTGTGGTGGATCCTTTCTTTAAAGAGTCTGAAACAATGCAGAAGGTTAAGAGCCAGCTGGACTCTATCGGCGCGAAGTATACGGTCTACGGGGAAGTAAGCGGAGAACCGACGGTAGAGCAGACGGACGAAGTCTGCGAACTTGCCGTAAAGAATGGCTGCGATGCGGTTATGTCCATCGGCGGCGGCAGCAATATTGACGTAGGCAAGGCAGTCGCAGCGCTGATTACCAATGGAACTCCCGCGATCGACTATATGGAGTATGTAGGCCGCGGCAAGAAGGTAGAAAACGAGCCGGTTCCCTTCATCTCCATTCCGACAACGGCAGGAACCGGAAGCGAGGTTACCAAGAATTCTGTCCTGGGATCAAAGGTCCAGACATTCAAGCGCTCCATGCGCTCGGATATGATGCTGGCGAATCTGACTATCGTGGATCCGGAATTAAGCAGAGGCTGCCCAAAGAAGGTGACGGCATCCTCAGGCATTGACGCCATGACCCATCTGATAGAGGCTTATACTACCTGGAGGGCGACTCCTATCAGTGACGGGCTGGCGCTAAGGGGCATCGAGCTGGCGGGCAGATATCTAAGGCGCGCGTATGATGACGGAAACGATATGGAAGCAAGGGAAGGAATGGCGGCAGCGGCCCTGCTGGGCGGCATGGCATTCGCCAACTCCGGCCTGGGGGCAGCTCACGGCATAGGCATGGCCGTCGGGATTGCTTACCATGTGCCTCATGGAGAAGCATGCGGCATCCTGCTTCCACATGTAATGAAGCTGAATCAGAAGAAGGCGGAAGAAAGAATGGCTAAGATTGGAGAAGCCCTTACAGGAAGACGGTTCGCGAAGCCGGAAGAAGGCGCGCAGGCAGCGGTTGATTTCATTCTGGAACTGAACGCGCATATGGAGATCAAGCCGGACTTCAAGCACCTGGGAATTCCTCGCGAGGATATCGAAAAACTGGCGAAGGCCAGTTACGGAACCAGCATGAGCAGTAACCCGGTACAGCTTGAGATGGATGAGATGATAGAATACATCAGCGAGATTGTATAGAAGGCAGGTCATAGATGATAAGATTAGTTGCCAGTGATATGGACGGCACGCTTTTGAATTCCCAGAAGGAGACCGGGCGCGGACTAAAAGGCGTTATCCGTACGCTGAGGAACCGAGGAGTGCTGTTTGCAGCCGCAAGCGGCAGAAGCAAGAGCAGCATCCTGAGTTATTTTGACGATATGCCGGTGACGGTAATCGCAAATAATGGCGGCGCGGTCTATCTGGAGGATGGAACCCTCCTTTTTACAGGAGAGTTCCCCTACGAAAAGGCAAGACCCGTCATGGAGGCTGCCCGGTCAGCCTCTTACATGCATCTGGTCCTGATCGGCGTAAAAGACACTTATGTCCAGATGGATGAGCCAGAGGAACATAAGATATTCGCGGATTTTTATTTCAATAAGAAGGTCAGGTTCGTCCCCAGCCTGGAGCAGGTATTTTTGACAGATCAAATCGTAAAGATATCGATTAGCACTGGAGCGAACCGTCAAAATGAGAACCGGGGAATGAAGTTTATGCAGCAGTTTGCGGATTCGTTTTCCCTCGTACTTTCCGGCGATGGCTGGGTGGATCTGACCAGGAAAGGGATATCGAAGGGATATGGGCTGGAACAGGTGTGCAGGCACTACGAAATAGCCATGGAGGAAACGATCGTATTCGGTGATTATCTGAATGATCTGGACATGCTCCGGCTTACGCCGAACAGTTATGCCATGGCCAATGCACATCCGGAAGTAAAGAAGGCCTGTATGAACGTAACCCGTTTTACCAACAATGAGGACGGCGTTGTCAGAGAACTGACGAATATATTCGGATTAGAGTAGCAGTCAGCGGATCGGCAATGGGATCGAGGAGGAAACATAATATGATGACGGTTAGAGAATTTGCAAAACATTTTGATTTGGCATGGCTTGCCCCTGACGCACAGGAAAAAGATATCATTGCCGCCTGCGCGACAGCTGCTAAATACCAGGTAAACTCCGTGAATGTCAATTCCTGCTGGGCAGAACTGGCGAAGAAGGAACTGGCAGGAACAGGCGTGGGGCCAAGCGCTGTAATCGGGTTCCCCTATGGCGCATGCATCTCCGAATGCAAGTTTCTGGAATTGGAGCGGATGGTGGAACTTGGATGTACGGCGTGCGACATGGTGGTGAACATCGGAGCCATGAAAGATCACAATTATAAGCTGATAGAAGAAGAGATAAGAAAATTTGTGGAGATATGCAAGCCTGCCGGATGTGACACGAAACTGATCTTTGAAGTGGGATTTCTTACGGATGAGATGATCGCGGATCTGACGAAGATCTGCTGCGGGGCGGGGGTTACATATGTTAAGACGGCTACCGGAAGCCAGGCATTTCCGGATATCCATCAGGTTAAGATCATGAAGGAAAATCTTTCCGGCGACACGAAGATTAAAGTATCCGGCGTTCCAAGGACATTCACCCTTCCGGCAGCCATGTATGCATTCGAGCATCTGGGCGTCAGCCTGATCGGGACAAGAAGCGCGGGCAAACTCGTTGCCCAATATGCAGAGTACCTGGAAGAGATAAAATAAAAGGGTCTTTGCTGGCTGGATTAAAAGAGGGATAAATACAAAGGAGGAAAAAAGATGACTACGTATTTTGTTTCTATTGACATTGGAACTACTGGCACGAAGGCGATCGTCTTTGATAAAAAAGGAAATATCAAAGGCAGCGGGTCATTTGATACGCCTACCTATTTCCCACGTCCCGGATATGCGGAACAGGAGACGCAAGAGATAGTAGAACTGCTATACAGCGCGACGAAATATGCCATCAATAATGCAGAAATCGATCCAAAGGACATCGAAGGAATTTCATTCTCCCACATGTGCTGCTCCTTCGTTCCTGTGGACCGGGAAGGAAACTACCTAAGCCGTTCTATTCTATGGAATGACTTCCGTGGGGAAGAGATGTTCCCTTATATGAGGGAGCGTCTGGAGGCAAATGGCATCAGCGAGCTGGAAGATTATAACTTTACAGGCTATCCATTCGGACCGCTGGCAACAACGCCGAAGTTCCTGTGGATTAAGAAGAATTGGCCGGAAATCTATGAAAGGACTTATAAGTTTATCGGGCTGGAGGCTGTAATGATCAGCGCGTTCACCGATAACATCGAGGAATACTGGGATGATAAGCCAGGCCTTACCTACACCAAGCTTTCGAATAATGACACGTTTGAATTAGATCCGAAGCGCGCAGAGATCTATGATATTGACATTAATAAATATCCTGGCCGCAAGAATCCGGGAGAATTCGTGGGGAGCGTGACCGAACGGGTAGCCAAACTGACAGGCCTGCTGGCCGGGACGCCGGTGTACTGCGGTGCCGGGGACCAGCGCTGCGCGGCAGTCGGCGCAGGCGTCGCAAAAGACGGCATGATCTCGGGCGT
>ERZ791934.1061-NODE-1061-length-30233-cov-4.459043_pt1 | contig 30233 bp, 26 predicted proteins | sample MGYA00510125_ERZ791934 | MGnify/ENA primary metagenome ERZ791934 (study PRJEB30046, sample SAMN00993240) | human gut metagenome | study: EMG produced TPA metagenomics assembly of the A metagenome-wide association study of gut microbiota in type 2...
CCGGTACTCCGTCTCCCAGGAATACGACCTTCCTGTCATAGGAATGAAGCCGTTGCCCCAATTCCTCTATGCCAACCGCCATCTGATCTTCCAGCACGATCAGCCTGTCATTATCAAATTCATAGATTCCCGCGTAGACTTGTCCTCGTCTGGCATCCATGATCGGGCAGACGATATGATCGGTGCCGCACAAATTATAAGCCAGCCCCTCCAGGGTAGGAATATGAATCAGCGGCTTATCAAGCGCAAGCCCAAGTCCTTTGGCAGTGGCCGAGCCTATCCGAAGCCCGGTAAAAGATCCGGGGCCTGCCGCCACGGCAATAGCATCCATGCTATTTAGATCCAGTTCCGTCATCCTTGCCACTTCATCCAGCATGGGAAGAAGCGTCTGCGAATGGGTCTTCTTATAATTTACCGTATATTCGGCAATCGTCTGCGCCTCCAGCACGCCGCCTTCCACCACTGCCACGCTTGCAACCAGGCCGGAACTGTCCAATGCTAATATTCGCATATGCTTATCCTCCGATAATCAAATCCTTTTTCCAAATCCTTCTCTATCTTTACTTCTGTATAATGCTGCGGAAGTATCTCTTCAATCAGGTTGGCCCATTCGATAAGACTTACGCCCTCGCCATAGACATAGTCTTCGAAGCCAACCTCGTCCATCTCTTCTACATCGCCGATCCGGTAGACATCAAAATGATAGAAGGGCAGACGCCCTTCCTCATATACCTGCACAATGGTAAATGTAGGGCTGCTTACCGGCTCCTCGATGCCAAGCCCCGCTGCCAGCCCTTTCGTAAATACAGTTTTGCCTACTCCCAGATCACCCACCAGCGTATAGACCTGGCCAGCCCGGGCCTCTTGCCCCAGCCGGCAGCCCAGTTCATACGTCTCTTTCTCGCAATTGGATTCTATCACCATTCTTTAAAACCCTTCCTATTTCTTTCCATCCATCCGGCGGATTCTCACCGCAGGCGCTGGCATGTTTGCATAGATCAGATCCACCACTGCTGTATACTGATCCCCCATCTGGTCGATGGGAAGTACGATAGCCTGCTTTTCCGCCGTATACAATATGATAATCCTCTTCCTGGCAACCGCTCTCTTGAACTTACTCCAGGAAGCCTTGCCGCTGTCATCGGCAGTCGTTGTCGTAATGCCTCCGTCGTCAAATTCATAGGTCACAAGCGCGCCAAGCTTCTTGGAGTTCTGCATCTGCTTTGCCACTTTTCTTCTGATAAGGTATGGGAAGATGCCCAGTATCAGGAATGCAAATGCAAGAAACATCAGCACCAGCAAAAAATCCCCTTTCATAATAAAACTTACCGCAAGCCCCATATTCAGGACTCCCAGTATCAGAGCCACCATTCCCGGCCCGCTAGTGTAAATATTATATACCATAAAATCCGCCATTGAATCTACGTCCAGCTTTACTTCTACTTTTACCGGCATATTCCTTCCTCCTGTCTCTTTTGCTCATTTACGCTCCCTCTTGATAGATAAACTATTTTTAATTATAGCATATCTTTTTTTCTTCTGCCACTGATGATATACTAATTTTGTATTCAATGACACCATCGTTTGAGGAGGACAGATTCATGAAATTCACATTTTACCACAACAATATTAACGTATTAGATTTGGAAAAGTCGGTAGCGTTTTACCAGAAGGCTCTTGGCCTTGCTATTACCAGAGAAAAGGAGGCCGACGACGGAAGTTTCAAGCTGGTATTCCTGGGTGATGGAAACACTCCCCATCTGCTGGAACTTACCTGGCTCAGAGATATGGACAGGCCTTATAACCTGGGTGACAACGAATTCCATCTTGCCATGCGGACAGATGACATGGACGCGGCACATGCGCTTCATGAAGAGATGGGCTGCATCTGCTTTGAGAATCCTGATATGGGAATCTATTTCATCAGCGACCCGGACGGATACTGGATCGAGATCTGCCCGGCCAGATAATGAAAGCCGCCTGGATCAGCAAAATGCTGTTTCCGGGCGGCTCTGTTTTTAAAACTTGTATGATTCCAAGAGGATTAATGTCCCATCTTGAAGATCGGACTGATCTTCTTATAGATCAAAAATACGATCATGGATACCAGCACGCCTTTAAGCAGATTAAATGGCGCCACAGCAAACACCACGAAAGTGGACAGTCCCGTAATCTTGCCATTGATCGCGCTTCCCATTCCTACCAGCGCGTCAATGGGCATCCCAAACGCTTTTGCGTAAGTGGGTAGAAGGACGAATGCATTCAAGAAGCAGCCTACTACCGTCATAAATACGGTTCCTGCCGCCATACCGACAATCGCCCCATTCCTGGTCTTTTTCTTCTTATAGATAAGTCCTGCCGGAACGATAAATGCGCACCCAATCAGGAAGTTGGCCACATCCCCGACGCCTGCGGTTGTTGTTCCGCTGATCGCCACATGCAGTATGATCTTGATCAATTCTATGACTGCGCCGGCGAATGGTCCCATTGCAAAACATCCTACCAGAACCGGTACCTCGCTGAAGTCAATCTTGTAGAATGCCGGAGCAAAGGGAAGGGGCACCTCGAACTGCATCAGCACGACGGAAATCGCCGCCAGCATTCCGATCTGAACCATCATCCTTACCTTTGTTCTTGATTTTGCGTTTGCGTTTGTAATCACATCTGTACTCATTTTCTTTCTCTCCTTTTTAATGAAAATTGAAACTGTCAAAGAAAGAATATCTTCTTGGAACCATGTAACTGCCGCCAGTCCATGATGCATCATATTGCATAAAAAACCCCGATGCCTTGGCATCGGGGTCTGATTGCACCATAACTTGTCATTACATAATTCTTCTCTCATCCAGACTTTACTGTCGGTTCCGGAATTGCACCAGATCAGCCAGCGCAGACTGCTGCGCCGGGTCGCGGACTATACCGCCGGTTGGGATTTGCACCCGACCCCGAAGAATTCCTTTTTTAATTTACTTAATTAGTATACCTCAGAAAGCCATCGATTTCAAGAGGATTCTGGAAATATCTTCTCGGGATCGCATCCCCCGATATCTCTTTTTAAATCACTAATTCTGAAATCCTGCATAAAAACCTGCACGAATTGCTTTTCCACAGCGAGATGCCTGTGTACAATCACCTATTGCAATCGTTTTCTTAGGGTATTTGCTTTGTATTGCATCCTTCAATGTGTGGTCAGCGCGCATACCAAATGCATTTACTACAAGATCCGCCTCAATTTTTTCTGCCTCGCCTTTTTCATTGATTATTAGGACACCATCGTCATCTATACCGGAAACTTTGCAATTTAGACGAGATACCACTCCGCTTTCTTCCAATCGCTTGCGTAATGCGATGCCATTAATAAACACTACTTCTGGTGCGATCTCCGATCTCATCTCAACTATTGTACAAGTTTTTTCTAATTCCGTCTGAAGTTCCAATGCGAGATCGGCTCCTGAAAGACCTCCTCCACAAATAACAATTTTCTTACCAGGAATTTCTTTAAGTTTATGTACCTGAATTACATCCAGAACATTATCTCTTTCCAAACCTGCTATTGGCGGAACAACTGGTTTTGCCCCATTAGCTACTATAATTTTATCACAGGTGCTTAGTAAAGGAAGATTTTCATCTGCCTCTTCCATATGTATTTCTACATTTAGTTTTACCATTTGAGTTTTATAATACTCTACTAACGCACGCAATCTATTTTTGAATACACCTGTAGCGATTGCACTTAAGGTGCCACCCAGTTGATTCTTTTCAAAAAGTACCACATGGTCCCCCTTTAACGAAGCCACTCTAGCTGCTTCCATGCCTGCTACCCCGCCGCCAATGACTACAACTTTTTTTGGACTCGAAGTTTTTTGAATCGTAAATGCTGTTTCTTCATGTGCTGCGGGATTTACGGAACAGCTAAGTTTTGCATACCTTCCCCAGATTCTTCCGATACATTCTTCATTACAGCGAATACATGGGCGAACATCTTCTGGATGATTTTCTCTTAATTTATTCGGTAAATATGGATCTGCAATAAGCGGTCTGCCTAACATTGCAAAATCCGCTTTTCCTGTTTTAATCAATTCTAAGGCTGTTTCAGGCGTGTGATTCCCCGAATTCATAATTGGTTTGTCTGTCGCTGCTCTAGCCGCCTCACATACATACTGCATACACGCATCTCCATTGTAATTTGTTGGATATACGAAATCAGTAGTTTCATAGCACCCACAATCAACATCGAATGCATCAACACCATGTTCGCTTAGTATTTTCATTAGTTTCATACTATCTTCAAGTGTTCTTCCTCCCGGAATTCTGTGATCGAGAGATAAGCGATAAATAACTGGCATATTCTTACCAGCCCCTCGTTTTACTGCATCAAGAATTTCAAATGCAAATCGAGCACGATTTTCAGCACTTCCTCCATACTCATCCTCACGTTTGTTCCAAAGTTCTGATAAGAACTGATCGATAATGTATCCAACATGTCCATGAATTTCAATGGCATCAAACCCTGCATTTGCAGCTATTTCTGCTCCAAGTTCCCAGGATTTCATTATATCTTTAATTTCTTTAATTGTTAACGGTCTACAAAGAATATTGGGATTAAATACTGCCGGCACAGCCGATGCAGAAAATGGTACCCCGCCACACTGGCTTGGATGCGCATTTCTGCCAGTACCGCTTGAAATCTGCGCAATTGCTTTAGCTCCATAACAATGCATTCTTTCTGTCATACCGGCCAAGGATGGAATCACTCTTTTACTATCAAAATATGTTCCATATATTCCCTGTGCAAGATTCTGAGACAGATACTGCGAAGCAGTAATGATTGCTCCAGCCCCTCCTTTAGCACGCTCTTCAAAATAACGCGCCAACCCTTCAGAAACTGATCCATCCATATTAGCCCCATAAGTTCCCATAGGACTCATTACTATTCTATTTTTCACTTCCATATTTCCAATCGAAAATGGGGTGAATAATTCATCATAATTACTTAGACAACTCATATAATTTTCTCCTTTCCAATTTTATTCTATAACTATTGTTAAACATTCTTTTTATGGAAGAGAAGGAAACAAATACATAAATAATGCACAAGCTATAGTACCGCATAAAGTAGCCACCGTTGTGGATACAAACATTGGAGGATATCCTTCTTTCATATCAAGATCTGCAATCTGCAGATTTATAATAACCCCGGTCCCATAAGGCACTGTATCTACAATTGAACATGCAAAACATGATACACGATGAATAAATGCCAATGACAACCCAGCCGCCTGGCATTGTTCTGCCACAAGCGGAATCCCTACTCTGACTGCCGAAGAAGATGATGTTGTGAGCGCTGCAACAATACTAATTGCAATAATTAAAATTAGTACTGGAGACATATTTAAACTAAATACACCATCTAACATTTTATCAAATGCGGGAAGGGACTGAACAATACTAGTAAATCCAACAATAGATCCAACCGCACTTACCGGACCAAATGCCATAGTCCCTGCTGCCGCAAAACTTTCCAATAACTCTGCTCTTTTTTCACCATTCTTCTCTGGAATATGCTTAAAGAAAAGCACTATAGATAATAACCATGCAATCATCGTTGCACTGAAAATCGAGACAGAAAATATGTTAAATAGCACGACCAATATTATTAAAGGAATAATTGCAATACTTGCTTTTGGTCTTTCTTTATCTTCAGATACTACAATATCCTTCGGCCCATAAGCAAAAGACTCTCCTCTTCCAACTGCCTTCTTAATCATAATCGTAGTTAATAAAGTAGTAATAAATATTTCTACTATAATGCCAAATATTCCGCCACAGAGGCCGGCATAGGATGGGGTATTTAATGCTTCCATCGCAAGAATGTTTACAATTTCTGCAGATCCTGGTCCACTCATTGCAAACGTATATACTCCACAGGATAGAATACCCATGACAAATCGTTTTGGCACACCCGCACGTTCCATAAGACGGAGCGCTATCGGATACATTGCAATTAATGTCACCAACGAATTCATCCCACAGTAACAAAGAATGCCACTGGCAGCTACCATAGCAAGAATACAGGATACGTAACGCCATGTTTCGCTAACGCCATCTTTAAAAAGGGCATTAGATAACGCATCTCCAATAGCATTTACAGCACCTGATCGATTATATATCTGTGCCAAAAGACTTCCAGAATATATTACTGGGAAGAGGGACTTGAACATTGTACAAAACCCTTCAAAATAAACTCCAGTCATTGTCTCGCCATAAGGAAGCCTATTTAAAGCAATCACTACAGTAGCTGCTGCAAGTCCTACCATTAGCGGATTCCAACGACGAACCATTAATACTACAACTACAATAAACCCAACAAAAATACTTATTGTACCTATCATTTGCTTTATCCCCTATTGTTTGCTTAAACCATAGTTGTTCCACCATTCATGGATACCACCTGTCCAGTAATAAAATCAGATGCTATGAAGTATCTGACAATATGATACATTTCGCTTACTTCACCAGCTCTCTGAAGTGGACAAGATTTTGTTCTAGTTTCCATAAGAGCTGGATCTATCTTCACTGCATCCAAGTACATATCTGTCTTATGTGCGCCAGGTGCAATTGCATTTACCTGAATATTATACTGCCCAAGATCAATAGCCATCGCCTGTGTCATTCCCCGCACAGCAAATTTGGAACTTGCGTATGCGATTGATCCTGCCGCAGCACGAAGTCCTACCGCGGAACAAAGATTAATGATTTTTCCATAATGGTTTTCTTTCATCATATCTACAAAATAGCGATTCATAAAGAATGTTCCCTTAACGTTAACATCTACAACATCGCAAAACTCCTTTGTATTAATTGTATCGGATGGCTGATTCACATAAATACCTGCATTGTTAACAAGCACGTGTAGATTCGTTCCCATATGCCCTTCTGCCCATTTGCGGAACTGCACTACCTCTTCTTCGTTCTGAACTGCCAGTTTATAACATTCCACATGAACGCCAAATTCTTTCATCAATTGTTCTCGTACTTCCTCACATTTTTTCGCATTTCTGTTATATGTGATAATAACATCATAACCTTCACGAGCTAGTTCTTCAGCAATCGCTTTTCCTAAGCCTCTTGATGCCCCCGTTACAATACCGTATTTTTCACTAATCATTTTACATTCTCCTTCTTTTTTGATTACTCAAGTACACGAATATAATGATATGCCTGATGTGTTGCATCAATAATTTTTCCAACCTTTGCATTATCACCAATTTGAACACATTCAAACCCAGCTGTCTTCACTGCATTGAACAGTTCCTGGTTTGCACGGAACCCTGCACTGAACACAACACTATCACATTCAATCTTTACAATTTCCCCGTCTTTTTTTACAAGAACTCCATCATCCAGAACTTCTGTAAGGCCAGTATTGCAAAGAATCTCTACACCGGAATTTTCTACCAGATAACGGATATTCTGTTCATTGGCAACAAATCTTGCACCATTCATTAAAATATCCTTCTGCATCTCGACAACAGTTACTTTTTTTCCGTTCATCTGTAAATCAACTGCAAGTTCACAGCCTACATCGCCACCGCCGATAATGACTACTTTCTGTCCAACTTCATTCATTTTCTGAAGAACAGAAACTGCTGTTGTAACAATCGGCTTATCTGCGCCTGGAACTGGAATTACAATTGGATCTGCACCAGTTGCTATTACAACAAAGTCAGGATTAAATGCTTTGATGTCTTCAATTGTTGCCGCTTTGTTCATTTCCACAGGTATTTGATATTTTTCTACCTGTCTTACAAGGTAGTCCACATAATCTTTTACATCTGATTTAAACTGAACTCCACCAGCTGCAAGCAGGCAGCCTCCAAAGAAATCATTCTTCTCCCACAAAGTAACATCGAATCCTCTTTGTTTCGCAGTAATTGCAGCCTTCAATCCTCCTGCTCCGCCTCCGACAACTAAAATCTTACGACTTTCTTCTGCTGGAGTAAGTTCATATTCATTCTCATGCATATTTAATGGGTTAACCGCGCAAGGTCTTGCGTGTCCTTTCATCGAATTAAAATGACATTCCCCGCATCCAATACAAGGAACAATTTCATCCATCTTGCCTTGCTTAACCTTTTTTGCCCAATGCGGATCTGCAATAAGACCATGACCAATAGCAATCAAATCTACGTTGCCATCCTGAAGTGCTTTTTCAGCCACATCAGCATGATTTAATTTTCCATGAACCATAACAGGTACGCTTCCTGCTGCTTTACGTACAATTTCCGCTGCTTCCAAATCGAATCCATATGGCTGGTAAACACTGCTTACCATTCTCCATCGGCAAGAATAAGCACCTCTGCCATAGTGGATTAAATCCACTTTTCCAGACTCAGCCATAGCTTTGATTAGTCCAATTCCTTCTTCGATTGGACGTTCATCATCTCCCATACTATCAAGAGTAAGCTTGATTGCAATTGGATAATCTGGTCCGCAGGCCGAACGTACTTCATCAACAATCTCCATTAAGAATCTATGACGGTTCTCCATAGATCCGCCATACTCATCCGTACGATGATTCCATTTTGCAGAAGAGAACTGATCAATCAGGTATCCGCCGTAAGCATGAATTTCAATAATATCTACTCCAGCATCTTTTGCAAGTTTTGCAGAAGCCCCCATCGATTTTATCAATCTCTTAACGCCATCCGTCGGAATTTCTCTACATATCATATCTGGGTTGTAATAGTTTGGGCAAGGACTTGCAGAATATGGCGGGGTATACGGGTCAATCCAGTTCATTCTTCCGATACCAGGCGATAGCTGAATACCGAATTTAGAACCATAACAATGCACACGTTCTGCAATCATGTGAAGCATGTATACATCTTTTGTATTTATTAATTTTTGACATGGGGCTGGCTCAAATTCAGTAGAAGATACAACAGCGCCGGTCAAGATAAGCCCACATCCTCCTTTTGCCCTCTCTCCGTAATAGTTCACATCCCGCATGTTAAAACTATTTGTTACATCAGTTGTTGTTCCCATTGGGGCTAATACTACACGGTTTTTTAATGTCATGCCGCCAATTTTTATTTCATCAAATAACATACTATTTCTCCTTACTTTTAATCAGTCAGTTTGACTTATTTGTGATTTTTCTATATAATCTATCATAAATTATGAATGGAGCCACGAAATGACACGGACTAAAAAAGCAATAGATACCAAAGAGCATATTCGCGAATGTGCTATCGAATTATTTAAAAAAGCAGATTATAAGGATGTTACCTTGCTTCAGATTTGTGAAGCTGCCGGAATCACCAAACGTACTTTTTATTATCACTTTGAATCCAAATCAGACATCATTTTTGACCTTATGGACGATCTTGGCAAAAAGGCGGAAGGGATATTAGAAATTGCCGCCTTACAACAATCCAATGTCAAAACCCTATGGGCATTGATGAGTGTCTACAGTATCGGCGCTTCCAAATATGGGCCGAAAATCATGCAGCAGTACTACATCCATTTGCTGGAAGGTTCCGATGCGGATTTTCCGTATTCTGCTTACTTATATAATACTGCTGTGGAAGTTGTAGCTCTTGCTCAAAACACTGGTGAAATCCCAGATTATGACACTCCGGAAAACATTACCTATCTTCTTTATCATTCATTTCGTAGTGTTGGCATTACCTGGGCTTCCCAAGGTGGAAAAACCGATTTGATTGAAGACTTTCGAAGGGTTTTTGCCATAACACTTCATATTGATTCTCATTCATTTTAATTCTATGTAAACTTTTAGGTTTCCGATAAAAAGCGGTTGTAAATGAATTTATCATTTACAACCATTTTTTATTATTCTACTATATCTCCATTATTCTTAATTCTGTGTGACAATAGCACAGATGCGACTACGCCAATGAATCCACAAAGTCCTGCACCAAGCATCGCTGTTTCATAGCCAGAAGCATACGCTGTCATTTCTTCAACACCCTGGGCAACCTTGCTAGCCGCTACCGCATTAGATATTGCCTGAAGTACTGCCAGCCCAACAGAACCAGCCAGACAGATTGCTATATAGGCAACGGCATTTCCGTCTGCCATTCTGCTTTTTGGCAAGTATTCTTCCGCAGAATTGTAGCATAATGTTACACAGCAGGCATGTCCTAATCCGCCAATTGCAGATATTACATAAATTGTAACAAGACTTGTATCTGGTGATAATAATATTCCATAAAGGAATGCATTTAAGGAAACCAAAATCATCGTCACAACTAAAAGAGGCTTTACACGTCCAGTCTTCTTGTAAATTGTCGCATAAATTGTTGGCATTACTAGAGTACCGATTGAAAAAATAGTAAATGGAATAGCCGAAACAGTTGCCGATGTTCCCATAACAACCTGCATGTAGTAAATTACAAATACAAACTGTCCCATGCATACGGCACATGCAAAAAAGGCTTGAATAAAAATCCATGTACAGTTCATGTTATCTTTGAACAATTTAACTGGGAAAATCGCTCCAGATCCCAATCTATATTCAATAACAATGAATGCTATAAGGCCGACTGCCGTAGCTATCAGAAGTCCAACAATTCTTCCGCTTGACCATCCCCATGAATTTCCAAAATTACAAGCAAGAACACAGCAGCTTACCCATATAAGGAATAGAATCGTTCCAACTAGATCAAATTTCTTTTCTACATAGTTTCTCTGTTTTGTATCCTTTGGAGTAACAACTAATGTTGCAATCAATCCAATAGCCTGAATTGCCATCATGAGGAGATAAACAGACTTCCATCCTGCTTTATCAATCATGACGCCAGCAAGAGTAGGTACTACTACCGCTGCAATCCCCTGGGTTACGCCAAGAGTAGATAACCACATCGCTCTTTTTGATGGCTGCCAGATTTTGTTCATCATGCTAATCATATTGCTGATAAGCCCGGCATTACCAATTCCCTGTACCATTACGCAAACAAGAAAAATACCAAGATTTGGAGCTAATAAGGTCCCGATATCACATATAATTACAATTATCAGGGAGCCATCCATGATTTTCTTAATTCCCATTTTCGGAATCAAGTACGCTGATACTGCTGTGGCAACTACCATGATTGCTGTCTGAAGTGCTTTCCCTGCCGAATAGAATTCCCCGGCATTCCAATCCGCCATAATATAAGAAGTACACATACTGAAAGCCCTCATATAGAAATGAATACCAAAGAAGCCTACCAGTAATGCGATTGTAACTAATGCTCTTTTTTTAGGGTCAATGTATACGAGTACATCATCTTCATCATTCGTTACATTTGTTATGTTTTGTTCCATGATTTTATCCTTTCTTACATATAAATTATAGGTTTAATTACTTCTGAAGTACGATTGTCTCCCATTAAATTAAATCCTTCTTCAATTTTATCGAAACCATATAACTTTTGAGTAATTAGCAAAGAAGGATCAAGCCTGCCATTTTTAATCAATTCCATCAGTTTTTCTAGTCTCAAACGGCCACCTGCGCAAAGTCTTCCTGTCAATGTCTGATGAGCCACGAGAGTACCTGAATCTGCTACACTAATGTGAAAGTCATCAAAAAATCCTGCGATATTGGAAATTGTTCCACCACATTTTGTCATTTTATAAGACTCATTAATAATGTCTGGATTACCGCCAGCTACAATCACACTGTCTACTTTTCTACCGCCTGTCAATTCAAGAACCTGTGCTGCAATTGGTCCATCATGATAATCTAAAATATCAGAAGCCCCATATTGTTTCGCAAGTTCTTTCGTCAAAAGCCTGCTTCCTACTGCAATAATTCTTCCAGCGCCATGTAATGCCGCTCCTGCAACACTCATAAGTCCAACCGGCCCAATCCCATTGACTACTACAGTGTCGCCAAATTTAATATTTGCCGCTTCTACTCCGGTAAAGCCAGTAGTCACCATATCACCAACTAATGCCGCTGCTTCTAGTGATACTCCATCTGGTACTGGAGCAAGATTCATATCTGCGTCCGGAATAATAAAATATTCTCCAAATGTACCATCTAATTTCGATGACAAATAGCGACTACCCAAAAATCCCCCCGCATGTTCATGAAGTCCCTCTTCAATCTCTCTTCCTCGCCAGATGGGTGTTACTGCAGGAATTGCAACAATATCACCTACTTTGATATCCGTTACAAACTGTCCCACTTTCTCAACTTTTCCTACTCCTTCATGCCCAAGAATTCGATTTGGATATGCTTTCCTGAATTTCGCATTATGTACATCTGAAGTACAAGGCAAAATTGCTACCGGAGAACATAATGCCTCAAAGGGTCCCACTTCCGGAATTCTCTTCTCAATCCAGCCATGACTAACCGTAGGTTCTATTACCCCATAGCCACGCATCATTCCCATATGTCCGTTCCTCCTTTTACTCTTTAGTATACATTTATTATACCATGGTAACATTATATTTCATTGTCTTTTTTTTGTCAAGTCTTAGATTCAATCATGCTGCATAAAAAATAGAGGTCTGACATCTGTCAAACCTCTTATTGTCTAAACTCTATCTTTCGGTCCCAATATGCAATACCTTTATAGCGGCAGTATTCGTCCAATCCCCTGTTCCAGCGCTCTTGCGAAGATCGCCTGCCCCATTACCATATCACATACGGATATGCCGATATTGCTGCACACGATCAGTTCTTCGCGGTCCGTACGCCCTGGATGTACTCCCGCGATGACTTCTCCAGTCTCGCAGGTGATTGGAGCCAGGCCGTCCGGAAAGTATCCCATACCTTCAAACAGTTTATGCTCTTCCTTGCTGTCCACGATGTATTTATCCGCCATGCGGCATATCTCGGGATCCCAGAAGGTATTCAGGTCGCAGGGGATGATGGTCTGTCCCTTCCTTACCCACTCTTTCTTTACGACTTTCAACGGATCCCTGAGGATAATCGTAGCCGAACTCATAACCTCGCAGTTGGCCACCAATTCTTCCGGGCTCGCAGCCTTTACAATGGGGACGCTTACTTCTCCTTCTACTTCCTGGATCAGCCGGTCCATATTCTCGCTTCTCACGTCATAGATATAGATCTTCTCCAATTCTTTGAGCGCCTTGACGATATATCTGACGTGTCCTGTTCCCTGCACGCCGCACCCGAACATTCCGAACGTCTTTGCGTCCGGATGCAGCGCCGCTGCCGCAAGGGATGTCAGCGCAGGCGTACGCATAGCCGTAATCCAGGCCGAATCCATTACCGCCACAGGGATTCCCGTCATGATATCATTGAGGATCAGCAGTCCTGTCGTCTGCGGGAGTCCGAAATCCTTTGGATTCCTTGGATAGCACTCGATCCATTTCACGCCGCAGGCGAGACTGTCCGGCACGTAGGCGGGCATTGCATGGTAGAACACATCTTCGTATGGGTGGATGCCGATCTTGGCGGGCATCTCATACCGTTTCTTTCCATGTGCTTCCATGGCTTTATGGATCAGTCCCAACGTCTCCGCCACGTCAGGACCTGCCTTAATGCATTCCTCCTGCGTAAGCCACAGGATCTCTTTTCCCAGTTCCAACTTGCTTTTCAGATAATCGTGTTCCTTCTGAAATGCCTCCAGCTGGTCTTTTGTCGCTTCATATGCCATATGAATACCTCCTTCATTCAATATTGAAAGCAAAAGCCGCTCCAACTCTTTATCTATCTTAATCATAAAGGTTGGAGCGGCTCCAATGTCAATTTAAATATTTATTTATCAATATTCCAGCAATACCTTGACCTCGCAGGGGTATCCATAATCCAGATATTCAAATAACTGCAATCCGATCTCGTCTGCTATTACAAACTTTCCCGTGACTTTGTTCTCCTCCATCCAGTCTTTAAGAACCGAAAAGTCCGTGCGGTCATTCACGACATTTACCACGCAGCAGGCATATTTCCCGAAGGGAAGAGTCATCACATAGGCCGGGTCTACAGATTCATTTATCCTGTCATCAAAAAACTCTATATACTCTGCTGTCTTCACGAAGCCATCCTGTTTGATCCAGGATGCATCCAGGACAAATCCATATTTTCTTCTGAAGGAGTTGTGATGTTCGGTTGCCGCCCGGCAGTTCTCCTGGAGTTTTAGATGATAGGCTTTGGCATCCTCAACATTCGCCCCATATATGACCTTTCTCTCAGGCAGATATCTGACCTGTACATCCGAGCCTTTTCCGGCTTCATGAATCTGCGCATGCTGCGTTGCATACCAGTCGATATCCTCTGCCACATGCAGGTAATATTCGCTCAGATACAATGCTTCCTTCTGATGCTCCTTCATAAGTTCCATCACCATATCATTGTTGCGGGACGACAGGATATCTTTGATCTTTCCGATGGATATATTAAGCCTGCGCAGGCAAGTGATCGCGTCAATCCTCCAGAACTGGTCATAGGTATAATACCTGTAGCCATTGCCGGGATCCACGTACTTGGGCTTGAATAAGTCAATCTTGTCATAAAAGCGCAGTGTATCCTTGCTTACGCCGGTAATACGGCTCACTTCTCCAACGGTATACTTTCGTTCCATATTCCCACCCTTTCCTGCTGAAAAAGGATAAACATTGTATCGCTCTAATGTTTTCTGGCGTAGCCTGTCAGCATCAAAGTAAGCGCTCCATCTCCGGTAACATTGCATGCCGTTCCAAAACTATCCTGGAGCGCGAATACGGTCAGCATCAGGGCTGTGCCAGACTCATCAAATCCAAGGATGCCGATAATCAGGCCAAGGGATGCCATGACGGTTCCTCCTGGAACTCCCGGCGCGCCAATCGCGAATACTCCAAGCAGCAGGCAGAACAGCACCATAGTCCCTAAGGAAGGGATGGTTCCATACAGAACCTGCGATACCGTCATGACAAAAAATACTTCTGTCAGGACAGAGCCGCACAGGTGGATATTGGCAAACAGCGGAATCCCAAAGTCAACCATATCCTCTTTCAGTGGAGGCTGGGACTTCTTGGCACACCTTAATGCCACAGCCAAAGTTGCCGCAGAAGACATGGTGCCTACCGCCGTGATATAGGCTGGCCCGTAATTCTTAAGGACCTTCCATGGATTCTCTTTTGCATAGATGCCCGCCGCCCCGTAGAGAATTGCAAGCCAGATATAATGGCCCGCCATCACGATCAGCACCACCTGGATAAATACAGGAAGCTGCTTTGTTATCGTGCCTTCATAGGCAAGGCTGCAGAAGGTAAATCCGATAAACACCGGAAGAATCGGTATTACGATCTTCGTTACAATGTCCAGTACGATCTTCTGGAATTCATCTAGAACCAAGGTTATCGTCTCCGCCTTGGTCCACGCCGCGCCAAGTCCCAGCATGACCGACAGTACCAGCGCGCTCATGACTGGCATGATCTGCGGAATATCCAGCTGGAATATTACCTCTGGAAGTTCCTTCAAACCATCTATTTCAGATACGATTGACAGATGCGGGATTATCCCGTATCCTGCCGCCATGGATCCCAGTGCCGCCAGGACCGAAGAAGCATATGCAATCACAATAGCCACGCCCAGCATGCGGGAAGCATTGTTCCCCAGCTTGGTAATGGACGGCGCGATGAAGCCGATAATAATCAGCGGTACGCAGAAGGTGATCAGTTCTCCAAGGATGTATTTAACAGTTACCACGATATTCATAAATGCTTCGTTCGCCGCAAGCCCTGCCGCGATGCCTATAATGACGCCCAGTATCAGCCTGGCTGGCAAGCTTTTCATGATTCTTTTCATTGATGTCTCTCCTATAAGTCTGTTTATTCTTCAATCATCATCTTAATAATCTCTTCGTTCGTCTCTTTCATTCCTTCTTTCCCAAGACGGCCGATATTGTGTATGGTCGCCTCCACTCCCTTTGTCACGATCCCGTCGCCTGCATAGAACTGCTGCCCCCGCAGGTACATATTATAGCCCAGAATGCCCGCGTCAACGGATGCCGCTATCTTGGCCGCGCAGGAGGCTTTTGCCCCATCGCAGACCATGCCGGATACGATTGCCAGGGCATTGACCACCGTGTGGATAACTTCCTCATAGCCGCCACCGCACAAGTAAGCGATTCCTGCTCCTGCTGCCGCCCCGGCGCTGACCGCCCCGCAGTAGGCCGACAGCCTGCCAATTCCCGTCTTCTGGTGGATGGCGATCAAGTTGGACAGCGCCAGTGCCCGGTACACCTTCTCCTCTCCCGAGTTCAGTTCTTTTCCGTATTCCAGCACAGGCAGGGAGCAGGTCATCCCCTGATTGCCGCTTCCCGCGTTGATGATGACCGGCAGCTCGCATCCGTTCATACGGGCATCAGAGCCTGCCGCTGCCATCGCCTTCGCTCTCGTGCGCACGTCATCGCCATATGTATCCAGAAGAACGCTTCCGATGTTGGCTCCATAGTCGCCCCTGAGTCCTTCGTTTGCAATAGCGGTGTTGTAATTGATCTGTCTTGTGATGATTTCCCGGATGTCCTCCACGTCAACGATATTGATGAATTCCCAGATATCCTCTACATTCAGAATGCTTCTGTCCGTCAATCCTTCTTCCTTCTCGCCCTCCACCGGTACAAAGTAGCGCACTTCCCCGTCCTTTTCAATCAGCACGATATTGGTATGGTAGTTGGCGATCCGCACCTTCGCGTAGGAATCCCCTTTGCCTACGGTGACCTGGATATCAAAGGTAATCCCATTGTCCACATGCCGGACGCTGATGGATGCCGTATTTAGGAATTCCACCATCCGCTCCATCTGCTCCTTGCTTACTTGCGCGATCACCTCTAATTCCTTCTCGGCTCTGCCCGCTATAATCCCCGCTGTCGCTGCCGCCGGAATTCCTTTGAGGTGATTGGTATTGGGTACGATGACGCTCTTTACGTTCTTGATTATGCTGCCGCTGGCTTCGATCACTACCTTATCCGGCAGGCATCCCAGTACCTCCCTCGCTTTCGCCGCCGCATACGCAAGGGCAATAGGCTCCGTACATCCCATCGCAGGAACCAGTTCTTCTTTCAGTATCTGGACATATGCCTGATACTTTTCGTCCGTTCTCTTCATACTAACCTCTCCTTTGCAAATGAATTTAATTCCTTTCCATTGTAAATCCCCGTCCGCGTACTTCATTGATCTGGGAAATCGTTATGAAGGCCTTGGGGTCTATATTCTGAATCATTTCATTTACTAAATACAGTTTTCGCCCGGGAATCACGCACAGCACGCCCTTCTGCTGACGGTGCCCATATCCCGTCTCGATGTGCACCATAGTGGCTCCTACGTCTACCTCCAAAAGCATCCGGCGTTTGACTTCTTCGTACTTGTCCGATATGACAAACAGCTGGATCTGGGATTTTCCCATCAGCATGACACGGTTCAGGATTAGCGTATTGAGCACCAGCGCAAGTATGCCATACAAGATCTGTTCGGAGTCCGAGAAGAATGCCTGGAGACTAAGGACGAGGAAATCCACGATGTATAGCAGCACGGCCACCGATACATGAACCCATCGATTCAGCACCAGCGCCAGAATATCCGTTCCTCCTGTGGATGCCCCCACCCGCACGATCAGACCCACGCCAATTCCCAGCAGGACTCCTCCATATATGGTAGCAAGCATGACATTGTCCGTCAATCTGGTGATTCCTGGAATTGCTTGCATTGCCGACAGAAATGCAGGATAGACGAACGTGCTGATGATCGTGGTGACAATAAAGGTCTTCCCCAGAATCAAAGCCCCCAGGATAAAGAGGACTGCATTTACGCAGAAAATGATCAAAGAAAGATCCACAGGCAGATAATGGCTTATAGCAAGGCCGATGCCGGTAGCGCCTCCCATGATGATCCCGTTGGGCACTATGAAGGCGGCCACGGCTGCTGCCAGTATCGCATTTCCTGCCAATACGCCTGCCAATGTCTTCAGGCTCTTCTTCCAACTCCTCTTCATCTCTTGCCGGTACCCTCTCTTCTATATTATTATGAGATGCCCTTCATCGTAAGCTGGATCCGCTTCTTCTTAAGATCTACGCTTAAGACTTTTACATCAACGATATCTCCTACGCTCACAACCTCAAGCGGGTGCTTGATAAATTTTTTGTCCGTTATCTCGGAGATATGTACCAGGCCGTCCTGATGGACGCCGATGTCTACGAATACGCCAAAGTCGATGACGTTTCTGACGGTTCCCTTTAATATCATTCCTTCCGTCAGATCCTTCATTTCCAGAACATCCGTCCTTAGGATGGGCTTTGGCATCTCATCACGGGGATCCCGGGCTGGTTTTTCCAATTCCTTTACGATATCCTTCAGGGTAATCTCGCCGATCCCCAATTCTTCGGCAAGGGGTTTGTAATTCTTGATGGTAAGAGATAAGCCAGTGAGTTTTCCCCCATCTATATCTTCCGGCTTAAATCCCTGCTTCATAAGCAGTCTTTCGGCTGCCTCATAGGACTCCGGATGCACGCTGGTTCCATCCAGAGGATTGTCCCCTCCTTGGATCCGCATGAATCCGGCACATTGCTCGTAGGCCTTGGGGCCTAGCTTTGCCACTTTCAGAAGCTGCCTGCGGCTGGTAAACCTGCCGTTTTCCTCCCGGTACGCAACGATGTTCTTTGCGATCGCCGCGGATATGCCGGAGATGTAGGCCAATAGAGGGGCGGATGCCGTATTCAGATCAACGCCTACCTTATTTACGCAGTCCTCCACGACGCCGGAGAGGGCCTCGCTCAACTTCTTCTGGTTCATATCATGCTGGTACTGTCCCACGCCTATGGACTTAGGATCAATCTTCACCAGTTCTGCCAGAGGATCCTGGAGACGGCGGGCAATGGAGGTCGCGCTTCTTTGTCCCACGTCGAACTTGGGGAATTCCTCAGAGGCCAGCTTGCTTGCGGAATATACGGAAGCGCCCGCTTCATTTACGATAACGTACTGCACCTTCTGAGGGATCTCTTTCAGCAATTCCACAATGAACATCTCCGATTCTCTGGACGCCGTTCCATTTCCTACAGAAATCAGCGTAATATTATACTTCTTTATAATCTTCTTCAGCAGATCTTTGGACGCCTGGATCTTCTGCGGCGTGGTTGGCGCCGTAGGATAGATGACCGTCGTTCCGATGACTTTTCCGGTAGGATCCACCACCGCCAGCTTGCAGCCAGTGCGGAATGCCGGATCCCATCCAAGAACGGTCTGCCCTACGATCGGAGGCTGCATCAGAAGTTGTTCCAGATTCTTTTTAAATACTTCGATGGCTCCGTCTTCTGCCCTCTCGGTCAGCTCGCTTCGTATCTCCCGTTCAATGGCCGGCGCGATCAGGCGCTTGTAACTGTCTTCCGTTACATCTTTAAGGATCGGCGTTGTATATGGATTCTCTCCATGGATCGTCTTCTTCTGCAGATAGCGTATGATATCTTCTTCCGGCGCTTCAATCTTCACCGTCAGGAACTTTTCCTTCTCTCCCCGGTTCAGCGCAAGAATCCTGTGTCCTGCCAGTCTGCCTACCGGCTCTTCAAAGTCATAATACATCTCATAGACGGATTCTGCCTTCTCATCCTTGGCTGCAGAGATGACTCGTCCTTTCTGCATGGTGATCTTCCTGATCCAGATACGGTAATCTGCCTCATCCGATATGTTTTCGGCAATGATATCTTTTGCGCCTGCAATAGCCTCTTCTACAGTATGTACTTCTTTGTCCGGATTTATGAACTCTTTTGCCAGATCTTCCACCGGCTTGTCAGTCTTTTGAAGGCTGATGATGGCAGCCAGCGGCTCCAGCCCCTTTTCTTTGGCAATCGTGGCTCTCGTCCGCCGCTTCGGCCGATATGGCCGGTATAAGTCTTCCACTACCACCAGGGTTTCTGCTGCCAGTATCTGCTGCTTTAATTCTTCCGTAAGCTTGCCTTGCTCTTCGATGCTGGAAAGTACCTGCTCCTTTTTCTCTTCCAGGTTTCGAAGATACGTCAGTCTCTCATGAAGCCTTCGCAGCTGTTCGTCGTCCAGGGTGCCTGTGGCTTCTTTTCTATATCGTGCAATAAATGGGATCGTGTTGCCTTCGTCAATCAGTTTGACGGCGGCATCTACTTGCCATCTCTTTACTCCAAGCTCTTCTGTGATTTTCTGATTAATATCCATGTCATGTATCCTTTCCTGCTAATGATGTAATGCCTGTTGCTGATAATTATAACCGAATTTTCCCTAAACCGCAATGCATGCCTCTTTCAGGACAGCCCTTTATGGCAGGCTATCTTATCTGATTCAGAGAATACCGAGTTCACTCTGTTTTGTTGAAATCCCCTCTCCACTATGATATACTTAAGACAAACTAACAGAGGTACTTCAAAGGGGAATATAAACTATGAATCAGGTAACGCAAGAACTGTCAAAGCAGCAATTGAAGTCAAAAGAAACCAAGGCAAAAATCTTCCGCGCCGCCAAGCATATCCTCCAAAAGCAGGGGTATGAGCAGCTTTCCATCAAGAATATCTGCGAAGAGGCCGGCGTTTCCAACGGAAGTTTCTATCACCATTTCAAGACTAAGGATGATCTTCTGTCCTACTATATCGAAGAACAGCCCAGCATCAATCCTGATCTTCTGGATATGCCCCAAAATGCCGCGGAGGCCAAGGCCGCGATCATCCAAGTGTACTTAAATTACGTGCATTACTGTCAGGAATTGGGCGTAGAATTCATGTCCAATTATTATACGCCTAAGAACCAGTCCTTAAACCCATTGATCCGTACGGAAAGGCCCTATCCGATCGTCACGGTCCACAATTATCTGCAAAAAGCCATTGATGCGGACATTATAAAGCCCGATCTGGATCTGGAAGATATCACCACGGATATCCGCATGATCGTCATTGGCAACGTGTTTGAATGGTGCTTAAAAAGCGGCGAGGCAGACTTTGAAGGCAACATGAGGCGCACGCTTAGAATCTATTTAGACGGCCTGTTCTAAAGGCTTCCATAACCATATGTCAGGAGGAAGATTATGTATATATTCATAACCAATCCCAACGCCCGCTCCGGGCTGGGGCATAAGATATGGGATGATATCGAGACCGTTCTGAAGAAACGAGGCGTCGCCTACCAGGTATATTTTACAAAATACCAGCAGCACGCCACCAAGATCGTCCGACAGATCACCTCTGACCATGAGCGTCACAATATTATCGTGCTGGGTGGCGATGGAACGGTGAATGAAGTGATCAACGGCATTGACTGCCTGGCAAACGTCACGCTGGGCTATATTCCGATCGGGTCAAGCAACGATTTTGCGCGGGGCTTAGGACTTCCTGCCGACCCTTTGAAGGCGCTTGAAAATATCCTGGCACCCGTCCGCCATCTTGCGATCAATATCGGCGTGCTCGAATACGGGGATAAAAGACGGCGCTTTTCCGTAAGCACTGGACTTGGATTTGACGCGGGGGTTTGTCATGAAGTTATGGTATCCCGTCTGAAAGTCTTTCTAAACAAGATAAAATTGGGGAAACTTTCTTATGCAGGAGTCGCCCTTCACCGCATGATATCCCTTGATCCGAAGGATATGACGGTAATCATGGACGGCACCCGGAAACTGGATTTCCATAAAGTATACTTTGCCACTGCCATGAATCTGGCCTATGAAGGCGGCGGCTTTAAGTTCTGCCCCAAAGCAGACTGCAAGGATGATCTTCTGGATATCATCGTCATCTCAGACATGCCCAAGATCAAGGCGCTTGCGCTTCTCCCCACTGCGTTTAAGGGATGGCACGTATTTTTTAGAGGCATTCACATCTATACCTGCAAAGAGATTGAAATCATCAGCGAAAAGGCGCTGCCCGTACACGCGGACGGAGAGCCCATCTTCCTGCAGAAACGGATAAAGGCATGCCTTGAGCCAGAAAAATTACGCATTATCGGTGCACCCGAATAAGAATAACGGAGGTTACTGCCATGATATGGCTTATCATCACGATCGCAGTCATCCTGCTCTATCTATTTGCCCTCGCGCCCAGGCTCTCCCGCCGCGATGCCATGCACGCCTTTTCCGGCACCATGTTCGCCCACAGGGGCTATCACTGCAAGGAGCGAGGCATACCGGAAAATTCTATGAAGGCGTTTCGTGCCGCCATCGCCAGAGGATATGGCATTGAACTGGATCTTCACCTGACAAAAGACGGCCGTCTTGCCGTCTTCCACGACGATACGCTGGAACGCATGTGCAAAAGAACTGAAACGGTGGAAGAACTGACTTCCCTGGAACTGTCTTCCTGCACTCTTTTGGATACGGATGAAACGATCCCCATGTTTGAGGATGTGCTCACTCTTGTAAGAGGCCGGGTTCCCTTGCTGATAGAACTTAAGATTCCAACCGCCTCCCTTCAGATATGCGAAGAAGTCTTAAGACAAATGCGAAACTATCAGGGCCCCTTTCTGATCCAGTCCTTCAACACCATGGGACTTCGCTGGTTCAAGCTTCATGCCACGGATCTGTTAAGAGGCCAGCTTTCATCCAACCTGACCGCCAAAAAGACCCGGGAATCCTGGTTCTTAAAATTCATGGTCAAGTATCTGCTTGCAAACTTCCTTGGCAGGCCTGACTTTATATCTTATAAACTGGCAGACCTCCCTGTGATGAACGTCTGGATATTGAAGCATATCTTCCATACGCCGGTTGCTGTATGGACGCTTAAGACTCCCGAGGCGCTTTTTGACGGGAAAAAGTGCTATGATATTCAGATTTTTGAAAAATCCTATGAAAATTATTAACAAATAATGAACATTATTGTTGATTACCCTTTTTCATGTTATAATCCGTGGTGAACCATGAATATATTTTAACAAGGGGCTTAAAAGGGGAAATCACTATGAAAGCCATAGAAGCAACGAAAAAGATAGTAAAACGCTATAGTCATGCATGGGTGTTCTTATACGCATTCATCTATATGCCATGGTTTCTGTACCTGGAGAGGCGTACCGGAGTCGATTATTATATCATCCACTCGCCGATCGACAATTATATTCCTTTCGTAGAATATTTTATAGTTCCCTATCTATTATGGTTTCTATTTATTGCCGTAACGGTAGGCTACTTTTTCTTTACGGACAAATGGGGTTTCTATCGGCTGTGCGCATTCTTATTCACCGGAATGACGCTTTTCCTGCTGATATGCACGTTCTTCCCGAACGGGCTGAATCTTCGTCCTGTTGTATTTGAAAGAAATAATATTTTTGTTGATCTCGTCAAAACCCTATACAGTACGGATACGCCGACCAACGTGCTGCCAAGCATACACGTATTCAACTCCATCGGCGTCAGCATCGCGATTGCCCACAGCAATGCCTTGAAGAAGCACCGCATGGTACAATGCAGCGCTTACCTGCTGGCTATGCTGATTATAATGTCCACCGTATTCTTGAAGCAGCATTCCGTGACGGACGTTATCGCTGCCATTGCGATGGCATGCATTATCTATCCGTTCGTATACGTGACACAGGAAAAGAAAGCGCCAAAGTTATCACACCAGCCAATCTAACCATTCTATAAGAGGAGGATACCAATTATGTATGCAGAATTCAGTGAAAATCTTATCACAGGCAATGAAATGATAGATTCCCAGCACAAGGAACTAATCGAAAAAATGAACCAGCTTCTGGAAAGCTGCGAGAATGGAAATGACAAGTTAACCGCAGTAAAGACGCTGGACTATCTTGAGGACTACACAGATTACCATTTCAAGGCAGAAGAACAGCTGCAAAGAGATATCGACTATCCGGGCTACGAAAAGCATATTGCGCAGCACGAGATATTCAAGAACACCATCAAGGATTTAGAAGAGATGCTGCAGGAAGAAGAAGGCCCATCCAACGCGTTCGTTGAAAAGGTAGAAGAAAACATTGTAAAATGGTTCTATACCCATATCGAGGGCTTCGACCGTTCCGTTGCTGAATATAAATTCATGCGCGAGAACAATGAGCGTCTGTAGATCCCACTGATACAAATAACCGGCCTCTGTACAGAGGCCGGTTTCTTATATTCCTGCATCCTTTAGTCTTTCTTGATTCCTGCGTAACGGGTATATTTCTCAAACGCAGAAGGCATAGAATATTTCTTCTCGATTTCTTCCGGATGTATGAAAAGAAAATCTTTCTGGTTCGTCTTCTCCAACTCATCTACCATTACTTCATAGCCGGTCATATGCCATTCGATATGGCTGAAGATATGCTTTGCCGTCTCCAGCTTCTTTACACGGATGGGCATTAGGCCGATGGATTTGCTATATTCTGTTACTTCTTTCATCGTCATGTGGCCAGGCTCGTTCGGGAATTCATACAGTCCTGCAAGAAGTCCCTTAGACGGCCTCTTCTGTATCGCAAGCCTCTGTCCATCCTTAAATAGAAGCACGGTCCGCTTCTCCATCTTCCGGGCTTTCCCCTTGCTCTTTACCGGTATCTCGCAGGTCGTCCCCTGCTTCCTCGCCTCGCATAGATGTGCCACTGGACATTCGCCGCATTTCGGCTCACCGTTAGGCACGCACACGATAGCTCCCAGTTCGATCAGCCCTTGGTTAAAATCGCTGGCTCCATCCGCCGGAATCACCTTCTCCAATGCCTCCTCCATCTTCTTGCGCACGCTCTGCTTCATGATATCCTCCCGGCTTCCCGTAAGCCTGGATACCACGCGGAGCACATTGCCGTCCACCGCTGGCTTGGGGATGCCAAAGGCAAATGCGCTGATAGCCCCAGCCGTATAATTGCCGATTCCTTTTAAAGAACGGATCTCTTCATAAGTATCCGGAAAACGGCCATGATAGTCTATCATGATCTGCTGGGCGGCTTTTTGCATGTTTCTTACCCGGTTATAGTAGCCGAGGCCTTCCCATAGTTTCAGGAGCGTATCTTCTTCTGCCCTTGCAAGTGCCTCTACTGTCGGGAGTTCTCGTAAGAATCTCTCATAATAAGACTTTACCGCCTCCACCCGGGTCTGCTGAAGCATAATCTCAGACACCCACACCCGGTAGGCGTCCGGATTCTTCCTCCACGGAAGATCCCGCTTATGATTGCGGTACCACGCCATAAGAGGCTCTGCCATCTCGTGCAGGATTGGATTCTCAAGCACCACCGGCACCTCTTCGGCAATTTGGATCGCGTCAGGGCTTACCTCGCAGTCATAGGCAACCACGCGGACGCCGTCTCCGGCCGCTTCCCTTAAGGCTTTCGCGAACGCCGGATGGGTATCCGTATTGGGCGTAAAGTAGCGGACATCTCTCATCTGGATGACAAAAAACACATAGGCTTCATAACCTTGCCTTACCGCGGCTTTCAACTCTTCTACATGCTTCACGGCACGTTCGCTTGGGGCATCGGGAAAACGCACTCTTCCCTCTTCTTCCAGCGTCACCCCTTTGACCTCGATCAATATCTTCCGTTCATTCGTCTCTACATACAGGTCTATCCTGGAATTGCCATAAGTATACTCGGGCTTTACCAAAGTTGCTCCTTTGATCAGGCCGCCTTTTTCAATCCATTCCTTAACTACTTGGTTTGGCACCTGGGAATCCATATTTACCAATTTGGTTTTTCCCTTTGCATCCTCTTTCTCCACCGCGATCAGATCCCATCTGGTTTTTCTGTCTGGATTATCGGACTCCTGCAGATAAACCCTGGCTCCGGCTTTTAAAAGTTCCGCGCAGCGTCCGGTATTCTTTACATGGACGGTCTCCCTTTTCCCATCTATTTCGATATATGCAATAAACCGGTTGGGCCGTTCCAGGAATATCCCCGGTATGATGCTCTTGTATCTCATCTGTCTTCTCCTTTCAATGCTTCTTGATGCGCCCGCGGCCTCGTTTGTCCCATTCTATCTGCTTCTCTTAATGAAGCCTCCAGCGTATCTTCTACTTTTCCCTGCCTTCCCCAGCCAGTAAAAAAGCCGCTGTTTCTGCCGCCTTTTACAGATTTTATGCATTTCGATACCATAAACCGAGTGCGGAAAACGAACTCCTCGGACTCCATAATCGTAAATGGATGCTCCTCCGTTACTATAATCTGAACATCTCCCTTCCGATATTCTGGATATTTGCCCGAGTATCCCTCGCTTTGCAGACGAGAATCAATGACTCTGCGTTTCGTCTTAATATCTTCATTCTGGCTGCTTCCATAATCCCTCTCATCATATGCTTCCGACGCAGCCTTTAACTTATGCCAGATCAAAACATAAAGTTTCTCACGCTTATGCGAAAGGAGCCTCCGGCTTAGGAAATATTCCACCCTCTTAGAAGGATGCTTGTAGTAAATGCGCAGCAGCCTTACAAATGAGATATCGCCTGCTTCCCTGGCAAGCGCCATCATCCGGTCTATTCCCTCATAGGTGGCCGGATACCTGCCTTCAAGAGACTCCTTGATTGGCGACCACTCCCGAAAAGGTGCGAATTCTATCACTCCCAGCAGTTCCTTTTCCTTTTGGTTCAAGACTGCATCGCCCAGATATTCATATTTATCATAGACCGTCCCTAACATATACACCAACTGGCGCCACTGCTCTTGTCCCTTTACCCAGAAATGCCCTATCTGATGATATTGATAGCAATGGATACTTTCCTCCATATCGTCAAAATACAGTGTCAGCGCATTCTCGCTTCCCTGTCGAATGCTTAGGACATAGCCCTTGTCATTCACAGCAAGGCTTGCCGACGTCTCAAGGCTTTCCTCTAAAAGGAACTCCCCAACCACCCGGCAGTTCTTAAGAATCAAGTAGCATTCCACTGCATCGTTCATCATATACGGAACATAGTATTCCTTCTCCATTTTCCCTTTACACAGTTCAAAGACCTGGTATTCAAATGTCTCCGCAAGACGGCAGAAGGCTTTCGGTAGCCCTTCTATATCCCCGTAGAAATACCGCCTGTCGTTATCTTCTTGCATCATATATTTAATACTTGCTCCCTTTTCTAACCTATCAGTTTGTTAAGAACAGACTCATTATATTACATCCCCGTGTTCTTGCCAACCTGATAGCGATAAAAATAAGCAGCATCCTTGCTTTTGCAAAGATGCCGCTACGCCTAAATGTGAAATTCTTCGAACAGCAGCATTCTATATTCTTGATCCTTCCACTGCCCGTTCCAGTTCTTCCAGCCGCTCTGACCGGATCAGTTGCTGGGCCAGCCGGGCCATACGTTCTTCCCCGGACTTCTCTCCTTGTTCTATTCCTTGTTCTATTCCTTGTTCTATTCCTTGTTCTATCCCTTGTTTTAGTCCCTGCTCATGTCCTGCGTTCCAATTACTCTTCATCTGGTGGTGATGGTCCCTGATCGCTTTCTCCCGTGCTTCATATTCCAGCCGCTTCTTCTCGTCTGCGCTGAGATTCGTTAACGCCTCATAGGCCTTACCCAGAAATTTATCCGTCTTTGCTATCATCTCCAAATCCTCCTTCCTCTCTGCATTGATAAAGCGTGCCCATTTTAGTAATTCTGTCTGCGGATATCTATATCTGTCTAATTTGGGCAGTTCCAGTATGTGTACTTCTAATTTATCCGTATACTTCCTATGCCTTTGATCCTCCCAGATATGGAACCTTGAATAAAACTCCTCATCTTCCTGGAACATTACAAAGTCCAGTATTCCTATATGTATGCACTTCTTTAGTACATCGTAATCTTCCCCCTCTTTTATCTGGTCAATATACATTTTTCCCAAATAAAATAGTGACCGCTCCGCCCATAATTCAAAAGGCGCCACCTGCATCTCCATATTAATCTGGATATCTCCATTAAGAAGAACCCGCACATCCAGGATTCCCAGTTTCTCTTCCTGGCTTTCCTTCCTTAGATGGGTAGGAAGCAGCGTAGTCTGGATAATCTCTTCCGGCCTAATTCCAAGCACCGCCGAGATAAACCCTCGCCGCACCTCCGGCTCCTCCATCAATTCCTTAAAGCAGAAGTCTACTTTAGGCTTCATTATAAATTCACTCATCTTACCGCTCCTTTCTCTGTAAGAAAGACGCGGCAAAGGATGTTTGTCCTACTTTCATTATATGGATGTTCCCTGGAATATACAACATCTTTCTTACTCTGTATTTGATTGTCAATTAGGGATTATTAAGGCCGAAAGGCCATGAATCTCGCCAGATATGGCTTGATAGAATCTATTTTAATACATTGGGCTTTTGTTTGCAATCACCTTTATCTATATACGCAGTTATCACTAATATCTATCACTGCCTTACTTCATCAAGATTTTCAATGACGCAATCCCTTTCTTTCATTGAACCTCTCTGACGCGCGCGGTATAGTAAGATTAATGTAAAAATAGGAGGCAGCTGCTATGCATAAAGATGATCAAATGACGCCAAAGGAACGCGCATTCGCGCTATTTGCCAAGAAGCCGGTAGACCGGATGCCAATTAAACTGTTTTCTCCCTATATCGGAATGAATTTTGGCGCAAGCTATGAGGAGGCGTTTTCCAACGCGAAGTCCCGCGCCCATTGGCTGATGGAGGGATACAAGCGCTTCGGCCAGGACGGGCTGAGCGTAAACTACCGGATAGATGGAATTCCCGTCGCATTCGGTGCCGAATCTACCTATGACCCGACAGGCATTCCTATCGTTAAGAACCCTGTCCTGAAAGAACTTTCTGATATTTCCAGCCTGGATTTAGAAAACCTTCGTTTTGAAAATGATATCAATGCTCAGATTGCATTCGATGCAGTCCAGATCATACAAGAGCAGTTAAACGACGAAGTCTTTACCGGCGTAGGCTTTATGGGGCCATTTACAACAGCGGCCAATCTGGCAGGAACCACGAAGGTCCTGAAAGCCATGCGAAAAGACCCGGAGGGGCTGCACCGCCTCCTCGATTTTGCGGCGGACGCTACAATCGAGGTAGGACGAAAGTTCGTAGAAAATCAGATTGGCATCGGACTTGCCGAGCCCACTGCCTCTCTGGTATCCCCCAGCCAGTTCCGTGAATTTGTCATTCCCTATTATGTCAAGGTAATGAACCAATGGAAAGAGTGGGGGAGCCGGGGAGCTGGATTTCATATCTGCGGCGATACATCAAGGCTCCTTGAGACGTTTCCTGAAATGGAGATACGCGGGGTAAGCATTGACAGTGCGGTGGATATCTCCTATGCCAAGAAAATAGTTGGGGATAAACTGTCTATTATGGGTAATGTATCACCTATTGAGATTCTGGAAGGAAGCAAAGAGTCCATCCATCAGGCCGTGGTACGCTGCTTCTCCCAGTGTTGGGACAACCCCTGCGGATTTACCATTGCTCCTGGCTGCGATATTCCTGTTGCAGCGCCGCTTGCCAATATCGATGCCTACATGGAAGCCGCGCGCCAATGCGCCAAATATCCGGTGCAGCCATCTAACTGGGAGGCCTGATTTTAGGCTGGCAGGCGAAAAACATTGAGTGCTTACTTACAATATGTTATATTAATGAGGATGTCTAACTGGCATCCTCATTCATATTAAAAGCAATGATGCAAAGGAGTATCACAGCATGAGCATATTAACCGTAGACCATCTTTCCCACGGATTCGGAGACCGGGCCATCTTCCAGGACGTCTCCTTCCGCATGCTGAAAGGCGAGCACATTGGCCTGGTCGGCGCAAACGGGGAAGGCAAATCAACATTTTTCAATATCGTAACCGGCAAGCTTGCCCCTGATGCCGGCAAGATCGAGTGGGCCAAGAACGTCCGCGTCGGCTACCTGGACCAGCATACCGTGCTTGAGAAGGGTATGACCATCCGCGATGTGTTAAAATCCGCTTTTTCCTATCTATTTGAGATGGAGGCGAGGATGAACGATATCTGCGATCAGCTTGGATCAGCAGATGATGAGACCATGAATAAGCTGATGGAAGAATTGGGCGTCATCCAGGATACCCTGACGATGCATGACTTCTACATAATCGACGCAAAGGTGGAAGAAGTGGCGCGGGCCTTAGGGCTTCTGGATATCGGCCTTGATAAGGACGTCACCGACTTAAGCGGCGGCCAGAGGACTCGGATCCTGCTTGGGAAGCTGCTGCTCCAAAAGCCTGATATCCTGCTTTTGGACGAGCCTACTAATTATCTGGATGAAGAGCATATCAACTGGCTAAAACGCTATCTTAACGAGTATGAGAACGCCTTCGTCCTGATCTCCCATGATATCCCGTTCCTCAATGATGTCGTCAACATCATCTACCATATGGAAAATCAGGAGCTGAACCGCTATGTAGGAGATTATCATCATT
>ERZ791934.1080-NODE-1080-length-29741-cov-3.749916_pt1 | contig 29741 bp, 30 predicted proteins | sample MGYA00510125_ERZ791934 | MGnify/ENA primary metagenome ERZ791934 (study PRJEB30046, sample SAMN00993240) | human gut metagenome | study: EMG produced TPA metagenomics assembly of the A metagenome-wide association study of gut microbiota in type 2...
CAAAGGACGTATTTCCGATGTTTCAAAGAACGTACCTTGCAAAGCGTCGCCCCTTGCGGGCGACATGTGGAAATAGGAATCTTTGATTCCGTTATTTCCACGTTTTTTATTAACATATTTCTAAAATGATTAAGAAAGGAAAGAGGCCAGAGTATGAAAAGGTGGAAAAGACAAGTATTCGTAATCGTCATGATTTTATCGCTCATGACAACCATGGCTGCCTGCGGGAACAAGGATGCCGGAGGAGAAAGCAAAGGAGGCGAAAAAACCATTGTATACGGTCAGGGAGGCGCATGGAACAGACTGATGCCATATGACCTCATCGGCATGTTCAGTATCATGCCTAATGAAAAGATTTTTGACAGGCTGTGCGGATTTGATAATGAAAACATCATCTATTACAGAGCCGCAGAATCTATTGACCTTTCAAAGGATCAGACTGTTTTTACCGTTCATCTGAGAAAGGATTCCAAATGGCATGATGGAGAACCCGTTACGGCACATGACTGGGAATGGACCTTCAAGACGATGGCAAAACCTGAGTTTGAAGGTTACGGCAGCCGTGGATTCCTCACACAGTTTGCAGGAACTGACGGAAGCGGAACTGGAGATATTCAGATCAAAGCAATTGACGACTATACACTGGAAATGCACTTGAAGAATCCGACGACACCAGAAGCATTTTTCGGTTCGTACTCCTATTATTATTATGTATTACCGAAACATTTATTGGAGGATATTCCTGTAGACGAACTCGGAACCTGTGATTTCTGGGACAACCCGATCGGATCAGGACCTTGTAAATTCGTCAGTGAGAAACCGGGATATGAGGTAGTTCTTGAAGCTTACGACGATTACTATTTAGGACGTCCACAGTTTGACAAATTAATCTATCGTGTTATGTCAGAGGAAACCTTATCTTCCGGACTCTTAGCAGGTGAATTTGATGTAGGCTGGAATACGGTCACTGCAGAGGAGGCATTGGAATCTCTCGATGGCAAGAATGGACTGCATGCAGATTTGGTCGACAACAAGATCAACATCCAGATGGTTTTAAACAATGAAAAATTCGGACCGGAAGTGCGTCACGCATTTGAACTTGCCATTGACAAGCAATTAATCGTTGATTCTGTATTAAAAGGATATGGGGAGCCAGTGTGCAGTGCGTTGATGCCAAGCAGCCCTTACTATAACAAGGACCTCAAGGTTGAATACAATCCGGATAAGGCAAAGAAGATGCTGAAGGAAGCCAACTTTGATTTCAGTCAGACGATTTCTCTGGGAGCTTCCAACTCTGACCGTGAAAAGATGGCTGTCATTATCCAAGACTGCCTCAAGAAGATTGGCGTGAATGTAGAAATTGAGACGGGCGATGCGACCACTTTGATGTCAGGTGCGAGAGATGGTTCTATCGATATGTGTCTGTTACAGTCGACGACTGGAGCTTCGCCAACCTATCTCATGATGGACTACGTAACAGACGGCGTTACTTATTGCCGCGTTCAGGATCCGAAGTATTATGATCTGCACGTTGCCGTTAATCAGTGCGTAGACAAAGATGATCGTATTAAAAAGGCTTGGGAGATGCAGAAAGTCCTCTATGAGGAGAGTCCGAACATCAACCTGGTCGATCAGGACATTTATATGGTATGCTCTTCGAAACTCAGCAATATCACAGTTCCAAACAACGATAAGTGTTGGGAATGGGTTGTCAAGTAGTTTAGAAACAGTATTGAAGTTGACGGATATATAGCGAGGGGGATTATCCCCCCTCGTGTGTATAGACTTGTCAAAGGAGGTGAGCCTTTGCCGCGCTATATTATTAAACGGATATTATCGATGATTCCGGTGTTTTTGATCCTGACATTTGCAGTATTTATTCTTTCTGATTACGCTCCAGGCAACGCAGTAGATCTGATTGCATCAGAGAACAAGATGACAGAAGAAGCGTATCAGTCTTTGATTCATGCATATGGACTGGATCAGCCCTTGCTTGTCAGATATGCAAATTGGCTGCTAGATCTTTTCCAGGGTGATATGGGAGTATCTGTCCGCGCAAAGATGCCAGTCATGCAGATGATTGGAAACAGAATCGGCCCTTCGCTCTTTTTAATGGTAACCGGATTGGTACTTTCGGTTCTGATTGCAATACCACTCGGTGTGGCTGCAGCATTCAAGCCGTACTCCTTTTGGGACAATTGCTCTTCCACATTGGCATTCATAGGAAATGCAATGCCGAGCTTTTTCCTTGGTTTGTGTGTCTTATATATTTTCTCGGCCAAACTTGGAATCTTCCCTGGGTATGGTATGTATACCGCAGGTACTGAAGGATCACTTGGAGATCTGCTTTACCACTTGGTGATGCCGGCCTTTGTCGTAGCGTTCACACTTCTCGGGGATTTGGTGAAACAAACCAGGGGCGGCCTGCTGGAAGTGCTCAATGAGGACTATGTCAAGACAGCCAGAGCAAAAGGATTAAGTGAAAAGGTCGTGATTATCAAGCATGCCCTCAGAAATTCCTTAATTCCGATTGTGACGGTAATCAGTTTGAACATACCGTATATTGTCGGAGGCGCAGTCGTTATTGAACAGATCTTTGGATGGCCGGGAATCGGTACACTCATGGTACAGTCCATTAATGCGAGAGATTTCAGCGTAGTAATGGGGATTACCACGATGATTTGTGTGGTCGTTATGTGCTGTAATATCATATTGGATATTTTCTATGGAGTGCTGGATCCTCGTATCAGCCGCAGCAAATAATGCAGGAAGTGGTGAGAACAATTAAGGATACTAAATTATTGATTCAGAAAGAAAACTTTTTTCAGAAGTTTGTAAAACACAAAATGGCAACGGTAGCCTTTATGATCATTGCAATAGAAGTGATTATCGTATTTCTAGGCCCAGTATTATTTGATATAGACCCGTATTTTATGGATTCTTCTTCTTTGGCAAAGCCGCCATCATCTGTCCATCTGCTGGGGACGGATGATATCGGCAGAGATATTTTTGCTCGTATGCTTTATGGCGGACGCATCTCCCTTGCAGTCGGCGTGTGTTCCACGCTGATCAGCTTTATCATTGGAATTCCATTGGGGCTGTGCGCAGGATATTTTAAAGGCAAGGTTGAATTTCTCGTCATGCGGTGCGTCGATATCTTTCAGTCGTTTCCGGGATTGATTATGATTCTGGTGTTGGTTGCCATATTCGGTTCTTCTGTATTTTCTATGATTATCATGATTGGAGTGATGGGATGGATACAGCCCGCGAAGATTGTTTATGGTGCGACCCTTTCCGTCTGCGAGAAGGACTTTGTCGAATCTGCCAGGTCGATGGGGGCCAGCCATGCTACCATATTGATCAGGCACATATTGCCCAATGTGCTGTCTCCTGTATGGATTTTGATTGCATTCAGAGTTTCCGGTGCAATTATCATGGAATCATCGTTAAGCTTTTTAGGTGCAGGCATCAGGCCGCCACAGGCGTCTTGGGGCAATATCATCAATGCTGCGCAGAATGCGACGGTGTTGGCAACACAGCCTTGGATCTGGCTCCCGGCGGGAATTGTGCTGTTTGTCACTATTATCTGCATCAATTTGATCGGAGAAGGCGTGCGCGACGCATTGGATCCGAAAATGAAGAGATAGGGGGAAGCACGAATGAGAGCAGAAAATCCAATACTACAGGTGAAAAATCTGCAAGTTGATTTTTTAGTCAAAAAACATACGATTACCGCAGTAAAAGACGTCAGTTTCAGCGTGGATAAGGGGACAACCTTAGGCATCGTGGGCGAAAGCGGATGCGGAAAAAGTGTTACGGCAACATCCATCATGAGGCTTCTCCCCAGACAATACAGCAAGATCAGCCAGGGACAGATCTGCCTCGATGGAGAGGACTTACTGGCAAAATCAGAAGAGGAAATGTACAAGATCAGGGGTACAAAGGTGTCTATGATCTTTCAGGATCCATTGACTTCTTTAAATCCCGTTTATACCATCGGTACACAGCTTTGTGAGGTTCTCCTGACACATAAGATTGCAGATAAAAAGCAGGCCTTTGAGATGAGTGTTGAAATGCTGCGTAAAGTCGGAATTGGCGATGCACGTAATAAGATGAAGACTTATCCCCATCAGATCAGCGGCGGTATGAGACAGCGCGTCATGATTGCCATGGCAATGCTGACCAATCCGCAAGTTTTAATTGCGGATGAACCGACGACTGCGCTGGATGTAACCATTCAGGCACAGATTCTGGAACTGATGGCAAAACTGAAGGAAGACTTTGATACCTCGATTCTGATGATAACCCACGATATGGGTGTCATCGCAGATGTAGCCGATTATGTCTGTGTCATGTATGCAGGAGAAATCGTCGAGTACGGCACATGCGAAGAAATCTTCGACCATCCGCAGCATCCGTATACGAAGGGGCTTTTAAAATCCATTCCTAGATTGGATGAAGACACGAAAATCTTATACACCATTAAAGGTATGGTACCGAGTATGCAGGATATGCCAAGGGGATGCCGGTTTTCAAACAGATGCCCACATTGTACGATGCGATGCAACGAACAACATCCTGATTTAAAGGATTTTGACAGACATCAGGTCAGATGCTGGCTGATGGATGGGAATTGTTAGGAGAGGTGAGATATGGATAAACCCTTATTAGAAATCAGAGATGTAAAAAAGTATTTCTACAGCGACGGCATAAAGGTCGGTAAGAAGCAGTGTGTCAAAGCGGTTGATGGATTCTCTCTTGATATTTTAAAGGGAGAGAATGTTGGGCTGGTTGGCGAAAGTGGATGCGGAAAGTCCACCTTGGGCCGCACCATTCTGAATCTGTACCCGGCGACCTCCGGCACCATTCGGTATCAGGGACAGAATATTGAAAAATTGTCTTTTAAAAAGATGCGGCCTTATCGCAGAGAGTTACAGATGATCTTTCAGGATCCTTATGCATCACTGAACCCGCGCCGTACGATTTTCCAATCTATGGAGGAGCCCCTGGAACTATTTAAGCTGGGGGACAAAGGGGAGAGAAAAGAAAAAGTGATAGAGATGTTAAACGAGGTGGGCATTGGCAGAGAGCATTTGGACAAGTTCCCCCATGAAATGTCAGGCGGACAGAGACAGAGAGTTGCTATCGCAAGATCCTTTATATTAGATCCGAAGTTTATCGTTGCAGATGAACCAGTATCTGCTCTCGATGTTTCCGTCAGATCACAGGTTTTGAATATCATGAGGAGATTACAGGAAACCCATAGCTTTTCTTACATGTTTATCTCCCATGATCTGAGCGTGGTGCGCTACCTGTGCGATAAGGTAGTCGTCATGTATCTGGGGAAAATGGTGGAATGTGCGGATAAGAAAGAGTTATTTGAACATCCGACACATCCTTATACCAGGGCATTGCTTTCTGCCATACCGATTCCAGATGTGCATCGCAGAAGTGAACGTATCATTTTGGAAGGTGATCTGCCGAGTCCTGCAAATCCGCCGACGGGATGCGTGTTTCACACGCGGTGTAAATATGTAACGGAAGAATGTAAAAATGTCTGCCCAGAACTGAAAACGCTCCATGGCAGCCATCAGGTGGCGTGCCACTATGCGGAAAAATTCTATGAATAGTTAAGAAAGAGCGGATGCTCTCTTAAATAATCAAAATGAAATAACAAGGAGGAGAAAAAATGGTTCCAGTAAATTATGCAGGTTTACAGTTAAGAAATCCTGTCATCGTGGCGTCGGCAACACCGTCCATCAATGTTGAGGCAATCAAGCGTGCCGCAGATGCGGGTGCAGGTGCAGTTGTAACGAAGTCGATGATTTTCCCAGATCCAGAGACAGGAAGGCCGGCAGGAAACTGCCTTCGCCCTCGTTTTATGGTTTATAATACCCCACATGGTTTTGACCCGGCTGTGTTTAAAAGGGATGGGCAGTTTTCATTTTTTAGAAATGCTGAGGTATATCCTACCCCAGATGAGATGGGACGTATGCTGGAAGAGTTGAAAGGACCTCATGGCGTCGATATTCCGATCATCGTGAGCATCTGCGGAAAACCCAATGACTATGAAGAATGGCGTAAATTGGCACGCATGGCAGAAGATATGGGCGCAGATGCCATCGAACTGAATATGCATGCTGTTCCTAAAGTAACTACCTTAGACCCGTTGTTCATTTCCGTACCAAAGTCAGAGGTGAAAATTCCTGTAATCTGTAAGATGATGGCTCTCAACGATGATCCGACCATTGCGGCAAAAAAAGCGGAAGCGGCTGGTGCTGACGCAATTGCAGCCCTGGGAACCTTCCCGATTGATGGATTGGAAATTGATACAGAAAATGAGCGCCCATGGTTAGGATATCACGGCATGGGAGGATCGTGGCTCCGTCCGGTGGGTCTGCGCTATCTTTCTCAGGTTGCACAGGGAACAAAACTGCCATTGTCAGGCGTTACAGGAATTCAGACAGGGGAAGATGCCATCAAGTATATGTTATGCGGTGCAACTACAGTTCAGATCTGTGGCGCTATTTATGCGAAGGGCTATAAGGTGCTTACAGAAGTTTCTGACGGCATCGATAAGTGGATGGCGGATCACGGATATAAGACCATTGAGGAATTTAGAGGAAAGGCGCTGCAACATCTCAATGATTCTGCTTGGACTGAATATGATCCTCCAGTCCGTGCAGTCGTCAATGAAGAAAAGTGTATCGGCTGTGGTGTTTGCAAGGATTCGTGCATGTACAGCGCGCTGAGCATGGAAGGCAAGAAGGCGCATATCTCTGAAAAATGCGATGGCTGTGGCGTCTGCTGGTCCATGTGTCCGAGCAAAGCAATCACGATGGAACGTTTCGAACGCTAAGAGAAGAAAAGTGAGGAATAACGATGGCGAAGTATTTTATGGAATTTGAAAAGGGCGGCAGATTTGAAATAGAACTTGATTACGACGCTCCAATGACAGCCGCCGCTTTTAAGGCATTCATGGAAGAGAACAATGGATATCAGGCCCTTTGTTTACAGGGGAGATTTTCTGGGGAAGAAATGTATTTCCCGGCAAAACTGGGAGCAAAAGAAAGAGAAAACAAAAATACCAAACCTTGCAGAGGCTGTCTATATTTCAATCCGGATCCTGAGTGGTCTGCAGTTTGTATTTACTGGGGAGATGAAACCCCGATAAGAGAACGCTATCACAACTTGTTTGCCCATTTGAAAGGAGACATGGAGGAACTGACAGAAGTTGGAACCCGAATCTGGCAAAAAGGCGGAGAAACTGTTGTTCTGAAGAGAGAGGATGAATAAAAGGAGGAGGATCTCTATGAAGAAGTTAAAATTTACATTCCATGGAAAAGATTTTTATGCCAATATGCTGACGGATCAGGCTCCCGTGACTTGTGAAGCAGTAGAAAAAGCTTGTCCATTTACGACCCGCTGGGTGCATGCAAAGATTGTAGCAAATGAAATTTTCTGTCCGACAAAGATTGAAGGCCCTGTTCTCAGAGAAAACCCGATTCCAAATTTACCAGGAGATATTGGTTTATTTGACACGCCGCAGACCATTTGCTGCTGGCACGGAGATATGAAACCCCTGGGTTCCGGTAACGTATTTGCAAGATTTACACCCGAGCAGATGGAAGTATTCCATGCAGAAGCTACGGGCCTTTGGAAAGAACCAGGCAGTCTCGTAACTGTTGATGTAGTAGAGGAGGAATAGTCATGAGTGAATTTACGAAAGAATTGGAACGTCGTATCGATGCCGGCTGGTTAACAGAACCTCAGGACGTGCGCAGAATGCTGAAGCACTCTGCGGCGGAAGGCCGTAATATGGCGCAGCATATTTATGCTTATATGGATTTGTGGTTGTTACAGGAGTCACTTTATCCGATATACAGGGTCACTATGGGAGGAAATGCTGATTTGGATACTTTGAAAGCTGCTGCAAATGGCATCATTGGCCCTGCTGCAAATAATTTCCGTGCGACAAAGATGGAGGATACCACCAGCGTGCTGTATCGTTCGATAACGGCAATCAGTGGATGCGACAGTCTGGAATCTCTGGCTGCAACCATCCGTGTCGTTCAGCGGTTCATCAATATGATGTTCTACGCTGTCGACCTGGCATTCCCTTGGGATGCCATGTGTCAAGAATACAGCAGAGTGATGAAGGACTTTGTCCCGCCTCATAGAGCAGGCGCTGTCGATGTATCTGACCAGTAGTGCGAGTTTAAATTGTTGAAGAAAGGAGATTTATTTTGAAAAAGCTAAAGTTCACATTCCATGGCAAGGATTTATATGCCGATATGCTGACGGAGGAAGCTCCGCTCACCTGCGAAGCTGTCGAAAAAGCTTGTCCATTTACGACACGCTGGGTGCATGCAAAAATCGTCTATAACGAGGTATTCTGTCCAACGACGATTGAAGGACCGAAGTTCAGAGAAAACCCGATTCCGAACGTGCCAGGAGATATCGGGTTCTATGATCTGCCGCAGTGCATCTGCTGCTGGCATGGAGACATGAAACCCCTTGGAGCAGGCAATGTTTTCGCAAGATTCACACCGGAGCAGATGGCGGCTTTCCATGAGGAAACCGTAGGGATGTGGGAAGAAACTGGTTGTCCCGTAACCGTCGATGTAGTAGAGGAGGTGTAATCATGAGTGAAATAACAAAAGAATTGGAGAGACGAATTGAAGCCGGCTGGATGGTTGAACCTCAGGATGTTCGCAGAATGCTGAAACACAATGATGACATGGGACGCAGCTTTTCGCAGTGGCTATATGCCTACATGGATATGTCACAGCTTCAGGAAATTCTCTATCAGCACTATCAGCTCTGCCTGGGCGGTAAGGTTGACTTAGAAACCATGAAAGCAGTTGCAGGTTCTGCGATGAACACCGTTGCGTCCAGCGCCCGCAGCAACAAGATGGAAGATGTGATGTCTGTCCTATATCGTTCAGCGTCAGCTTTGAATGGATGTAAAGATTTAGAGGAGCTTGCTGATCTGATTCGCAAAGTACAGCGTTTTATCAACATGATGTTCTACGCTATCGATCTGGCATTTCCGTGGAGTGAGGTAAGTAAGGCTTACAATGAGATTCGAAAGGACTTTGTACCGCCGCACAGAGCAGGTGCTGTGGATGTCTGCGATCTGTAGTGAAACAGCAGAACTTGAGACCCTTTAGAAGTCTTCCTTAAATTTATATAACCTTCACGTTTGCATTCGTGCAAACGTGAAGGTTAAGTATGACATTCTGCCCAGCGAGATGCGAATCGAGCTGCATGGCAGAATTTATGCTGGCGTTCCAGACCAACCTCTGGCTGGTCTGGAACGCGTCGTATATTTTATGAGCGTATCATCATATACAGAAGAGGAGAAAGAAAATGAGCAGAGTAGTAGACCGGTTTTTTAAATATGTTTCCTATGACACGCAATCAGATCCAAACAGCAAAACAGTCCCTACCGCAATGAAGGAGAAAATTCTCGGTGCGGAGCTGGCAAAAGAACTGGCTGAAATCGGCCTTGAGAGTGCAAAGATGGATGAGTTCGGTTATGTCTATGGCTGGCTGCCCGCCTCTACCGGGTGTGAGGACCTGGAACCAATTGGTTTGATTGCCCATATGGATACTGCGCCGAGTACCACTGGCGCCAATGTCAAGCCTCGTATCGTACATTACGAAGGCGGGGATATCGAACTGGGAAACGGCGTTGTCACTGGTGCAGATTACTTTGACTATCTGCCTAAATATATCGGTCAGGATCTGATTGTGACCGATGGAACCACACTGTTAGGCGCCGATGATAAGGCTGGTGTCGCTGAGATCTTTACGGCGATGGAGTATCTCATTGAACATCCTGAGATCAAGCATGGAAAAATCTGTGTCTGCATTACCCCAGATGAAGAGGTTGGGCTGGGTGCAGAATACTTTAATATCAAAGAATTCGGCGCAGCATATGCCTATACCATTGATGCCGGCCCTCTTGGCGAGCTGGAATATGAGAACTTCAATGCTGTAAAGGTCGACATCGTCGTAACAGGCGTCTTTGTACACCCAGGAATGGCAAAGAACAAACTGAAAAATGCAATTCTGATTGCCAATGAACTGATTTCTATGCTTCCGGCTGCAGAGGCACCGGCGTATACAGAGGATTACGAAGGATATTATCATGTATCCAACATCAGTGGAAATGAGTCTTCTGTCAAAATTACCATGAATATCAGGGAGTTCTCCGCAGAAAAATTCAAACAGATGAAACAATTCATGCTGAATCTTGCAGCGTATCTGAATGGTGTGTATGGAGAAGGGACTGTTTCCATTGAAATGGAAGATCAGTTCTATAATATGAAAGAGAAAATCCTTCCTGTCATGCACATTGTCGAAAGAGCAGAACAAGCTTTCCACGCATGTGATGTGGAACCAAACATCATACCCGCGCGGGGCGGCACAGATGGAGCGCGTCTTTCCTATGAGGGGCTGCCGTGTCCAAATCTGTCTGCTGGAGAAAAATATGCACATGGCGTACATGAGTTCATCTCTATTCAGTCAATGGAAAAAATGGTGGAAGTGCTCATCGCATTGTCTGAGAAACAATCGTCCATGTAGAATATACAGGAATCCGCTGCGATGAGGAATGCCTCCATTTATCATCTTCCGACATATAGGAAAATAATGGAAATATTTGAAAAGGTGATGAGGTATTGTGATTTTAACAATCCTAGAGTAAAATAATGGTATTAATTTTAAGCCAAGAGTTGAATATGGAAGAAAGTAGGGGTTAGAAAAATGGTGCAGTCTGGAAAAAGTGTTTTTGAAGAAAAAGAAACGAAATCTGCCCCTGTCATCACGCTTGATCACGAGATAAAAATTATTAGAATGAATCAAGCCGCAGCGGACCTTTTTTCACAGATATATCCGGATAAAACAGAAGTGGACTTTCACGGTACTAAACTGTGCAAATTGACTGGAAAGCTACATCGTATAGAGACAGAAAACGACCTTATCTATACATTTTCTGTGCGAGACAGAGCTTTCTATGCCATCCCGTTTCATTCGATTTCCGACACGGGGAAAGCATTCTGGGCGATTCTGCTAATAAACAAGGAGAACGAGAAAATTAACAAGAGAACGGCGTATCATGCTGACCTCTCAAAGCATTTTGAAGAGATACTGGAGGGTTCCTTTGACGGAATTCTTGTAACGGATAAGGAGGGGAAGGTTCTCTTTGTCAACAGCTCGTACGAGCGTGTGGCGGAGATTAAGAAATCAGAAATAGAAGGCCGGTATATGAGGGATTTGATTAACCCGGTCTGGATGCCGGAATCTGTAGCGCACATCGTCGCAAAAGAACAGACCGTGGTATCGAAAAGACAAGTTGTCAAATCCGGCCGGCATATCATGGTCACTGGCCGCCCGATCTTCAATCAAAATGGTGAGATCAAGATGATTGTCATTAATGCAAGGGACATCACCGAAATCTATAATTTGACGGAAGAGCTGCAGCGTGTAAGGAAAAATGAAAGAGAATACATGTCCCGTTTTTCTTCACCGCCGGCAACTGGAGACAGTGAAGATACTTTACTTGCAATCAGCGAAGGGATGAAGCAGGTTCTTTCATTGGCCGGAAAAGTAGCTAATTTCAATACGACGATTTTGATTCTGGGAGAATCTGGCGTAGGTAAAGAAGAGGTCGCAAAATATATCCACCAGCACAGCATGCGGAAAGAAAAGCCTTTCATAACGGTGAACTGCGGCGCCATTCCAGGCAACTTGCTGGAATCTGAATTATTTGGATATGAAAGAGGCGCTTTTACTGGCGCCATGCAGAATGGTAAAGTCGGATTAATAGAAGCTGCCGACGGCGGTACCGTCTTTCTCGATGAAGTTGGAGAGATGCCCCTTGATTTCCAGGTGAAGCTGCTTCGTTTTATACAAAGCAAGGAAATTCGGCGTGTAGGCGCAATTGATTCTAAAATCATAGATGTCAGAGTCCTGGCAGCAACCAATCGTTCACTGGCAGACATGGTAGAAGAAGGGAGCTTTCGAGAAGATTTATATTATCGCCTGAATGTGGTACAGATTGAGATTCCGCCTCTTCGGAAACGGACCGATGCCATTCTTCCCTTAGTAGCGATGTTCCTGAAGCGATACAATAAGAAGTACGGGCAGGAAAAAGTTCTGACCTATGATATCGTAAAGGAAATGGAACGGTTTTCATGGCCGGGTAATGTCCGCCAGCTGAAAAATATCGTGGAGAACATGGTCATTGTCAGCAATAATGAGTATTTGGAGCCAGAAGATTTACCGTGGAATGCACAGTATAAATCCGATCCCATAAGAAAAGTAATCCACTGCCTTGCGGATAATGAAGATCTGGGATTGAATGAAGCCATAGAAGAATTAGAGCGACTGGTTCTGGAGAAGGCGAAGCTGACCTGCGGTACCACGCGAAAAATAGCCGAGAAATTAAAAGTCAATCAGTCCACGATCGTAAGAAAAATGCAGAAGTATCATATTGAATAAACAGCTGTGATTTTCGCCTGTGAAAGAAAACGGATGCGAAAATGGGGTTTAGGATGTATAATAGGACTAGATTTTAATAATAGTGCCTGCTAGGGGCTGGCCGGAGGTGAAACATGGAAATAAAGAATGCGGATAAGGAATATCTCCTGGGAACGCTGATCGATATCGAAATTGATAATTTGATGGACTGTAAAAACGCAATCGACCTGGAGATGGTGCAGCAGCTGATCGAAGATATGCAAGCGGCGCCGGAAGTGGTGGTCATCGGTTCCAGGGCTTCTACGGTATTGGTCTCTTATACGACATATATTTTCAACAAGATCGGCATCAGGACATCGGGTTTTGATGCGGCCGACACGAAAACGCTGGACAACATCATCAACATCGACCGTTCAGCTTTGGTTATCGCTTTCGGGTTTCCCAGATATCCTAAGCCCACAATCGTAGCGACTCGTTTTCTTAAAAACCGAGGATATAAGATCGTCTCGATTACTGACAAGAAAAAATCTCCTTTGGCAGAGCTGTCTGAGTACGCCTTTAGGCTGCAGGCGAACTCCTATGGTTATACGGATACCTATACGTCGGGTATTCTTCTGATTAATCTGATTACGGCCCTGATCGGCAAAATTCAGGGAACCGATATCAACCGTCATCTGCGGGAATTTAACGAGACCGCGCAGCAGCTGGACTTCTATTTTTAAAGGATGAAAGAGATGCTGATTGAAAAATACTGCGATACCAGAGGTAATGAGCTGCGCTTGAACTTCTCACTGAAGGCCTATACGTTTCACAAGATATTGACATGCAATCCCATAATGATGAGCCAGATTGAAACGATTCATAAGATTTCCAACTCGTCGGCTCCGGTCGTCCTCTTTGGCGAGACGGGAACAGGTAAGGAGCTGTATGCGGAATACATTCATCACGTAAGCAGCAGGCAGAAGGAAAACTACGCCAAAGTCAACTGCGCGACAATTCCGGAAACTCTCTTTGAATCTGAAATGTTCGGCTATATGCCGGGCGCTTTCACCGGAGCGTTAAAGACAGGGAAAAAAGGAATCTTTGAAATTGCGAACCAGGGGACGCTGTTTCTCGATGAGATATCAGAATTATCCCAGACCCTGCAGTCAAAACTGCTTAGAGTGATTCAGGAAAACCGCTTCGTAAAAGTGGGTGGTAACGTGGAAATTACCAGTGACGTGCGTCTAATCGTAGCGTCTAATAAAGACTTAAGGACAATGGTTCAGCAAAATACTTTCAGACGGGATTTATTCTATCGCCTGAACGTGGTGCCGATTTCGCTGCTGCCGCTGCGGGAAAGGCGAGAAGATATCATTCTGCTGTCTTTCTATTTTCTCAATCTGTTTAATCAGACCTATGGTGCAGACAAGAAGATGGGGGTCAATCTGATGAGAGCCTTTCTCGACTATGATTGGCCGGGCAACGTGCGAGAACTTCGCAACGCCATCGAGCGGCTGATTTTGTTAAGTGACAGTGAAGTTCTAAATGATGAAAGCATCCTGCAAGCGACTTTAGAAACGGAAGAGCTGTTCTTGCTGAACGATGCCAATGTAGACGAAATAGCACCTGCGCGGGCGCGGGCCGTGAACCTCACTGGTGATTCTAAATCTCTGAAAGAAATTGTCTCCGAGTATGAAATCTTCATTATTGAAGAATACATCAAAAAAACGGGAAGCATGCGAAAGGCTGCCGCCGCACTAAAGACAAGCCCCTCTGTTCTCTCGCGAAAATTAAACAATCGAAAAGGTTAGGCTGCGGCAAGGCTGCCGCAATTGTTCTACAAATGTGCATATGTTGTAAAATCAGAACAGTCAGTTGTTCTGATTTTGCAACACTTTTGTTTTTGGGAGGAAAATAGTTGAAATTTGCGCCCCTCACAAGTGCTTTTCTTTGGCATGCTTCTTGCTAAATATATCAGTAAAGATGATTTACAGGAGGTAAAGTTAAATGAAAACAAAGACTGTTGGGTTTCCCATGATCCGCAATTTTGCAGGAGATAGAAGGGACTTTATACCAGATCTGTTTCAGTTTATGGATCGCTACGATGGAGTAGAGTTTTTTCTTGAGAAAGGCTATGGCGAGCGACTGGGATACAGGGAGGAAGACTATCTGAATGCTTCTGAAAAAGTACACTTTGTCCCTTTTGAGGAGGCTTATGGACAGGATATCACTATGATTCTAAAAAATCCCGAATTAGAGAATCTTGAACTGCTGAAGGACGGCTCTACCCTTTTCACCATGCTTCACTACTCTACACGGCCTGCCGTTGTGGAACTGATTAAAAGAAAGAAGCTAAAGACGTTCTCGATGGATTCCATTGTCGACGATCAAGGACTGCGTATGTTTGTGGACTATTTCGGCACAGCCTACTGCGGCTGCAAAGCAGGTATCGACGTGCTGAAAAAAACGTATGGGAAGTTTTATTCTCATGAACGGGGACCAATCAAGGCGATTGTCATGGGGGCCGGCGGCGTAGGACAAGGCGTTGTCAAATCTCTTGAGGTTATCAGTGACGATGAGTTTCTAGGCAGAGAAGGGGTAGCAGGCATCCTTCCCTTTGTCGCTACGAGAACGATCACGTCTGATAAGCAGGTGATGAGAGAGCTGCTGATGCAGGCCGATTTGCTCATCGATGCAACTCAGAGAAAAAATCAGTCCATCCAGATCATCGCGAATGAAGAAATGTCAGCGCTTCCTGAACACGCGGTCATCGTGGATCTTTGTGCGGACCGGTATGATTTTTCCTTAGTACCGCCTCTGCGCAGGGTGGTTGAAGGCACAGTCAATGGAAATCCTGCCCACTATATTATTTACCCGGACGATCCCCTGTACGATCAGCTGCCTGACGAAGTCGACAGCACCCATCGCAGAATCGTGGTCAGCTGCGACGCATGGCCGGGCATGGATTTTCGCAGGTCGGTACAGTACTACTACGGACTGATGAAAAACTATGTCGGTATGATATTGAGCAAGGAACCGGAGCAGATCAAGGAAGACAGTGACAATCTCTTTGAAAGGGGTTTATACAGATCTACGTTAGTCTATTTTGAGAGTATGAAAAAGTAATGGAGGAGACGATATGGATCACTATGGAATACTATCGATTGTACCGCCAATCTTGGCTATTGTTCTTGCATTAAAGACGAAAAATATTATCGTATCGTTATTCTTCGGCTTATATTTTGGCGCCATCGTGTTAGCTGGCTGGAATCCTGTTGCGGCTTTCGCCAATTTGATTCCTGATTTTATCTATGCGCAGGTGGCAACTGATTCCAATATGCAGTCAATCACCAACTTGTGCATTATCGGCGGCTTTGTCGCTCTGATCAGTGCATCGGGCGGTGCGGCAGCCTTTGCCAAGACGGCGGAAAAATGGGTCAAAAAGAAGAGAACTGCTGAAACTGCTATGTGGCTGGGCGGGCTCTTCGTCTGGTTCACTGATTCGGGCAATTCTTTGCTGGTGGGACCGATCTTCCAGCCTATCGCTGAGAGATTCAGGGTATCCAGGGAAAAGTTCGCCTACATCTTAGATGCGACCTCCTCTCCTATCTGCGCCCTCGTGCCGGTCATCAGCTGGGGCGTCTATATCATGGGGCTGATTGACGCAGAACTGGAGAAGATACCGAACCTTGCTGACTCCAGCTGGAATCTGTTTTTAGAAGCGATTCCCTACCAGTTTTATAATATATTAACATTGGTTATGGTAGGGTATATCTGCTTGACACAGTTTGATTTTGGTCCGATGTTAAAAGCGCAGAAACGGGCTGAGCAGACGGGAAAGACCATCAGAGACGGCGGAGTGCCAATGAGGAGCACCGTAGAGGTTAAGCTGCCGGAAGGCGTTGAGCCAAAAGCCATTTCTGTAGTTGTTCCACTTGCAATCATGCTGATTACCATGTTCACTATCTTTTTTCTCAACGGTTTTCCGCAGAAAAGCATCGATGGTATCGTCATCAGACAGGGCATCGCATTGGGCTTTATACTAGGCGGTATCGCAGCCGGCTTTATCAACTGCAAGTTGAGGATTTTTACGCCAAAGCAGGTTGAAAATAAGGTCTTCGATGGAATGAAGGATATGATGTTCCTAATCGTCATGATGATTCTCTCCTGGTCTTTGGGCAGTGTTTGTTCACAGATGGGCACTGCATATTATATCTTGGAAGTGACGCAGGACTTCTTAAATCCGGCTGTGCTGCCAGCAATTCTATTTTTGATCGGCTGCTGCATGTCATTGGCGACTGGCTCTTCCTGGGGAACTTTTGCCATATTGATTCCAATTGGTTTCCCGATTGCAGCAATCATGGGCACTCCTCTAGCAGTTACTGTGGCCGCTGTCATCAGCGGGGGCGTGTTTGGCGATCAGTGTTCACCGATTTCGGATACAACCATGTTGGCATCTATGGGCTCTGCCTGCGATCACATCGACCATTTCAGGACCCAGTTCCCATATGCTTGTACGGTGGCGGCCGTTTCTGTAGTTCTTTATCTGATTGCAGGCTATACAGAGCATGCGTGGATTGTCATCGCCGGTGCGGCAATATTATTTGCAGTCGTGGCAGTATTGCACAAAATTTCGGTAAGATTGCTAAAAAACACAAAATCAGAATATCCGTTATCATAGTATAAATAAGATTAAAGCGCTTATCTTCAATAATGTGGATGAGCGCTTCTGCTTTGATATGCTGAAAACCAGAAGCCATTTCTAAATTAGTTGACAAAATTCGTTAATTTATGTATAATATACATCGTTGCTGTTGATAATATTGATTGTTGTACGATTAGGCATTCCGAGGTAGCTCAATGGTGGAGCAACCGGCTGTTAACCGGTAGGCTGTGGGTTCGAGCCCCACCCTCGGAGCCAATTTTACTAGCAAGAAGAAAACTGGTATACAGCAGCAATGTGCATAATCTTACATATGAGATTCTTTGATAACGCGGGGTAGAGCAGCTGGTAGCTCGTCGGGCTCATAACCCGGAGGTCGCAGGTTCAAGTCCTGTCCCCGCAACCAAACGCAAGAAGAAGCCGTTCGTCAGAACGGCTTTTTTCGTGCGTTGGATTTGTGAGATGAGGACTTGAACCGATAGGCGTGGCCGTGAAGCGAAGCAGTCCGATGGACTGGTGAGCAGGCCACGGTGCCAGCCGACCGAAAGGGGAGGAGCAGCGCGGCGACTTCGAAGAAATCGTGCAAGTTCGAAAGTACGCAGACCTTTGTGTTTTACGAAGAAAAAGCTTGGACTTGAACCAAGGAAAAATGCAGAGTCCCCTATGGAGCCGAGGCCGAATATTACATCATCAATTACCCCTTTCAAGTAATGATTGATAGCAGAACAATTTACTTGTCTGCAGCATAAGATGACTTGGGACCACATTTATCTAATTATTTTGTAGGTCCATCATTCCACATCAAATCCATGGAAAGGGAAAGTGTTAACATGATTATTTACAATGCTAATAACGATTGCGATGGTTCCATCAATCGCAGTTGTAAGTTTTGCGGCGGTCGTGGCTGCAGTGCCTGCTGCCAAGGCCCTACTGGGCCGACTGGTGACACAAGTTCCGCCTGCTGTGATTGTAAGGAGCAGCTGAGAAATATAATCCAACAAATCATCACACTATATAAAGATTATGATATATTGGTCACTTTGAGTAGTGGCGATGCGGTTGTTGGCCGTCCTGCCTCTTTGATAATGGGACCAAACGGGCGTGCCGGAGTATTTGAAGTGACAAATTCTCAAAATTTGTCCCAATATTTGTCCATCTGCAGTATCGACTCGATTTTGATTAACAATGCGACGTATAATGATGCAATTGTTTATTTGCAGGAGCCGGTTCCTGCTCTGACAGACTGTTGCACTGATTGCGAAGCAACCATTCGATCTCTTTTGCCTGTCGGAAGACCTAATGTTAGTATCATCACAAACACGCAAACTCCATCAATGGGAACAGTTGTGAAAAATGAATACGGTATGATCGTACTTGCTAATGAAGCTGAAAACAATATCACCTTTATATCCTCGTGCAGTATAGATTTATTTTACACCTAGAGCCTGGGGTGAGCGGCCCCTTATGTCAGTCCACCCAATCTGTCGAAAAAATGCTTCTATGGCTGTGCAGTTCTATCTAAAGGCGTAGGAGCGAATCCTTTCATTGTCAGACTAAAAATTTATCTGACAACCTGAATTTGCTATTTAACGAATCTAAACAGAAAAAGTGGTTAATCTCTTCCATTATGAAGAAATTAACCACTTTATTTACGCGCTTGTAATTATTTGAAAGCTAAAGCATTGAACTGATCGACGATTTCTTTGTCTGGTTCACCTTCTCCAGTGTAAACCATAATCATGCCGTCGTTATGGGCGGCCGCTTTTACCACGGTGATTCCCAAATCATATCCGTCGCCAGTGACATCTTTATATGCATCGGAGTTTTGATCTTCGTACAAATAGAGCTCAATACCACCATCAAATGCGGCCCCATCTGCAGCGCCGATCATATCAAAAGCTTTTTCTTCTTTGTTGGTGAGTTCCAGTTCTGCGGCTACGGCGTCAATCGTTTTATCGATTTTTGGAACGTCTGCTTTATCCGAGTCTCCGCCTCCACAGGCAGCGAGTCCAATACATAACAATATTGACAGGACTAAAACCAGTACTTTTCTTTTTTTCATAATACTCCCTCCTCGTTTTACATTATACCATGACGAATCCACTGAAAATAGAATCGGACGTCATGATTCAATGAACGTTTCCTTGCAGCAACGCTGTAAGATTGTTGCGTTCATTATACCACAAGATGAATTTAAAATCGAGAGTACGCAGGCCATTTTTCATACCATAACGCTATCTTTGCAGTTCTCCACAATAGTGTGTGAAGATTATGTAAAATTCACAGGGAACCCCTTGTTAATTTAACGGCTATCAATTATAATAATCCAAAATATCTCATAAGTGAACGAGGAGGAATATAGGATTATGGACAACGCCGCCGACGACGCTGCCCGAAGTACATACTTTCGAAAAACGGATAGATTTCATATTACGCACGTTTTGCGGTTTTTTGCGCCCAAGACGTGCTTTTTCTGTGGAAAAAAGGCCATAGGGCCAGGGGCAGACCATGGATTGGTAAAGGGCTTTTTTCAATTCTTAAAGGGGCTGCCTCCTGGGCGGCTGATTGCCTTAGGTTTTGCCGCGGTAATCCTGTTGGGCACCTTCTTGCTCCTTTTGCCGGTATCCATAAAATCAGACATGGAGGTCGGCTTCGTAGACGCACTGTTTACCTCTACCAGCGCAGTCTGTGTAACTGGTCTCATTGCCATTGATACAGCCGACCATTTTACCGCTTTTGGTCAGATTGTCGTGGCGCTGTTGATTCAGATTGGCGGATTAGGCGTGACTTCTGTAGGCGTCGGTTTCATACTGGCGGCAGGAAAGCGCGTAAGCATAAAGGGACGGCTGATTGTAAAAGAAGCACTCAACATCGACAGTTCTAAGGGGATTATTCGGCTGGTCAAAGTGGTCCTGCTCACGACCTTGTGTTTTGAACTGGCAGATGCTGAGCTTTATCGTTTTCGTGCAGGATTTTCCGCCGTTAAAGGCCTTGGCAATCAGCGTATTTCACTCCATTGCCGCTTTCAACAACTCAGGCTTTGACATCTTGGGCGGCATGCAGAATCTGATACCATATCAATCCAACGTATTACTGAATCTGACCACCTGTGGTCTCATCCTCTTTGGCGGACTAGGGTTCCTGGTCATCCTTGACATTATAAAAAACAGGTCTTTTCGGAAGCTGTGCCTCCACTCGAAGGTCGTCATTACGACCAGCGCAGCCTTGCTGTTAATCGGTACGATACTCCTGAAAGTCACGGAAGACATCACCTGGCTGGGCGCTTTCTTTCACAGCGTGTCAGCTAGAACTGCAGGATTTTCTACATATACGATAGGGGAATTTTCTAACGGCGGACTTTTTACATTAATTCTCTTGATGTTTATAGGCGCTTCACCAGGGTCGACAGGAGGAGGCATTAAGACCAGCACTTTTTTTGTCCTGCTGCAGTCCGTGAAGAGCCTGGTGACAAAAACTCATTTCTGTGCATTCAGGCGCAGTATTTCACAGACAGGGATTTCAAAAGCCTATATCATTACTTTTCTATCCCTGCTTGTGGTGTGCTGCGGAACTTTTCTGCTTTGCATACTGGAGCCGGAGTTTTCATTCATTCAGCTGTTATTTGAGGTGACATCGGCCTTTGGCACGGTGGGCCTGTCCACAGGAATCACGCCGGATCTAGGAGCAGTCAGCAAAATTGCGATGGTGTTAATCATGTTTATCGGCCGGCTGGGGGCGTTTACGCTGGCTTCTATGTGGGTGATCCGGCCGGAACCCACAGTTCGTTATACAGAAGAATCAATTACGATAGGTTAAAGGAGAAATGAGAATGAAAAGTATAGAATCTTTTGGTGTCATCGGCTTAGGCCGTTTCGGTACTGCCTTGGCACAGAGCCTGGCAAAAGCAGGGAAGGAAGTCATCGTAGTGGACTGCAACGAGGATAAGGTTCGGGAGATGCGCCAGTTTACAGAACATGCTTTTGTGGCCGACCATCTCAATAAGGAGACGCTGGAAGAAATCGGCATGCAAAACTGCGATACGGTCATCGTCTGCATCGGGGAAAACATCGATACCAGCATCCTCACCACGCTTCACGTCGTCAGCCTGGGAGTGCCTCATGTAATAGCAAAGGCGATCAGCAGTGATCAGGGAACCGTACTTGAGAAAATTGGTGCAGATGTGGTTTACCCAGAGCGAGATATGGCACTGCGTCTTGGGAAGAGATTGTTATCGCAAAACTTTCTGGACTCCATCTCCCTGAATAACGAAGTGGAAATTAAACAGATACCTTTGCCGGCATCTGCAGCAGGGAGCAGTGTGGAGGAAATGAACCTGAGACAGCGCTATGGTCTGAACATCATCGCCATAAAGCGGGAAGATGCCACTGATATCGCTGTATCGCCGCAACATCGCTTCAACGTAGGTGATATTATCGTGGTAATTGGAAAAACTGAACGTATATGGGAATTTGAACGTAATTTGGAATGAAGGTATGAGGAAAACACATATAAATGTAAAAAGAGAGGGGAATTGGAATGAGAAATCATGTTGTGTTGACGGTGGCCAAGGGTTTGATTGTAGGAGGAACGATGCTGGTACCGGGCGTCAGCGGCGGTACTATGGCCATGATTCTCGGTATCTATGACAGGCTGGTAACATCGGTCAGTTCATTTATGAAACACAAGCGGCAAAGCCTTTTCTTTCTGGCCTTGTTTTCCGCAGGCGGCCTCGCGGGCATGCTGCTCTTTGCAAACCCACTGCTGGCATTGATAGAGGCGTATCCCATGCCTACACTGTACTTTTTCCTTGGCGCTGTAGCCGGAGGGATTCCGGTTATCTTGAAACAGGCACGGATCGAGCGATTTTCCTGGAAGGTGCCGCTTTACACGATCCTGGGGCTGCTGGCAATTCTGCTCTTTACAAAACTGCCTATGGGGACTTTTCAAGCTGAGGCGGATCGTGGCTTCGTGCAGATCCTGTTCTTGGCAGCAGTCGGTTTCATTGCAGCAGTGGGGCTGGTACTGCCTGGAATCAGCGTCTCTTACCTGCTTCTGCTCATGGGCCAGTACGATGTTACGATGAAAGCAATCAGTGACTTTGACCTGCCTATTCTGATGCCCTTGGCCGTTGGACTGCTCATAGGCATCGTTCTCACTACAAAAGCCTTAGAACGGGCGATGAAACGTTATCCTCAGACCACCTATCTGATAATCTTTGGATTTGTAGCAGGTTCTATCGTGGAAGTATTTCCGGGGGTTCCGGCAGGGTCGACGCTGCTTCTGTGCCTGGGACTGCTGGCGGCAGGATTTTGCCTGATCCGTCTGTTGTCGCGGCAGGAGATGAAGGCATGAAAGGAGACCAAATGAACTTTGTGATTCGCATTGCAACGGAAAAAGATATTGATGAATTGGAGGTGCTTTACGATGCCTTAAACGATCATTTGGCTGCCGGGGTCAATTATCCAGGATGGCTCAAGGGGATTTACCCGGTTCGTGAAACTGCTGCCCAGGGCATAGCGGAAGGCTGTCTCTACGTGGCAGAATGTGACCATCGCACGATCGGTTCGATTATTTTGCGGCGCGGCATGGAACCGATCTATCAAAAAGCCCGCTGGCAGCTGCAGCTCGAGGGGGAAGCGGTGCTGGTGGTGTACACCTTTGTCGTACATCCAGATTGGCTGTCAAAGGGAATCGGCCAGGAGCTGCTGGACTTTGCTGTAGAATATGGCTTGCAGACGGAAACAAAGGCGCTTCGCCTGGATGTATACGAGCATAATTTACCTGCCATACATCTCTATAAAAAAACGGATTCAAATATATTGAATCCGTCGATTTGGGTTTGCGCGAATATGGTTTAGACTCCTTTCATCTTTACGAAAAGCTGATCTAAAATTTCTATTTATGAGGTTTTCCACCCAGCGCCTCGAACAGCTGCTCATAATAGGCGCGGAAAATACTGCCCCGGCGCCACAAGAAGGTGATGTTGTGGGAGATGGAGAAATGGGCAAGAGGTATGGTCTTGAGCGTACCTTGCTTCAGCTCTTCCTGTACGGCAAATCCATAGAGGAAGGTGATACCGGCGCCTTGCTTGACCAACTCCTTGATAGCGGTTACGTTATTCATCTCTGTCACATGAGCGAAGTCCGCTACCACCAGATTGTGCCTCTTCAAGTAACTCTCCAAAATGTTGCGAGTTCCGGAACCCGCCTCGCGGACAATCAGCCTTTCATCTAAAAGATCCTCAACCGTATTGACCTTGCCTTTAAAAGGGTAATCTGACTTAGAGACTGCCACGAAGGATTCTACGGAATAGATGAGAAAATCGTACTGATCTTTTTCGAAGGAACCTTCCACCAGGGCACAGTCAATCTTTCCTTGATCCAGTTCATCGAGCAAGATTTTTGTATTGTCCATGGTGATATGTACGTCTGCTTCTGGATTGCGGGACAGAAAACCTGCTAAAGCCTGGGGCAGCAGATAGGCGCCCACTGTCTTTGTCGCTCCCAGGGCTAGGAGCTTGCCTCTCTTGGTGGTGTCCAACAGTTTTTCTCTCAGATAGATTTCATCATGCTTCAGGGTTGTTGCTGCGTCTCGCAGCAGTTGTCCGGCCTCGGTCAAAACAGGACGCTTACCTTGAAATTGGAACAGTTTGACCCCGAAATGCTCTTCTAGGTAATGAATGTGCTGTGTGACGGCCGGCTGGGTAATGCTCAGGGCCTCGGCGGCTTTGGTATAATTCATATACTGGCAGACCGCCAGGAACGTGTCGATTCTAAAATCTATCATAATCTGTCACCTCTTTATAAATCTCCAGTTTTTTCTATCATAACACAGATCAATCGACGAATAAATAAGCAAATTTTATTATAGCATAATATATTATCATTTCCTTTTATCATTCTTTCCTGCTATAGTAAATATACATAGAAGGTAAAAGAGAAGGAGGAGAATGGTCATGGGATACCGTATAAGCTTTGATCAGGCGGACCAGATTTTTGAAAAACTGGGCGAAGCCTACGAGATTTGGGCGCCGAAGCGTTTTGCTGGAAAAGGCAGATATTCACAGACGGATTTGATCCGTTACGACAAAGTCTGTAAGATGGGGGAAATCGAATACAAAGAAAAATCCGATTTACCTGCCAAGGAGGTATTAAGCCCCATCACACAGTCATTGTTTTATTTCACAGAGGATGAATTTATCGAGAGTAAGGCAGGACGCAAAAAATTGCTGGTTTTCATGCGCCCCTGCGACATCCACGCACTGCACCATCAGGAAAAGATTTACCTGGAAAACGGCGGTTTTGCCGATCTATACTATCAGCGCATGAAGGATAGAGTCAAAATCGTCATGATGGAATGCGTCAGCGGCTGGGACACCTGCTTCTGCGTCAGCATGGGAACCAATCAGGCAGAAGACTACAGCGCGGCAATTCGCTTCGAAGAAAATGACGTGTTGATGGACGTGACCGACGAAGATCTGGCTCCTTATTTCGACGGCAGCAAAGAAACAGAATTTAAACCGGAATACATAAAAGAAAACCAGATGACAGTGAAAATTCCAGATATTCCTGACAAGGAAGTCCTGACAAAGCTGAAGGAACATCCGATGTGGAAAGAATTCGACAAACGCTGTGTTTCCTGCGGAGCCTGTACGGTAGCGTGCAGTACCTGCACCTGCTTTACGACTACGGATATTTTGTACAACGAAAACGCCAACGTCGGCGAACGGAAACGGACGACGGCATCCTGCCAGGTAGCTGGATTTGCGGACATGGCAGGCGGCATGGGATTCAGAAATACGGCTGGTGAGCGGATGCGCTACAAAGTCCTCCATAAATTCCATGATTACAAAGAACGCTTCGGAGATTACCACATGTGTGTCGGCTGCGGACGCTGCATCGACCGCTGTCCAGAATTTATCTCCATTGCGGCGACGGTGAACAAGATGTCAAAGGCCATCGACGAAATCAAAGGAGGGCAAAGAGATGAATAACATTGTAAAACCGATTCCGTGCGAGATTCTGTCAGTCAACCGGGAGAGTCTGCACGAATATACCTATAGAGTGAAAACCGATATCAAACCGGAACACGGGCAGTTCTTACAGCTGTCCATTCCGAAGATTGGAGAAGCCCCTATTTCCGTCAGCTCCTTTGGAGACGGCTGGCTGGAATTCACCATTCGTTCGGTAGGCAAAGTGACCGATGAGATTTTTAGAAAAGAAGCGGGAGACACGCTGTTTCTGCGGGGCGCTTACGGCAAAGGCTGGCCGACAGATCAGTTTAAAGGTAAAAACGTGGTGGTCATCACCGGAGGCACGGGATTAGCACCGGTGAAGAGCATGCTGAATATGTTCTGTGATCAGCCGGATTTCGTCAAAAGCGTGACGTTGATCAGCGGATTTAAGAATGAAGAGGGCATCATCTTTAAAAATGATCTGGACCGCTGGGCAAAGCACTTTAACACCATTTATACCTTGGATAAGGATCAGAAAGAGGGTTGGCGCGTAGGATTTGTTTCTGAGTTTATTTCAGAAATTCCTTTTGACCAGTTCGGAGAGGATTACGAAGTGGTCATCGTGGGACCGCCGCCGATGATGAAATTCACAGGTCTGGCAGTTGTCAAAAACGGTGCGGCAGAAGAGAAAATCTGGATGTCCTTTGAGCGGAAAATGTCCTGTGCAGTAGGCAAGTGCGGACACTGCCGTATTGACGAGACTTACGTATGTCTGGATGGCCCTGTGTTCAATTACACCAAGGCAAAATATCTGGTAGATTAAAGAGGAGGCAGTGGTAATGAATCATGATATTGATATAAAAAAGGTACGGATCAACTGCTTTAGGCAGTCCAAGGTGCCAGGAGAATTTATGCTGATGCTGCGTGTGCCGGGTGCTTTGATTCAGGCAAAACATCTGAGTATGGTACAGGAAATCTGTGAGCGCTGGGGCAATGGGACTTTTCACATGGGCACCAGACAGAACATGGATATACCGGGCATCAAATATGAATACATAGATGAAGTCAACAAGTTCATCAAAAATTATATAGAAGAAGTAGACGTGGAGATGTGCGGCGTGGATATGGAAGTGGGCGATTACGGCTATCCTACCATCGGCGCCCGTAACATCATGAGCTGTATCGGCAACGCGCACTGTATCAAAGGCAATGCCAACACCTATGAGTTAGCGAGAAAAATCGAGAAGCTGGTATTTCCATCTCACTACCACATCAAAGTGGCAGTTGCCGGATGTCCCAACGACTGCGTAAAAGCCAACTTCAATGACTTTGGCGTCATCGGCATCCACAAGCAGGAATATGACATCGATCGCTGCATCGGCTGCGGTTCCTGTGTGGACGCCTGTAAACATCACGCAACGGGTGTTCTGTCACTGAACGCCAACGGCAAAATAGATAAAGACACCTGCTGCTGCGTCGGCTGCGGCGAGTGTTCCCTGATCTGTCCGACGGGGGCATGGAGCAGAGGCACCAAGCAGCTGTACCGTGTGACTTTGGGCGGACGTACCGGCAAGCAGAATCCGAGAGCAGGAAAGCTGTTCATGAACTGGGTAACAGAGGACGTGGTTCTCGGCATGTTCGGGAACTGGCAGAAATTCTCCGCCTGGGTTCTCGATTACAAGCCGGAATATCTCCACGGCGGCCATCTGATCGACAGAGCCGGTTACAAAGTGTTCATGAAACATATTCTGGAGGGCGTTGAGCTCAATCCAGAAGCCAAAGTGGCTGACGATATCTACTGGGCAGAGAACGAGCAGAGGGGCAATATGCACGTCATGCCGATCTCAGAGCACAAACCTTGCGGCCCGCAAGAATAAATTTACGTTGTTCCTTTCTATATAAACCTTAAATTAAAGCAGGACCCGCTACGGACTTGGAAAAGTCTGCAGCGGGTTTTGCTTTATTTTGGTGTTTGATGTAATCTTTTCAGAGCATTGCCGTTATATATGTGAAGCATGTTTTAAAAAAGAAAAGGAGGCATAATGTGAAAGACTGTGCAATCATTCTGTTTTGGCGACAATAAGATTAGCGATACAGCGTAGCTGCTGCACAAATAGATTTTTTCTGTTGGTGCAGCAGTTTTTTTGTGCGCAGATGATGCACAAGACAATCATGATTATTTTTTGCATCAAAAAAAGGGAGAAAAAAGGGAAAAACCCCCATTTGTGCAATCTGAATACCCTGGAAACAGGCAATTTGCCGCTGCTTCTCGAAAACAGGATAATGGCACAATATTTGCAATATTGCATAAATAGAACGAGAACAATTTATGCAGAAAGGAATAGGCTTAAAAATGAAAGATTTTTATTTCAGGATGCTAACCAGAGTCCGTTACGGCGTAGGTATCAGCAGCAAGATTGCAGACTTCGCCAAGGAGATGGGCGGCAGTAAGATTTTTGTAATCGCAGATAAGATTTTGCTGGAGACAGACACCTTGCAAGGCGTCTTTGAGAGTTTTGAGAAAGCAGGGATGGAATATGAGCTGTTTACCGACATCGTGCCTGAACCTCCGGTCAAAGTGGTTGACGAAGTTTCTAGCGTGATGCGCCGGGTTGGCTGCAATCTTTGTGTCGCAATCGGCGGCGGCAGCACCATCGATACGGCCAAGGCTGTGTGCATGCTGCAGACCCACGAGGGTTCTGTCAAAGATTACCTTTTCGGCGGCACAAAGACCGTCACGAAACCCTGCGTCCCGTTGATCTGCATTCCGACGACGGCAGGGACTGGCGCCGAGGTGACGGCAGCCTCTGTCATCGATGATACGGAGAATCAGGTAAAATTGTCGGTGACTCATGAAAACCTGATCCCGGATCTGGCGCTTCTGGATCCCAGCCTGCAGACGTCGCTGCCAACATTTGTAACAGCGGCGACCGGGATGGACGCACTGACCCATGCCATCGAATCCTATACCACCCTCAATGCCAATCCGGTGGGAGATGCTTATGCGCTGCAGGCTATGAGGCTGATTGGCGAAAATTTGCGGACTGCGGTATCGGATGGCAGCAATATAGAGGCTAGGGGAAATATGACTGTTGCCAGCTTCCTGGCAGGAGCTTCCCTGCTCAACTGCGGCGTCAGCGTCGTCCACGGCATTGCCCAGTCCATCGGCGGTATCGCCCATGTTCCACACGGACTTGCCAACGCTTTGATTCTGCCATATGCCATGGAAATCAATTATGTGGGGAATCTGGAGAAATTCAAGAACATCGCAGCCTGCCTGGGAGAAAAGGCAGAGGGTCTTTCTCTGCGGGATGCCGCAAGGAAAGCGGTCGAAGCGATCATCAACTTGGAAAACGATATCGGCATTCCAAGAAAGCTTTCCGAAGTCGGTGTAACGAGAGAGATGTTCTCGCAGATTATCAAAGATACGATGAAGTACCGTCTGCTGGCCATCAACCCGGTCAAAATTACCAGAAAGCATGTGGAAGACATTCTGGAAGCAGCCTACTAGAAAGGAGAGATCAATGCTCACATTATTTAAACCGTATGGAGATATTCTTGCAGAACAAAGAAGATACGGGCACATCGTAAATGTGGTAGGAGTCAATGAACCAGAAGGCCCGGCTCGTGTAGCGGAAATTCGTAAAAAAATGAAAAACTGTGATATTCTGCAGGCGGATGTAGATATTGCTGTAAATAAAGAACTTATTGAAGGTGCGGACAACCTTCGTGCAATCGTCTGCACTTCTATCGGAACCGATTATGTCGACATACCAGAGATGACAAAGGCTGGAATCCCAGTTGCAAATAATCCGGACTTCTGTATCGAAGCGGTGGCTGAGTTTGCAATGAGCCTGATGTTCTCTATCGTCCGGCGTGTTCCAAAGGCGGTGAACGGTGTAGCAGACAATAACTGGCTCATACGGTACCAATCTGGCGGAATAGAGTTAAAAGGAAAGACCCTGGGTCTGGTTGGGTTTGGCCGTATTGGCAGAGAAGTCGCGCGAATGGCATCGGGGATCGGAATGAAGGTGATCGCTTTTGATCAGTACATCAACACTGACCTTGCAAAGTCCATGGGTGTTACATCAGTGGAGATAGAAGAACTTTATGCACAGGCCGATGTGATTAGTATCCATTGCCCACTGACAGAGGAAACAAAGGGCATGATTGACAAGACTGCATTGGAAAGGATGAAGAATGGCGCATATCTCATCAATGTATCCAGGGGCGGCATTATCGTAGAAGAAGATATTATGGCATTCATAAAGAACGGGAAGTTAGCAGGAGTTGCTCTGGATGTATTGGGGACAGAACCGCCGGCAAAATCCCACCCATTAATTGGACTAGCAGATCAAAATGTCATCATCACGCCTCACATGGCTTGGAATACCCATGAAGCTGATGAAAAAGCGTTTCTGCATACGTTGGAGCAGATCAAGGCTATTTCTGAAGGGAGGGTGCCGCCATCTGTTGTGAACCGGGAGGCTTTGTCGAATCCGAGGTTAGAAGGATGGTTTCAGAATGGCGAAGCCTGATTGTTTTGCTCCGTTTTTTATAACATCGGGGATATCGTCCAAAGGACGTATTTCCGATGTTTCAAAGAACGTACCTTGCAAAGAGTCGCCCCTTGCGGGCGACATATGGAAATAG
>ERZ791934.1081-NODE-1081-length-29738-cov-3.823097_pt1 | contig 29738 bp, 24 predicted proteins | sample MGYA00510125_ERZ791934 | MGnify/ENA primary metagenome ERZ791934 (study PRJEB30046, sample SAMN00993240) | human gut metagenome | study: EMG produced TPA metagenomics assembly of the A metagenome-wide association study of gut microbiota in type 2...
CGCGTCCGCGATGCCCTCTGCGATGCCCTTGGCGATGAGAGGCGGCGCCTTGCGCAGCACCTTGGCCAGCTTGAAGCATGGGAACGCATAGTCTCCCATCTTTGTATCCTGCGGCACTTCAATCATGTCCTGAATCTCCGAAAGCTCGAGGCCTTCTACCTTCTCCGCAATCAACTTTGCGATTTCATCCTTAAAATTTACCATTGTTTATCTCCTTCTCTGAAATTACTTTGATTCCCCGCTCTTTGAGCTTTGCCGCAAAACAGCCGTCTCCCTGGACCAGTCTGCCGGAAAAAGTTCCGTCGTAGATCTTGCCGCTGCCGCAGGAGGGGCTGTTGGCTTTGAGCACAGCGCCTTCGATTGTTTCGCCGCGCCGCCGGGCCTCATCAAAAGCCCGCTCTAAAGAAAGGGCTGCCCCTCGCTCGAAGGCTTCGGTCACGTCCGTGCCTTCCCTGTCCAGAATCCGCATCCCCACATACTCGGCTGGCGGTCTGGGTGTGGGCAGTCCGCTGCTTCCTTCCGGGCAGACAGAAACGCAGGAGTGATTCTCATAAAAGTCACAGACTTCTTCGTTATAATTATTGCCTCCGTTATACTTGCAGTTGTGCCCCAAAAGGCATCCGCTGATCAAATACATATGATTACTCCGTTTTCATTTTCACGATGGTGACGCCGTCACCGCCTTCATTATAATTGCCTTTTCTAAATGATGCAACGTGCTTATGTCTCTTGCACATGTCTCTGATACCAGACTTGAGGATGCCTTCTCCCCGTCCGTGTATGACCGTGACCTCCTTGAGTCCCGCTACGTAAGCGTCGTCCAGATATTTATCGACATCCATCACCGCATCATCCAGGCTCTCACCCTGTACGTTGATGGAAATAGAAACGTTTTGCGCCTTTACTTTATAAAGCTGGCCGTATTTTGATGATTTCGAAGACTTCTTCTTGCCAGTGCCGTCGTTGATCAGCATCAGATCGTCCAGGCTCAGGTTGGCCTTCATGATGCCCACCTTGACCAAAAGGTTCCCCTTGTCGTCGGGCAGGGAAAGAATCTCTCCGTTCTGATCCAGAGACAAAACCTTGACTCGATCGCCCACCTTGATCTCCGATGCCTGCACCGGATTGTTGTTGACCTGTCTGATCAGTCTTTCGGCGTATTTTCCTTCTGTCTCTTTCAGCTTCCGTCTGCTCTTGTCAAAGCGCTTGTTCCGCTCGCCCATGCTTTCCAGCTTGGAGAGTTCCTTCAATTCCTTCTGTACTTCACTGGCCGTCTCTCTGGCGTCTCTGAGGATCTCCCGCGCCTCTTCTCTGGCATCGGCAATCATCTTTTCTTTTTTCTTTGCAAGATCCGCCATCTGTTTCTCGATCTCTTCCTGCTTTTTCTTCATGGCAAGGTTAATCATGATGGCCTCATCCCGCTCTTCCTCCGCCTTTTTCTTGTCGGCTTCGATGGCGCTGATCACGTCCTCAAACTCGATATCGCCCCGCTCGATGAGCTGTCCTGCCCTGTCGATCAAAGTCTCTGACAGTCCCAGCTTCTTGGATATCTCGAAAGCGTTGGACTTGCCTGGAATGCCGATGGTAAGCCGATAAGTCGGGCTCAGTGTCTCCACGTTAAATTCCATAGAGGCGTTTTCAACGCCGTCTGTGGACAAGGCGTATTTCTTTATTTCGTTGTAGTGGGTGGTTGCCGCCGTCATGGCGCCTCTCTTGTAGAGGTTCTCCAATATGGCGATGGCGAGAGCCGCGCCCTCCGTCGGATCCGTGCCCGCCCCCAGCTCGTCAAGGAGTACCAGTGAATCGGCATCAGCTTCCTCTGCGATTCTGACGATGTTCTTCATGTGAGAGGAGAAGGTGGACAGGCTCTGCTCGATACTCTGCTCGTCTCCGATGTCAGCAAAGACATCATCAAAGATGGGGATCTGGCTCTGGCTGGATGCCGGAATGTGCAGGCCGCTCTGCGCCATGAGGGCCAGAAGCCCGATGGTCTTGAGGGTTACCGTCTTACCGCCCGTGTTAGGTCCAGTGACTACAAGGGTTCGGTAATCTTTGCCGATGGAGACGTTGATGGGCACCACTTTCTTTTCGTCGATCAAAGGGTGCCGCCCCTCTCTGATGAGGAGATAGCCGTCTTCATTGATATGGGGTTCTTCTGCTTTCATACGGCAGGAAAATTTACCTTTCGCCATGATAAAATCCAGCTGAATGAGAATCTCCTGGTTGTTCTTGATGTCGTGGAAATGCTCCGCCACGCCGGCAGAAAGCTCTGCCAGAATCCGCGCGATTTCCGCTTCTTCGGCCATCTCCAGTTCTCTCAGTTCGTTGTTCAAGTTTACGATGACCTGGGGTTCCACAAAGAGGGTCGCCCCGGCCTTGGACTGGTCGTGGACGATGCCCGGAAACCTGGCCCGATGCTCCTGCTTGACAGGTATGACATATCTGCCGTCCCGCATAGTCACGATGGAATCTTGCAGATAAGTCCGATTATCAGATGAATTCAGGATGTGATTCAATTTGTTTTTGATAGCCTCGTTCTGTCTGCCGATGCTGCGTCTGATACTTCGCAGTTCTGATGAGGCATTGTCGCTCATCTCATCCTCTGAGAGAATACATCTGTCGATATTCTCCGCCAGACGGGGCATGGTCACGATCAATTCTGTCATGGAATTGATCAGGGGCAGCGGCGGAAGGTCGCTTTTCATAAAGCTGACGATCCGCTCGCAGATGCGCAAATTGTAATGAACCTGCAGCAGCTGCTTCATGGACAATGTGCCGCCTTTCCTTGCTAATCCAAGGCTCTGACCGATATCATAGATACCGCCCGTAGGCAGAGGCCCCTTACGCACAATAAGGTCAACCGCTTCCGTGGTTGACCTTAGTTCTTCTGAAATTACATGCACGTCGGTATAAGGCATCAGTTCGGAAATAATCTTACGTGACATTTCCGAACCTGCCTCCTCTTTCAGAAGCTCAATAATTTTTTTATACTCTAACACATCTAGTGCTTTTTTATTCATGATGATTTCCTCTATCCATTGTTTTTCAGTTTTTCTAACTCGCTTTTCAACTGGATATTTTCCATCTGTAGATCGAAAAAGGAATTTTCATATTCGCTGCACTTGGCCTGCAGTTCTTTGAATCTCTCATCATTTTCTTTTTTCTGCGTTTTAATTTCGGACATGCTTTCTTTGTACTGCATGGAGTTCTGCTTTGCATCTTCCCACATCTTCAAGTAGTACTTGGAGTCGTTTTCAAGCTGCGTTTTCGAGATTTTCAGCTGTTCGATCTGGCTCAGAGCGTCAAAGTATTCCTCTGCAACATTGATGGCAGACAGTATTGCGATACTGCCCTGACCGGAATCTCCAGCAACTCTGCTGATCAGACGCATCTTATTGTCGACATATTCTGCTATTTTTTCAATCTCTTCTGCTGCTTTATCACCAGCAATGGTGTACTCCTGTCCAAAAATCTTTACAGTTACTTTGCTCTCCATACTATTTCTCTCCTACTGACATTTTACAATTAGTTGTCACGAATTACAGCCTTGAACTTTTCTTTCAGCAGTTCAATCACTTTGCCGTGAATTTGATCTACTTCTTCGTCTGTCAAAGTCTTGTCATCGTGTCTGTAAGTCAGACTGAAAGCCACACTCTTCTTGCCGGCTTCAACCTGTTCGCCTCTATAGACGTCGAACAATTTGACTTCTCTCAGAATTTCAGTACCTGCCTCTCTAATGGCCTTTTCCATGTCTGCCACCTGCAGATCCTCTTCTACAATCATTGCAACATCTCGCGATGTAGAAGGGTATTTCGGCGGCTGATGATACTGAATTTCTTTGTCCGAAAGCTCGACAATCAGGTCGAAAAACAGCTCGCAAATATAACAACGCGTTCCAATTCCATAATTCTCTGCTACATCAGGGTGTACCTCACCCATGATACCCAGTTCAACGGTTTCACCGTTTTTGTCTCTTGTAAGGATTCTTGCACATCTGCCAGGATGATATACCTTGTAATCTGACTCTGCTGCAAATTCCAGATCTTCGATGCCCAGTCTTTCCAGAAGCGTTACAACCATGCCTTTCAGTGTGAAGAAGTCCTCATCCTTGCCATAGATACCCATGGTCAAGTTATAGGATTCTACTGGCAGCGCCTGTGCGTCCACCAGATTTTTCATGTAGGTCAGTCCGATTTCGTATGCTCTTACACGCTCCTGATTTCTCGCACAGTTTCTGCCCAGAACTTCCAACATACCCGGGGTCAGAATCGTTCTCATTGCAGAAGTCTCTTCTCCCATCGGATTGATGATATCGACGAAGTTTCTCTCCCAAGAATCTTCTTCAATACCGATTCCGTCTAAAATCTTGTTGTTTGAGAAGGAGTAGGTCTGAATTTCGCTTGCGCCCATGCCGCAGAGCAGGTTTCTGGTCATATCCCGCAGTTCCCAGCTCTTGCTGACGGTTCCCACCGTGTCTGCGCTAGGCAGGGTCATCGGCAGATTATCATAGCCATACAGTCTAGCCACTTCCTCCACACAGTCAACTTCTTCTTTCATATCCTGACGGACTGTAGGCGGCGTTACCAACATGGTATCACCTTCACCTTCGACCTTCATATCCAGTCTTTCCAGGTAGTTTACCATCTCTTCTCTTGGAATGTCAGTGCCCAGAATTTTATTGACTCTGCTGACTCTGCATTTGATAACAGGTGCTGTTTCCGGGTTGTGATAGACGTCCACGCTGCCATTGAGGACTTTACCGCAGCCCAGCATCTCTACCAGTTTGCAGACTCTGTCTGCAGCGGCTTCACACAGGTTCGGATCCAAGCCTCTTTCATATCTGGCGGCCGCCTCAGTCTTCAGTCCCAATTTTTTGATGGAACGGTGAACACAGGTCTTATCAAAGCAAGCGGATTCCACGACGACGGTGTTGGTATCGTCGACGATTTCGGAATCCAGACCACCCATGATGCCGGCGATACCGATTGGTTTTTCGGCGTCGTTGATCATCAGTGTGTCTGCATAGACATCTCTTTCCTGGCCATCCAAAGTTACGAATTTATCTCCGTCTTTCGCCATATCCACGACGATGTGACTGCCCGCAATGCTTCTGATGTCGAAAGCATGGAGCGGCTGACCGTATTCCATCATGACGAAGTTAGTAATATCTACCATATTGTTAATCGGTCTCATGCCGGCTGCCATCAGGCGTTTCTGCAGCCACCAAGGAGACTGCTCAATTTTTACGTCTTTGATGATTCTGGCAGTGTAACGTTTGCAGTTGTTATCTTTAACTTCTACACTGATATAATCTGATGCGTTTTCGTCAGTCTTCTCGCATTCTGTATCAGGGTAGGTCATCTTTTCTTCAAATACTGCGGCAGCTTCTTTTGCCATACCGATCATGCACAGGCAGTCAGAACGGTTGGGCGTAATGCAGAAGTCTATCACATAGTCGGAAAGCTCCAGTGCCTTGGCAAAATCTTTGCCTAAATATTCATCCCAGTTGCCTGGCAGCATCCAGATTCCGTCTTTAGAAATGTACGGCGCGATCTTGTCGTCATACCCCAGTTCCTGCGGCCCGCAGAGCATGCCGTTAGAAACTACGCCGCGAAGTTCGCCTTTGGTAATCGTCACGCCGCCTTCCACTTTCGGCTGACCGTGAAGTGGCCCTGGAATATGGCTGTTATCCTTTGCTACAGGTACATAACCGCCTTCGTAAATATTCGTTGCCCCTGTAACGATCTGCAGCGGTTCTTCTTCGCCTACGTTGACCTGGCATACTACCAGTTTGTTCGCATCAGGGTGCTGTTCTATTTTGTCAATTCTGCCTACTACGACGCCGCTGATGCCGCATCCCAATTCTTCGCAGGTCTCCATATCGGATCCGCTCATGATCATGCGATCACAGAATTCGTCAATAGGCACGTTTACATTTGTATAATCTTTTAACCATTGTAATGATACTAACATTGTATTTTTAACCTCGCTTACTTTTATGGTTCTGCCCCAAAACTTGTTTTGGCTGGCAGACCTTACGCTTTCACTCCCCATGCAAACGATGCCTAAGCCATGTTTGGTTGGAAGGAGTTCTTCGTACGACTCTGCTAATTATTTGAACTGTTCGATGAATCTCATATCGTTTTCATAGAGAAAACGAATATCGTCGATGCCGTACTTCAGCATGGCGATTCGCTCTACGCCCATACCTACTGCAAAACCAGTATATTTTTCTGTATCGATATTGCCCACCTGATGTACGTGGGGATGGGTCATGCCGCAGCCCAGGATTTCAATCCAGCCGCTTCCTTTGCAGACCGGACAGCCTTTGCCGCCGCATTTGAAGCAGGAAACGTCCATCTCAGCACTCGGTTCTGTGAACGGGAAGTGACTCGGGCGGAACTTAGTTCTCGTTTCTGGTCCGAAAAGTCTCTTCGCCATGTGATCCAAGGAACCCTTCAGGTCTCCCATGGTGATGTCTTCACCGATGACCATCATCTCAATCTGGTGGAAAGTCGGAGAATGAGTCGCATCGGGCGTATCGACTCTGTAGCATCTGCCCGGAATCAACACCTTATATGGCAGCGGCAGTTCCAGCTCTGCTCTGATTTCTCCAGAAGAAGTATGCGGTCTCAGTACCATGTCCTCGTTGATGTAAAAGGTATCTGTCATATCCCTGGCTGGGTGATTCTCCGGAGAGTTCAATGCGTCAAAAGTGTTGTAGACCGTGTCCACATCTGGTCCTTCATAAACTGCATAACCCATGGACTTAAAAATCTCCACAACCTCATCGATAATCTGCGTTATCGGGTGCTTTACGCCGTAGGTAATTTCTTTTCCCGGCTCAGTAACGTCGATTTTCTCTGCCTTGAATTTCGCTTCCTTCGCCTTGATTTTCACCTCAGCAGCCTTTTCGGTGAGCAGCTGTTCAAACTCAGCCTTTACTTTGTTTGCTGCCATTCCCAGCGCCTTTTTCTCTTCTGGCGGCAGTTTTCCCATGGAACGAAGGATTTCTGTCAGCTGTCCCTTCTTACCGAGGACTTTGACTCTGATTTCTTCTGTGTCAGCTAGTGAAGCCGCTTTGTTTAACTGTTCTCTGGCTTCTTCCAGCATCTTGCTTAATTTCTCTTGCATTTTATTGTAACCTCACTTAAATGTTGTTTATTGATCTTCTTTTTGCACCTCTGCGCCTCATACATCAAAATGCCTGCAGCTACGGAAGCGTTGAGGGATTCCAGGCGGCCCGCCATGGGAATCCTGATTTTGACGTCTGCCATTTCTAATAATTCCTCTGATACACCGTTGCCCTCGTTGCCGATGACTAAAGCGATATCTTTGCAGAGGTCTGCGTCAAAATAATTGTTGTCGGCTTCAAGGCTTGTAACGACCAGCTTTTTATGTAGGTCGCCCGCAAGCGCTTTTAATTCCCTATTATCCTCGACATGAATAATAGGGATCCTAAAGACTGATCCGGCCGCTGCCCGGATGGTCTTCGGTGAAAAAATGTCCGCGGTGCCTTTGAGAGCGAAAACAGCTGCATATCCTGCACCCTCAGCCGTCCTGATGATGGTGCCGATGTTGCCCGGGTCTTGCAGTCTGTCCAGGACAACGATGTTGCTGCCCCCCTGACATCTTGCAGTCAGTTCTTCAAATCCATATTCCCTTTTTCGGACTACGGCTATCACACCCTGGCTGGTCTCTGTCTGCGCAATGCGTTCAAAGAGACTGTGCTTCACGATATAGCTGTCGCCATCAAAATTAGTATTTAAAGCCTTTTCCTCATCGAAAATCAAATAGTCGATTGGGACCCTATCATTTATGGCCTCCTCGATTAGATTATGTCCTTCGATCAAGTAGCGGCTTTCTTTGTCTCTATACTTCTTCTGAGTGAGCCTTTGGCATTCTTTCAATATTCGGTTGTCCTTTGAGTTGATTTCTTTTATCATAAAAACTTCCAAATCTTTATATTGTAATGTAACAGCAGATAATCTCAACTAAATTCAGCCCTAATGCCGCATTCAAGTATAAAATAGCAGTTCTTTTTTCGTCCAAACGGCATTTCTTTCCGCCAGAATAAAATATTCTCCTGTCGGCACATCGATGACTTCCAATACTTTACATTTATTGATACTTAAATATGATAATCTGCCCGATGCGTAAGAATTGCAAAGGAAGGGGATTCCTCTCTCGCACATCTCTCTTTTTCGTATGTCTGCGCACTGCTGAAACCACGAAAACTCTTGCTTCGCAAGGCCGCTAGGGAACCCTAGGTTCTCTTCGGCGCCTGCTACGCAGGCTGAGCACCCTCCTGAGGGCGGCGAGGGGATACTCCCCTCTGCACACCTCTCTTTTTCGTGATTACAGCGCACAGCGCTGAAATCACGAAAAAGCCGGTCGCAATTCTACCGGCTTTTCAACTAAGCTAAACTTTATTTGTTATTCAAAAATGAAGGGATACCAAACCTGGAATCCGAATCCTTTTCGTCCTTGGTTTCGTCAAAGATTTCTCCAAGAGTTACACTTCTGCCTCTTAATCCCTCTTCTGTCACAACCTCTTGGGATTTCTTGTCGAAATTGCCATAACTGTTCTCAGGTGTTAAACCTGCTTCAAAGCCTGTTGCTATTACGGTTATTGCTACTTCATCATTCATATTTTCGCTGACAGCCGCACCGAAAATCAGGATGGCTTCTCTATCCGCCTGTTCTTCAACCAAACTTGCAATTTCGTTCACTTCTAACATACCCAGGTCATAGCCGCCGGATACGTAAAGCAGAATTGCCTTCGCACCTCCGATGGTCGTCTCGAGAAGAGGACTTTCGATGGCAGATTTGACTGCATCTTTCGCTCTGTTCTCTCCACTTCCATGGCCTGTACCCATATGTGCGATGCCTCGGTCTGTCATGACTGACTTGACATCGGCGAAGTCCACGTTGATCAATGCAAAATCGGAAATCAAATCAGAAATACCCTGGACACCCTGCCGCAGTACATCGTCAGCCATGGTAAAGGCATCCAACATAGATGTATTCTTTTCACAATTCTGCAGTAATTTGTCGTTTGGTACTACTACCAGTGAATCTACATATTTTTTTAAAAAGCTGAGACCAAGCTCCGCCTGATCTTTTCTCTTCTTGCCCTCAAACGAAAACGGCTTGGTCACTACACCTACCGTAAGGATTCCAAGATCTTTGGAAGCCTTCGCGATGATCGGCGCAGCACCTGTGCCCGTACCGCCTCCCATACCTGCGGTAATAAAGACCATATCTGATCCTTCTAATAAATCTGTTATTTCCTCAAGAGTTTCTTCTGCGGATCTTTGTCCAACTTCTGGATTGCCGCCTGCGCCAAGTCCTCTCGTCAGTTTCTCACCAATCTGGACTTTCGTCTCTGCCTTACATCTATTCAGAGCTTGTTTATCCGTGTTGACCGCGATAAACTGCACTCCCTTTAAATCAGCCTCCATCATTCTGTTGACTGCGTTACAGCCGCCGCCTCCAACGCCGATGACTTTGATGACTGCTGAGTTATCTTGGCCTGTCTCAAATTGCAGCATTATAAATAGCCTCCTTGCATCCCATAATATAATCTATTCTATCACAAAAATTATCCCTTTGCATCATTTTTTTAATCAAATTCCTGGTGAAAACGACAAATACTTATGATCTCCGAGGTTTATCGTTCCTCTAGTGATATCCTTCTTAAATAAATCATTGACAACAATCTGCAGTTTGCCGCTGTCAATGGCTTTCATCATCTGCTTTGGCGTACCTTTGACGATTAAAGTATCGTAGATGTAGGCTTTAATCACAACTCTGGATACGTCGATTTTTTTAAAATATATATCCCCTTCTTTCATAGACGACAGCATCTTCAAAGTGGTCTCCAGCGTAGACGTCTCTTCCGCCCCAACTGTTTCCCCCACATTGAGTTTACTGATCGTAAGGCCCGTAAGCAAGGTCACCTTTGGGTCGACTTCGCTTTTGCGAAGTACGGTGCCCTCCTTGTCAATCACAACATACTTGTCCCCATATACGATAGCTGCAATTTGTGCACGTTCCTTCAGCTCGATAATCAGTGTCGACGGCAGTTTTCGTTTCACTTTGACGTCAGAGAAGTATGGGTTCTTACCCAAATTCGCTTTGATTTGCGAATCACCTGCTCCCCAGAACAAGTTGACGCCTAAGGTGGCATCTGCCAGGTTGATCACTTCACCATCTGTGTAATACTTGTTACCCTCTACCTCTATGTTCTGAATGTCGAAAAAACTAGATGACAAGAAAAGGGCTACAGCAGCCAGGAAGACAAAAACGACCAGGATTCTTACCAGATAGTTTTTCTTCTTCCTGATTTTTTTCTGTCGCTCTATTTCCTTAAATTCTATGTCGTCTGTGTATTCACTCATCCTTTTTTATCTCCGAATATATCAGTTCTGTAGCATCTATCGGCGCGCTTTCACGGCTAGCTCTGCACATCTTTCTCAGAACGTCCGTGTTGTTTTTTAATCTCATAACCTCCTCTATCAGCATCTCAGAGGTCAGATTCTTTTCTTCTATGAGGATTGCACCGCCTTTATCAGCTACTGATTTTGCATTAAAATATTGGTGGTTGCCAGTTACATTTGGTGATGGAATCAAGATAGCCGCTTTTCCGCAGACCGTCGTCTCTGCTACGGACAGCGCCCCCGCTCGGCTGATAATCAGGTCTGCAGCGCCCAGGTAATTCTGCATATCGTTTATGTACGATTTTATCCTGATGTTGGGCTGAATTTGGATATTTCGCTGTTTTGCCTTGTCCAATATGGTCTCGTAATACTGGCTGCCAGTGCCAAAGATAAAAGTAACCCCTTTATGTCCGTTGATGGCATCCATCAGGTCGAAGGCCACATTGTTGATCATTTCCGCCCCCTGGCTGCCGCCGAAAGAAAAGACTACAAAATCATCTTTATCTATATTGAGGTTCGCCCGCGCTTCAGAGGTCTCCACATCGTAGAATCGCTTTCTGACCGGATTGCCCACATTGACGTGTTTCTGCGGTTCTCTGAAATATTGACTGGCCTCAGGAAAACCCAGGAATACCTTGGTCGCAAATTTCTCCAGCGATTTGTTTGCAACGCCGGGAAAAGCGTTCTGCTCATGCAGATAACACCTGGCGCCGTATCTGTGGCCTGCGAACATGACTGGAACGCACACGAAACCGCCTGTTCCAATGACCACGTCAGGTTTGAATTTCTTCATAATCCGCAGAGCCTGCCAGACGCCTTTCATGGTGGTAAACCCAGTATCGAAGATCTTGAAGATATTCCTGCGGTCCAGCCATTTCGCCGACACCAGCTTCATAGGGTATCCTGTCTGCGGTACGATTGTCTTTTCCAGACCGATATCATTGCCGATATACAAAATTTCCGATTGCGGCTCTTTCTCTTTTATTTTATCAGCGATGGCAATGGCCGGATAAATATGACCGCCAGAGCCTCCGCCTGTTACAATCACTCTCATAAATTTCCTCCTAATGGTGTTGCCCCAATTTACGTGCCGTAGATTGCCACGTGCTAAAGTACTGCAATCCTGACAGGGGACCTACCATACATTTGCTATGCAAATGTGGTTAGGTCTCCCAGTAAATTGCTGGGAACTCCTTATGCTTTGGGAGACCTAACCCGATTTAGCGAAGCGAAATCGCTGGTAGATCCCCGGTCAAAAGTGCAGGAGCTATGCTCCGTGGCACTTGACGGCCAGTCCGCAAGCGATTGCAAGCGGCTAGCCCTAATCTCTATTGTGTCTGCGCCGTAATACTTTGTCTCGATATATTCAGCATGATTCCCGCCGATCCCATGAAGAGCCACAAGGCGTTTCCGCCGTAGCTGACAAATGGCAAGGTAATTCCAGTTGCCGGCATGGAAGAAGTAACAACGGCTACATTGATCAAAAGCTGCAATCCGATCATAATTGTGATGCCTCCGGAGAGCAGCATGCCGAACCGATCCGGCGCATTTAAGCAGATGTGGAAACATCTCCAGATCAGCACCGCGTATACAACAAACAATACCAGGATTCCGACCAGACCCAACTCTTCACCGATGATTGCCAGAATAAAATCGTTCTGCGGCTCCGGCAGATAAAGATTCTTCTGGATACTCTTTCCGAGACCCAGGCCGAAGAGTCCGCCTGTTCCCAGAGCAAGCAGAGACTGCACTACCTGGAAACCGTCGCCCAGCGGATCTGCAAAAGGATCCATAAAGCTGGTAATTCTTTCCTTCCAGTGAGCTGCACCGATTTTATCGCCGACGAGAACCAGTCCGCCGACCCCTGCACTGCCGAAAATGGCTGCGCCGACAACATATTTCCACTGCAGACCCGCTAAGAACATAATGCCGGCGATAATGCCGCAGACAGTAATCGCTGTGGACAGATTTGGCTGTTTGATAATCAAGCCGCCGAAGACACCCATGAGCAGCAGAAGTGGCAGTATTCCCTTTGTGAAGGAAAGTATCAGCTTAGGTTCACTAGCTAAAAAGGCCGCCGTAAAAATGATTACCGCAATCTTGGCAATTTCTCCTGGCATGATGGTGATCGGCCCAATTAAGATCCACCTAGTGGCATTGTTGATGGTCTCTACAAAAGGCAGCCCCGGGAAAAGCAGCAGCCCCAAAAGCAGAAAGCTGATGATGAGGATGATGATCGACCATCGCCTGTACAGATGATAATCCAGCTGGGTACAGACCGCCATCAGCACAAATCCTGCAATCGCAAATAGTCCCTGTTTTTTTAGATACCCGTAGGGCGATCCCGTACTGTTAATAGAATAGTAGTAGCTGGCACTAAATACCATAACTACACCAAATATGACAAGCGCCGTTACCAGCAATACGATGACAAAGTCGCTCGCTCTTAAGTTTTGTCTGCCTTTTAGTTTCAAATTCATTATTCCTCTAACCTGCTAACACAATTTTTAAAGTGTTCTCCCCTTTGTTCAAAATTATCGTACATATCCCAGCTGGCACAAGCAGGAGAAAGCAGTACGTTGTCCCCCGGTTCAGCCAGCTCATATGCCTTGCGCACACAATCATCCATATCCTTGCAGAAGACATAATCCTTAAATCCCTTTCTGTCCGCCGCTTCTTGAATGAGATGAGCATCTCTGCCAAGAAGAATCATCTTCTTTACGCTTCCCCTGAAATGTTCTACAAACTCGTCGAAATCCTGCCCTTTGGCATCTCCGCCAGCAATGAGAATAATATTCTGTTCTATTGCCTTCAGCGCCGTCACAGCTGCGTCGATATTGGTCCCCTTTGAGTCATTATAATATCTTACGCCTTCTATTTCGCCAGCAAATTCGATTCTATGTTCCACGCCGCCAAAACCGGCAATGGTTCTGCCGATTGTCTCTGCGTCGATACCGGCAAAATAGGCGATGGCTGCAGCCGCCAAAACATTTTCCAGATTATGGGCGCCGATGATTTTCAGATCCTCTTTGCCGCAGATATCCGCCACTTCTCCTGTTTCCCCTTTGATGACGATGCGATCGTCTTTGAGAAAAGCGCCAAAGTCAAGCTGACTCTTTCTGCTGAAAGGCACGACCTTGGCTTTACAGCCCGCCGCCAGTTTGTAGCAGCCCTTATCGTCATAGTTGATAACCAGATAACCGTCAGCGCTTTGGTTGGCGAAGACCTTAGCCTTAGCGTCACCGTAAGCCTTCATAGTATGGTGCCGGTTGAGATGGTCCGGCGTCAGATTGAGAATGGCCGATACCACCGGTTTAAAATACTTCGTGGTCTCCAACTGGAAACTGCTGGTCTCTGTCACCAGCCAATCGTCTTCTCCAGCATCAATCGATGCGGATATGACTGCCACGCCGATGTTTCCAACTACATAAGTCTTCCTTCTGGCATTTTTAAATATCTCACCCACCAAGGTGGTAGTCGTAGTTTTCCCGTTAGTACCCGTGATGGCAATGTAATTTCCGCTGCCGATCCGATAGGCAATCTCCAGCTCTCCGATAATCTCTGCGCCCTTCTCTTTCGCTTCCGTAATGAAAGGTAATTCCGGGCTCACACCCGGGCTGACGATGAGCAGATCAAAGGCTGCCATATCCGGTGGAATCTGATTGAAGTAACAGGTCACTCCTCTCCCCCTGAGGAAAGAAATCAACTGTGCATCAATCGTGTCTTCTTTCTTAGAATCCTGTATAAATACTTCCGCTTCCAGTCTGATCATAGCCTGTGCAGCAGCAATACCCGACTTACCCATGCCGACGATCAGGACTTTTTTATCTTTCATGTTATTTATATTTGCTTTCATATCTCCACCCTATATTTCTATTTTTAATGTTAAATCGACATAACGACATATGCTAGGACACAACAGATGAGGGCGATGGACCAAAACATGACGACGACGTTCTTCTCTTTCATGCCGCCAACCTCAAAATGATGGTGCAGCGGCGCCATACGGAAGAAACGTTTGCCGCCAGTAGCTTTGAAGTACAGTACCTGAATGACCACAGACAACGCTTCTAAAACGTAGATCAGCCCCGCGATGGGCAGCAGCAGTTCCGCTTTCATCATGATGGCAGCCGCTGCCAGCGCTCCGCCTAGAGCCATAGAACCGGTGTCTCCCATAAACAGCTTTGCCGGAAATCTGTTGAAGATTAAAAATCCTAAGCATGCACCTGCTAGTGCGCAGCAGAAGATTGTGGCAGCGCCGTGTCCGAACTGCATACCAACGATAGCGAAGAAAAATGCCACCAGAGCAGTGACGCCGGAGGATAAACCGTCCAGCCCATCGGTCAAATTGACGGCGTTAGCCATAGAAACAACCACAAAAGCGACAAAAGGAATATACAGCCAGCCAAAGTCGATATACCTGTTGATAAAGGGAATCCACACGTCCGTGCCATAGCCGGAGAATTTAGCCATATAGACGGCAAGCCCTACGGCAAATAGAATCTGCAAAACCAGTTTCTGCCAAGCCGTCAGTCCCAAGTTGTGTTTCTTGGCAACTTTGATATAATCGTCGAAAAATCCAATCAATGCAAACAGAAATGTAACGACGAGCATGACCACAGAGTCCGCAGTAAAATTTCCCCCTGCGATGGTCACCAAAAGTAGTGCAGCACAAATGGCAATTCCGCCCATGGTCGGCGTCCCTTCTTTTGATAGATGGGATTTCGGACCTTCTTCCCTGATGAATTGCTGAAACTGCTTGTGTTTCAGAATGGGAATCTCTAAGGATGTCAAAAGCGCCGATGCCGCCAGCCCCATAAGTAATACAATAATTAGTTGAAAAATCTGCATAACTCCTACTCCTATTTCTTCATTATACTTTCTACGACTTGTTCCATTTCCATACTTCTGGAGGCTTTTACGATGATGATATCTCCTGCCTTAAACATTTCGTCCATCTGTTCATACAACTGTTCCTTCGTGTCAAAGTGCTTGACTTTGTCTTCCCCTAATGTTTCTATGCCGCCTATTGCAATGTCTCTCGCTTTTTCCCCAACTGTAATCAATAAGTCAACCTTTTTTTCTCCAGCGTATCTGCCCACCTCTCTGTGATAGAGAAGGGAATCCGGTCCAAGTTCGTTCATACCGCCTAAAATTGCGATTTTTCTATCTCCCCTGGTATTCACCAAGGTGTTAATGGCCGACTTCATAGAATCCGGCGCCGCATTATAAGTATCGTCGATAATTTTGATGCCGCGGGTTTCTCTAATCGTAAGCCTGTTATCCGTCAACTGCATTTTGGAAAGTCCTGTAATTCCCTCTTCTATGGTCATGCCCACTCTCTTGGCCGCAGCCAAAGCCAGACTTGCGTTGACCGCATTGTGGGCGCCCGGTATGCCCAGTTTAATTTGGTAATCCTTTCCACAAGCAGTCAGACAGTAGCTGATGCCCGCTTCGCCATAATCTTCGATATCGTGGACATAGAATGCATCTGTCTCTGCAAGACCGACCCGCACCACGTCATAAGTATCCGGCAGTACGGCAGATGCCAGCATATCGTTAGACTGATTGATGACCAGCGTATTGCCAGCGTCAAAATAATCTGCGATTTCTAATTTTGCCTGTAAGATGCCCTCTCTGCTGCCAAGATTCTCTATATGTGAAATGCCTACATTTGTTATTATGCCAATATCTGGCCTGATTATATCAACCAGTCTGTGAATTTCTCCTGCGTGATCCATGCCGACCTCGAGAACAGCAGCCTCCATGGAGTCGTCGAAGCTGAAAATCGTCAGGGGAACGCCAATATCATTGTTGAAATTCCCTTCTGTTTTTCCCGTCTTGTACTTCTCACTGAGGATATAATATACCATATCGCGGGTACTGGTCTTGCCTACGCTGCCAGTCACCGCGATTTTCTTCAACTTTAATTTTTCAAGATAGTAACCCGCTAATGCCTGGAGGGCTTTGGTGGTATCGTCCACCAAAATGACATCACAATCTCCCAGTGCTGCTGCCGCCGACTTTTCTGATATCAGCAGCGCCCTGCACCCTTTTTCTATTACCTGTGGGATAAATTTGTGCGCGTCGTGTACTTCACCGATGATAGGGACGAAAAGATCGCCCTCCTTTGCTTTTCTCGAATCAGTACAGACGCTGCCGACCAGGTGCTCTTCACACCCGGCCATCAGCGTTCCACAAGTCGCTTCTTTAATTTCTGCTATGGTAATCTCGTTCATTCTTCACCTTTTCTATCGATGCGAGGACTTCCTCTCTGTCATCGAAATGTAATATTTCATCTCCAACGATTTGATAAGTTTCATGGCCTTTTCCAGCTATGATTACGATTTCCCCCTGCATACAATGGGAAACCGCGTATGTAATGGCCTCTCTTCTGTCGGGAATCACCATATAGGAACCCTCGTCTTTTTCTATCTCTCTTACGATATCGCCGATGATGGACATCGGCGGTTCATTTCTCGGGTTATCGCTGGTGATAATAGAAAAATCAGCCAATTTAGCCGCAGCCTCGCCCATCTTCAATCGCCTTTGCGGGTCCCGTTCTCCTCCGCAGCCGAATACGCAAGTCAGTTTCTTCGGCCGATAGTCTCGCAGAGCAGTCAGCAGGCACCGCAATGCCGTACCATTATGTGCATAGTCTACCATAATCACTTTGTCGTTTCCTGCCGAAAACATTTCCTGTCTGCCTGGAACGCTGATTTTTTTCAGCGCTCTCTTAATGGTTTCTTCGCTTACGGCAAAATGTTTGCAGACTGCTATGGCTGCCATGGCGTTATAACAGGTAAATTTTCCAGGAATACAAGCAACTAAATCTATATTATAGCTTCCTTTCACTCTGAATTCCACACCTAATTTGCCTGGAAGCCTAACATGGAAAAAATTACCTCCGCGCAGATCGCTGCCATCTTCAAATCCATAGGTTTCGATATCACAAGTATGTCCTTTTAAGACTAAATCCTTACATGGATCATCGCGATTTATGATGCCAATTTTACATTTTTTGAAGAGCGTGGATTTCCAGTAAGCGTATTCAGCAAAGTTTTTATGCTCCTTGGGTCCAATGTGATCTTCTTCCAAATTTGTAAAGACACCTAAGTCAAAGTCAATGGCTTCTACTCGGTGCAGCATCAATGCCTGTGAAGAAACTTCAATGACAGCCGCTTGACAGCCGGCATCTTTCATCTCCCGCAGATACCCTTGTATTTCTAAGGATTCCGGCGTTGTATGTTTACTCTCAATGATTCTTGCACCCGTATCTATGTGAATTGTTCCGATCAATCCAGTTTTGATGCCCGCTTCTTCCAGCATCCCTTTGATCATATAGGTGGTCGTCGTCTTCCCTTTTGTCCCTGTGACGCCGATGATTTTCATCTCTTCTGCCGGCCAGCCATATAAGGATGCGGCCATCAGAGCCAGGGCTTTTTTTGTGTCTTCCACTTTGATCACTGTGACCTGTGCAGGAACGTCAATTTCTTCGCTGCACACGACCGCTGCCGCTCCGCGCTCTGCAGCTCTGCCGGCGTAGAGGTGTCCGTCTGTCAATGTGCCTTTGATACAGACGAACACGGAAGCCTCACATGCTTTCTCGGAATCTAAAATTATCTTGTTTACCTTCAGGTCTTCATCTCCCTGCAGGCATTGGTAATCGAAATCATTTAATAATTCATAAAGTTTCAGTTTAATCCTCTCGATTCTATATTCCAGTCTATTCTCTGTATAAGTACACCTTTCCGCCTTTCTTTATCTTCTTGCCCTTTTTCGGGTACTGGTCCACAACTGTAAAGTCTTTTTTGCTCTTGGTCTTTGGCGCTACTTCATATTCAAGTCCGTAGCTTCCCAGAATGCCGATGGCGTCGCTGAGACCTTTACCCGTGACATTTGGCACGTATGCATATTCAGATTTGATTTCTTTTGCTTCTTCTTCCGTATACTTTGGCGTTACGTTGAGATATGGCAAAGCGTTCTCCAAGAACTCTTTTGCGATAGGCGCTGCCGTAGCACTACCGAACTGTACGCCAGTAGGACTGTCAACGACAACTAATACGACCATCTGCGGGTCTTCCATAGGCGCCATACCGATAAAAGAAGAATAGGTATCGCTGCCGTACTTTCCATTTTCCACCTTATCTGCCGTACCGGTCTTTCCGCCGATGCGGAAGCCTGCAATCTTGGCATTTCCGCCGCCGCCTTCTGATACGACGTATTCCATGATTTTTCTCATTTCACTAGCCGTCTTGGAGGAAATGACTTTTCTGACCTCTTTCGTCTCAAAATTTTTAACTACGTTGCCGTCTGAGTCGGTCAGTTCCTTCACCATTCTAGGCTGCATCAGTACGCCGTCGTTTCCGATGGCGCAGACCGCCGTTACCAGCTGAATCGGCGTCACCGCGATACCTTGGCCATAGGCCATGGTTGCCAGTTCTACTTTTCCGATTGCATCCTTATTCTGTATCTGCGCTGAACTTTCTGCCGGAAGATCTACATTGGTCTTCTGGGTGATTCCGAACATCTCCAGGTAATCGTAATATCTGTCTTTTCCCATTTTCAGCGCCAGCTGAATCTGTACCGGGTTGCAGGAATTTCCCACTGCCTGAATCAGATTCTCTGAGCCGTGGCCCCTGGTGTTCCAGCAGTGGAGGGTAACGCCAGTTCCCGGAACGGTGTAACCCACATTACAAAAATACTTGGTGTTCAAGGTCGTTACGCCCTCTTCTAATGCAGAGGAGGTAGTCACCAGCTTGAAGGTGGAACCTGGTTCATATGTATCACTGATAATGGGATTTCTCCACATAGCGCTCAGCGCTTCTGACTGTTCCTTAGAGGACATCTTTTCAAAAGCTGCCTGCTCTGTTTTATCCTGCGGTTCTGTAGCATCATTGGGGTTAAAAGCCGGGTTGGTGGCCATGGCCAGAATGTCTCCCGTCTTCGGGTCCATTACCAGACACATGATCTTATTGGCCTTGGTTTCCTTCATACCGTTTGCCAATGCCTTTTCTGCATAATGCTGCAGCACTTCGTCTAACGTCAGTACTACATTGAGGCCGTCTTCCGCCTGATAATACTGCTCTTCGCCATAGGCCAGAGTATTTCCGTTGACGTCGGTGTTCTTGATCCATCTGCCGGCCACGCCGCTGAGATACTCATTGTATTCCTGCTCAATGCCGCTTCTGCCTTCGTTATCATCGTTGACGCTTCCCAATAAGTGTGCAGCAGAATCTCCCAGCGGATAGTACCGCTTGGTGTTTTCTGCAATTTCGATACCTGTAATGTCGAGATCCTTGACTTTATCTGAGGTCTCTTTATCCAGATACTTGGCGATTTTGATCAGCGCCTGCTGTTTCACAAGTTTTTCTTTGACTTCACTGGCGTCCATGTCCAGGAGTACTGCCAGTTCGTTGCTCTTCTTACTGATCTGTTCTTCTGTATAATTTTCTTTTATCTGTGACGGCCTCGCCCATACCGTGTAACAGGCTGCGCTGGTGGCCAGTTCTTCTCCATTTTTATCGTAGATAGAACCCCTCTTTGCTTCCAGCGGTATATCGCTGGTCTGCTGGTCAATTGCGATTTCACTGTACTCTTCTGCCTTCACAACTTGTATCCATGCCAGCCGAAAAGCCAGCAATACCAGTACAAAGCATACTGTACCAAAGGTTATAATGATTCTCTTTTTGTTTTTCCCACTTACTTTTGCCATTTTCTTCTCCAAATGAAAAGCCAGACAAGGTTCTCTTATTTAGTTGTCTGGCTGCCTCTTCTATGAAATTATTACGGAACTATTATACGTTTGCGTTATCAATTATATGCCTGTTCTTTGATCACCATGGCAAAATTGCCTTTTGGCGCATCATCATCTGATACATATACGCATTCGCCCTCGCTGGGATAAACCATACCCAGCTTGCCCGTAGCTACTTTTTCAATATGATCAATATTGTTTGCACTTTTAATCTTTACACTAAGTGTATCAATTTCACCTTGCAATGCTTCATTAGAATTGATTAAACTGTTGTTTTCTACTCTCAGTTCTGCCGCATATGCGGCCAGCACCACCATAATGATACAAATGAAGCCGATGATGACTGTTGCAGTCAGCATGCGCTTCTTATCCTGATTCCTCATTCGTCCTACCTCACAAACTACACAAAACTTTTTCCTTAATACTTTGAAAACTTTTTCCTAGATACTTTTCCTAAATTTTTTCACAGACTCGCAGCTTTGCACTGCGCGATCTGGGGTTTTCCGCCAATTCTTCCTCTGAGGGTTGGATTGGTTTCTTTGATACCTTTTTGATATCTGCTGTCCTGCCACAAATGCAGACGGGAAATTCCTTTGGGCAGGTGCAAGGATTGACTCGCCTGTTAATGACTTCTTTTACGATTCTGTCTTCCAGTGAATGGAAGGATATCACACATAATCTCCCACCTGGATAAAGCACATCGCAGAACGCCTCCATCGCTCGCTCAAGTTGTCCGAGTTCGTCGTTGACTTCAATTCTGATCGCCTGAAAAGTTCTCTTCGCCGGATGGGGACCATCTCTTCTAGCTGCCGCTGGAATGGCTGCTTTGATGGTTTCTACCAGTTCAAAAGTACTCTCTATGGGCTTGTCCTCTCTTTTCTTGACGATAAAGGCTGCGATGCGTGAAGCCCATTTTTCCTCTCCATATTTAGATATGATATCGGTCAATGCCTTTTGATCATATCCGTTGACGATTTCATGGGCGGTAAAACTTTCGTCCTGGCTCATCCTCATATCCAGAGGGGCGTTCTGCATATATGAGAAGCCTCTCTCTGCGTTGTCCAACTGAAAGGAAGAAACGCCCAAATCGAGGAGTGCGCCGTCCACGCCGCTGATTTCTAACTCTTCAAGTACAGATTTGATATCCGCATAATTGCTCTGTATAAATAATTTCCGGCACGGATATGGTTCCAACCGCCTGGAGGCCGCTTCCAGTGCATCCTGGTCGCGGTCAATGCCAATCAATGTCCCTCTCTCAGATAGGTGTTCACAAATTTTAGAGGAATGTCCTCCCCCACCCAAAGTCCCATCTACATATATGCCATCGGGATTGATTTTTAAATTATCTATGCATTCTTCCAGCAATACGGAAGTGTGTTTAAACTCCATAAAAACCTCTAAAAATTATATTGAGTCAGCGATTCCGCAAACTCATCTGCGTCCATCTTGGTATCGTTATCCGGGGCATCCCAAACTTCCTTACCCCAAACTTCGATTTTCTTCATGGCTCCCATCGTCACCAGTTCTTTGTCAATGCCGGCATACTCCTTTAACTCCGCAGGGATTACGATTCGGCCCTGTTTGTCAAAGTCGCATTCCAATGCATTGGCGCAGACGTGTCTGATGTATCCCCTTACTTTGGGATCAGACTCCGGCAGTACTGCAATCTTTTCCAGCTGTTTTTCCCAATCCGGCAGTGAATAGATGTATAGACATTTATCCAAACCCTTTGTGATTACGCATTTACCGCCAAGCTGATCTCTGTGTTTGGAGGGCACAATCATTCTGTTCTTGGCATCTATTGAATTGTAATATGTGCCCATGAACATATGGCGGCTACCTCCAGTTCTTGCATTGTATTTTCCTCCATTCTACACCACTATTCACCACTTTTCAAGAAATCTTTGGGCTTTTTTTGAAAAAATACCCCACTTTTTTGCATTCCTCCACCCCCAGCCAGATAAAAAAATAAAGCGACACAATATCTTGTGTCGCTTTATTTTTTTGTACCCAAATTTATCTTTCTGCATAGTATATAGTATCTCACTCAATATAGCCCCTGCCCCAATTTGAATCGCAAGACAAAACGGGGAACAAATTCGCAGGAATGCACTGCATTACATAGCCAGAAGGCTATTTTACATACATTCTGTCACGCGTACTCCAGTGGGCTCGCAGGCAGAATGTTGTATTTAAAATAAAGTGAGGTAATGTAATATGAATAACGAATCCATGGTCTATCTGACTAAGGTTTTCTCGGATCTTCAGGCGAAATCCTGTCCTCTGATGACTGAAATTACTGCTAATGCAGCTAATTTTAATCAGCAGTTGACTTTCTTCGATGACTGTGACTGCAACAACGGTTGCGGCTGTGGTTGTGGATGTGGATGTGGCTGCGGCTGCAACACAAACAACATCGAAATAGATGAAGACGCTAATTTTGCTATCGAAACGACAGAAGTTATCGTAAGTGATTTTGACCTTGTTTGTCCGCAGGAACTGGACGCCTGCAATGTAACCGTCGACGGAATGCCAGTTGACGAAGTGGACTTTTTCAATGAAAGATACATGGCAGGAACGAACGACCTTATGACTCGTATCTCCGATTGCACTTGCATGGAGAGAGGATTACCTACGAAGGGATACCTTCTCATCTGCAATGCAGGCCCTTGGAAAGCAAAGCTTACAATCGCCGTAACAGGTACCGTCTTCGGATGCGGCGGCAGCAGAAGATTTAAACTCTGCATGACTACAAAGAACGAAGTGTATGTTAACATACCTGGTACCAGCACATTTGCTGCATCTTCCATCTGTCTGCCTTGCACTACGGGAGGCATCGCTCCAGTGATCAACTTCTCATTTGGTGCAGAAGGAAGTCTGTTAAATCCATGTCTTACTACTGATCCTTGCGGACAGTGTAACTTGATGTTAACAGGTTGCTTAGTTGTAGAACCTGAAGTAGACGTTCAGGTAACTCGTCAGACTCTGTTCAGAACATCAGCAGAAACCGTAAATGTACCTTGCGACGACATCGCAAAATGCAGAACATGCGGAGACGGCAATGGTAATACCATCGCTGTAACAAACAAGTGCTGCGGCGCTGAACGTGACCAAGACAACGATTGCGATCATGATCACGATTGCAGGCATGAAGAATCATCTTGCGGATGCTGTGGTGGAAGTTCGTCTTCTAACCAGAACAGAGGAAGAGGAATCTCCTGCCAGTTCAACGGTTACAACGGCTGCAATTTCTAAGAGTAACGCAGTTCAAATCAATAACATGTAAGAAAGGGAGCGTCGCTCTCGCGGTAAGACCTAGTCAGACCGCGAAGCGGCGCTCTCTTTGTTTAATTGCCGCAAAATAAGGGGCTGTCGCATTGGCAAAGAAACGGCGTAAAGCATTGTTCTTTAAATGCTTTACGCCGTCTGGAGGCAGATTCATGAAAAATAACAGTGACAGTTGAATTTTTCCAAGCACGATAAGCAGTCTCTTTAGTCCGCCTTATATGGGAGCTTTTTTTTGCCTTCTTTATCGAGAATTCTCGCTATGTAATAGGCTGTGCCACCCTTTTTACTGTTGCAGTTGACTTCTAGATAATAATCTCCCGAAGAGCAAGAGCAGGACTGAACATTTTTCTCATTTGTCATCTCTGCAATGTCCATTTTACTGCCCTCAAAGGAACAGTAACAATTGTTGGATCCAGCAGCGGGGCATTCCACTCCAATATAAAAGTCCTTTTTGGGTTCCACTGTCTCATCAAATGGGTCAGTATAAAAGTGATAGCCTGTCATAGCACCATAACCGGACAGGATCGGCTTTGAAGCAATATACATACCGCATGGAACATAGTTGCTAAGCATTGGCCTCCCAATATATCCCGCTTCTTGTTTCATGTCTCCATGCTTGCAGTAAGGTTCTGTGTGACTAATTTTATATCGGGTATCATTTATCAAAAGAAGAATCGTGATAGCATCCTTTGCGAGAAAGTATAAAATTGGAATTGCAATAACAAGGACGACAATCCCTATTGCAAGCAAAATAGTCGAAAAGTTCGCCGACAGTGCTCCAATGCAGGCGGCAACGGTGGTCGCACCCTCAAGTGCCAATGTGTAGAACTCTGCGATAGCTGCTCCAGTAAGAGCAAATATACCTCCTGTAAGCAGGAGACCGGCAAATTCATCCGGATTTTTGTAATCCTCTGCAATTTCCAGTAATTTCAGAACCTGCGTGATACCTATTTTGATGTCGCCATTGCGGGCATCTCTTAAATATGTATATAAATCCTCATTCAAACCCAATGGCGGAAGACCCTCCTCATCGTCGTTGCCGTTGGCCAAGGATACTGCATTTGTAAGGCCTCGTGTCTGTACGCATGCCTTTTGATACGCATGACGCGCCTCCTCCACAATCTTTTCGTATTCATCGTGTTGACTCCCTTTCGCAGCCGCTTTCTTCATGCGTTTAGCATAATCAGGGAATCTTGCCTCAAATAAAGTCTGGAGATCCGAACCCTTTACTGACTGCAGTTCGACTTTTACTTTTTTTAAAATATCCGCGTTCATACCATTTTCCTTTCTAATCTGTTTATAATGCTGTTTTTTCAGACTTCATACCTAACCTCCACAATGAAGTGATACCAGCATCATCTTTGTTGCAGTATGTTCTTAAGGATTAGTATATCTGATCAACCGTTACAAAAACAGGACAAAAAGGTGTTTTTTTCATTGAGGCGTAAAAATATGTCACTCTTGAAGCTAATTATTTTAAATTTTCAAATTGCCCGATGGAAAATTCCGCCCATTCGTAGGGCAGAAGGTAATCATGTCGATAGAGGTTGACTGCTCTCGGTTCCCCCTGCAGGAAGCGATAGCTGTCGCAATCCAGCAGTGCAGGATCAATGGCATAGCTGTTATACCTTTTGACTAATATATCGTCAGCATCAGCTTCCAGCAGGGTTTTTCTCAACTCTTTCACGACAGTACGGAAGTAATTCTTTATTCTCGCCTCACCGGCTTCATCCTCCCAGAGCACCGCGCAGGCTTCTGCAGCGGTAATGCTGTTTCCTCGTCGATCAACCAGATAAGCCAGTAGTTCTTTAGACTTGGATCGGCCAAATGTCAATGGTTTGTCGTCCACGAACACATCGAAACCACCAAAGGTCTGTACCCGCACTTTTTTCTTTGTGATAGGATTACCATAAAGGAAGGTCAACTCACGACGGAGATCGTTCTCCGTGGCGGGTTTCAGCAAATAACCAGTAGCGTGCATCTGAATTGCTCCCAGCGCATATTTTTCATGACCTGTCACGAAAATGATGTGTAAATCCGGCTGAAAGTCCTTGAGTTTCTTGGCGAGGACAAGACCGTTTGTACCCCCAAGTTCAATATCCAGAAATGCAACATCTACCGGCAAAGAGGCGGCATACTCTAACGCCATGCCGGGCTTCGTGAAGCAAACCAGCTCACAGTCCGGTACTACTCTATGCAAGGTATCCGCTAAATCATCCAATGCGAATCGCTCGTCATCAATTGCCATAAATATCATAATCTGCGCTCCTCCTTAGGGATAGTAATTACCGCTGTCGTTCCCACACCAGGCGTGCTCTCGATTTCCAATGTGCCTCTGCATAATATCGCAAGCCGCCTGCGTACATTGACAATGCCTATATGGCTGCAATTTCCCGATTCAGTCGGATCTGGTCCGATGCCCAGCCCATCGTCCTGTACGGTGATGAGATAGGCGGAATCTGTTTCCTCCGTACGCAGTAACACGGTGCCGCCGTCCTCCCGGCAAAGTGCACCGTGCCTCACAGCATTTTCCACAATAGGCTGCACTGTCAACGGTGGAATGGAAAATGCCAGCACGCCGATTTCATAAAGCACATGCAGCCTGTCCTGCTGCCGCTGCTGTTCAATCGCCAGATAGCTTTTCGTATGCTTCAGTTCCTGCTCAAATGGAATCGGGGTTTTACTACTCAGGGAATCCATGTTAGCTCGCAAAAACAGAGTGAAGTTCTCAAGGGTTTTTTTAGCCTGCTTTGGATCAATATCACATTGCCGTCTTATGACAGTGAGCGTATTATAGAGAAAATGTGGTTTGATTTGACTGAGCATGATATCAATGCGTGCCTCAGTCAGTTCCTTTTCCTGTCTTTCCATGCGAAGTTCCCGCTCCGATTGAATATTAATGAAAATGATAAGCAGAGAAAGCGATACGCCAGTATTGAGCAACGCAATGCCGTAATGAGACATCTGGATGATTTCGGTTAAAAGCGGAAGGACAATATAGCTGGTAAGAATCATGAAATCTTTGCGTAACAGACTTTTACGATAGACGATAAAAATAGCAGCGTCAAGAACGTAAATGAGAAACGGGATGAACTGTGAAAGCCAAAAGAATGGTCCGCGCTGATAGCAGTTTTCAGTTGTGATGGTGAAAAACATTCCGTTCCATAAGGAAAGAACACAGCCGACGATGTGCATGCCAGCCAGTACAAGAGCTACCCTCCAGAAATAGCGATGAATTCTGATCTTGGGCGCAAGGTATTCGATAAGATAATTCGTAAATGCTAGCAGCAGCAACGAGGTACAGACCCAGAACAGCAAAACACCGCTTCTCAGGGCCACAGGAAACCAGGAATGAGAAAAACCCTCACACAACCAGTTGGAAAGATCCCCGATAATCATGAGCACATTGATGGCGCACATCAGGATAAAGCCACGTCGCAGCCGATCCTTCTTACGCTTGCCGCCGACAAGATAAAACAGCATAATCAGACTGACTACTGCACTGTAGGAATCCAATATCACATTAGCTATCCGCAAATATATCCCCCCTATTTCGTCAAGTGTTTTTCCTTTGGACTCTAATATCCCTTTTGAATTGTGGAAAAGAATGGACTTTCAACTACTTTTAAGATAATTATACTAATATACAAACCATTTCACAATATCTTTCCAATTTTTTATTTCCTATGTTATAAAAAAGGAAGTACCTGCAAATAGCAAACTTCCCTTTTACTATTTGCAGATACTTCCCTCAATATAGCCATGACACGGTGTGCTTCGCAGCCTTTTTCTCAGGATTCAGCAACCTTTTACCGTCTGGAAAACATCATATCTTTCCTGCGGATGGTTCCTTTTCCGTATCGAATCCTTCTGACAAGCCTTACGACCAGGATCACAATCAGCGCCAGTAAGGAAAGAACCAAAGCTGCGGCCGCAGTGATGATCCAGAAGAATTTATTCGGATTTTTCAAAAGGTGAATCGGATTCCAGCTGTCGTTCAATTTCTTTCTTCCCTCTGTCGCACTGTATTTTTCCGGCACCTGATCGTCACTAAAATAATCCATATAAGAAGCCAGTGCGTACCACTCTTTCAGCTCGCTTCCATTTTTATTATAAATGATGTAATCCTCATAGTTTTTGATTTCATTGCCGTCTTTGTCTTTCGGTGTTACGGACAACAGCCCGTAGGACATAGAATTGACTGTCCCCAGCATCTGGGCAGAATACAGATCAGCTACGACACGATAGAGTTTATCATCCTCAGGTTCTATATAGCTGCCGTCGTCACTGCGAAGCATCACGTCATAGGCTCTGTTCAGAATCAGCCTATGGGGATTATATTCGTAATACAGACCGCTGAAATAGAGTCTGGCTGGCTGCATGAGATTGGAAACTGAAATGTCGATTTCTGCTGCCAGTTTCAGTTCCGCTCCTGTCAAATAAACACTGACCAAAGGATAACCGGCGATGCCGTCTTTCCCTGTACCCAGGGATAGGGCGTTAAAGGCGTCGGCAGCCGTAATTTTACCTTTGTCAAAGGACCCTCTGATGACGCCGGCCGGCGCAACGGCAACCTCAACCTTTTCATAGTCGCTGCCCTCGGCCTGTTTGACGCCGTAGATATAGGAGTCTGCGATGAGATTTCCCAGAGTATCTTCTCCCTGCTCGGAACCAAAAATATCGATTCCTGTAAAAGTGACGTCATTGTTGGTCAAAACGCTGTTCCAGCGATAACCGAACTTCGAGAAATACTCCTCGTCGACAAGATCCTTAAATTCGTCTTCAAGCGCGAGAATGGATTTATCGTCCTTTATTTTTTTGTCCAGAGGAATCAGTTTATATTTGTCCAACTGGTATTTTCCGTCTTTATATTGAAAAGTGACGTTGCCAAGATTATCGTTATACTGACCGGCAGAAGCGATGACAGTATCGTTGACTATAATTGGCTGCGCAAGCTCCGTATGACTGTGTCCGCTGATAATTAAATCGATTCCGTCGACCTCTTTGGCCAGAATTTCATCCTCTGACTTGTCAGGGTCGTCCTCGTTCGTTCCACTGTGAGAAATGCATACAATCATATCGACCTTCTCATGGGCTTTGATATTTTCTACCACCTGCCGGGCCGTTTCCACCGGGTCTTTAAAATAAGTCCCGCTCTCCGGCGCATAACTGGCCGATTCTTTGCCGAAGATGCCAAAAACGGCTATCTTGCTGCCGCCTCTTTCTATTACTGTATAATCCTGATATCCGTAATTTTCTAAAGCGGTTCTAAGGTTCTCTCCATCTTCCTTTAAATCAGAATCCCCCAAGGTTTTCTGCCAGTCAATATTGGCAATGACCAACTGCGGAAGTTTATCTTTAGACTTTTTTGCTCTGTTCAGCATCTGGGCAAGGCCTTTTGAGCGGTAATCAAACTCATGGTTGCCCAATGTGGTCGCGTCAAAACCAACAGCGCCCATCATTCTCAGCTCTGATGCCTGGGATTTATAAATCGTCTGGTAAGGCGTTCCCATAGAAAAATCGCCGCCATCCAAAACAAAAGTAGCCTTATTCTGTTTTTTCTTTTCTTTCACCACAGTTCCGATCTTAGCGAATTTTTCAAGATGGGAGTGCATGTCGTGGGAAAAAATGATGGAAATCGTCTGCTTACCTGTAATTCCCGTGTCAGCCGTAACGACAGATGGCACTGCAATCATCAGAGCCATGCAGCAGATTAAAATTTTGCTCCAAATCTTTTTCAACTTCTCATCCTCACTTTTATTTATCATATATTAGATTTTATCACAATTTGTCAAACTTCGCCACAAGTAGTTCCTTCCTTTCCTTCGTAAGCCGCTTTATGGCTGCTTCTCGGCTCATAGCTTCTTCTTTCGTGTCAAAGGCTTCAAAATACACTAGCGACACTGGCAGACGCGGTTTCGTATATTTTGCACCCTTCTTTTCATTGTGACACTTCACTCTTTTTTCAAGATCATTGGTCCAGCCAGTATAGAGACTTCCATCCGCACATCGGACCATATATGTGTAGTTCATCGCCAGACCTCCTATTTGCGTAATTTTTAAAAACATCCCGTATAATTTCACCTGGAAAAATAGACAATATAACCAAGATATATTATGAAGGAGATTTTTTATGTTCGATTACTTATTTTTTATTGCGGCTCTCGCCATTCCGTTTCTCATAAGCAACATCAAGACTTATCGTAAAGGCCTGGTAACAGGTCTCTTTCTCTCTCTGCTCTACTGGGGAA
>ERZ791934.1088-NODE-1088-length-29579-cov-30.377760_pt1 | contig 29579 bp, 44 predicted proteins | sample MGYA00510125_ERZ791934 | MGnify/ENA primary metagenome ERZ791934 (study PRJEB30046, sample SAMN00993240) | human gut metagenome | study: EMG produced TPA metagenomics assembly of the A metagenome-wide association study of gut microbiota in type 2...
AGCCGTTTGCGTACATTTTCAATCGCCCATGTCACCTGCCGGATGAAATGATATTTATCCACGATGATTGTAGCGTTTGGAAAGAAGGTCTGTGCAAGTTCGGTGTAGGGGCGCCACATATCGCAGACGAAGAACTTTACCTTCAGGCGTTCTTTCCTGGGAATGTTCCGCCAATAATCAGCCAGATGGCTCTGGGTCCGATCCGGGAGAATGTCGAGGATCCGGCGCTTTTTCGGATCAACCAGAATGCACTGATATTTACCGGTAGAAGCATTGCCTTTGAATTCGTCAATGGAAAGCGCTTGTGGAAGCTGGTCAGGCGGAGGATAGCAAATCGTGTCCAGAAGGCGGCAGACCGTCTGGACGGAAACACCGGTAAGCTCTGCGATCTGTTTTAAGGAAAAGGTCTGCCGGAGCAGGGAGACAATGTAAAATGCCAGCCTGCGGGTCCTGCGGTGGTAGCTGGGGAGGAACGAATAGGGTTCCGTGAACCGTTTGCGGCAGTATGGGCAGAGGTAGCGGCGTTTGCGAAGGAGCAGGATTACTTGTTTTCCCAGTAAGGGAATGTCCTGGACTTCTTGTAAACGGTAATCATGAATCCGTTTTGTTTTAGCCCCACAGCAGGGACAAGTCTGTTCTACCGGTTGGGACTGGATGAAAATTTTAATGAAAGAGTCTGCCTGAACCACTTTTTTAATAGAAACACCTTCCAAGTTAAGGAAAGCCTTGGTATAATTAGGGTACATCTATAAGGGGTCACCTCCGTAACATTAAACTTTGGTCGGGATAATGCGTTTAGGAGGCTTCTTATAGATGTATTTTATTACAACGAAAAGAATGTTGGAAGTGTGCTTTTCAGCACACCCCAACATTCAGTATAGAACCTTTTTTTGTTTAGGTTGGAGGAGATTAAAAATGAAATCCGTTTTACTGATAGGACAATCCAATATGGCAGGGCGTGGATTTTTACATGAGGTCAAACCAATTTATAATGAAAATATCCTTATGCTCAGAAACGGCAGGTGGCAGATGATGGCGGAACCGATTCACTTTGATAGATCGGTCGCTGGTATTGGTCCGGCAGCGTCATTTGCACAGGCATGGTGTAATGCAAATAAGAATGAACAAGTTGGACTGATTCCTTGTGCAGAAGGTGGTAGTTCTATTGATGAATGGAATGTTGAAGGAGCTTTATTTCGTCATGCAATTAGTGAGGCGAAGTTTGCTATGGAAACTAGCGACTTGATTGCAATCTTATGGCATCAGGGAGAAAGTGATAGCCATAGTGGAAAATATAAAGATTATTATCAAAAACTTAATGTCATGGTTAATTCATTCAGAAAAGAATTGGGCGTTTTGGAGGTCCCGTTTATTGTTGGCGGTTTGGGTGATTATTTGGGAAAATCTGCATTTGGGCGGAGTTGTGTAGAATATGAATTAGTTAATCAAGAATTACTCAGATACGCAGAAAATAATAGTAATTGTTATTTTGTAACTGGAGAAAAATTATATTCAAATCCTGATGGTATTCACATTAATGCAGAGTCTCAAAGAAGATTTGGTATAAGATATTTTGAGGCTTATCAGACAAAATCAAATCTGAACAAGTCATTAGACGGCGAGGCAGAAATTGTAAAGGTATGCTGTGAAAAAGAACACACCATTGCAGAAAAAAGATATATGGCATTAGAGCAATTTACCTTGGGAAAAAATTCGTTAGAAGAAGTAATGGAATTTTTAAAGTAGCTTCATAAATTTCAGTCTGCAGGCTCCCATCTGCGGTATTTTGTAAAGGAAAACCAGTAATCTACATAGTGGATTTCTGGTTTTTTCATTTAACAGGAAAGTTCTCCGCCGAAGCGACCTGCCTTCAATCAAGAAAGAATCCCACGAGCGGGATTCTTTCTTGATTGAAGGCGGTGTTTGTTTACTTTTTCATGGTTTCGTATATAATAACCAGATAAAAGTCTGATGGAAATTTATCTTTTAACTGACCAGGAGGGGTGGACTGATGGGAGCTGATTCGATGTTTGAGATTCTATTAAACAGCCTGGGGGATACGGCTGTATATGTGGTACGAAAGGACGACTACAGAATTTTGTATTTTAATGATATTGTCGGAGAAATGGTACCCGGCATTCGAAAAGGAGATTTTTGCAGAGAACTTTGGACAGAATACAAGGAAGCTTGTATCTTCAGCGGCATTGGAAACAAAAAACCATACTCTGCGGTAGGGTTCGATGAGACATTCGGAGCGACAGTAATGCTCACAGCATCTGAAATAGAGTGGGGAGAGAAAAAAACACCGGCTTTTGCAATTTCTGTTAAACCTTACGCGATGAGTGGGACGGAAGAAAACGGGAAAGAGGAGAAAGAACTTCTTCTTTGCGCAATGCGTTTATTTGGTGAAGTATTTCTTTTAGATATAAATACCGGACGATACCTCGTTTATAAGAGCGACGGACTGCCGGATACAATATTTGAGGAAGCAGACTTTTGTGATTTTAACCGCCTGTATGGAGAAAATTTAATACATCCTCATGACAGGCAGGTATTTTATGATTCCTTTGCACTGGAAAATATAAGAAACCGTGCCAGGGAAAGACAACAAATGATTTCAGCCGAAGTCCGCAGAAAAGACAGGTCGGGAGAGTACCGTTACTGCGAATTAATTGGAATATTTTATAAAGACAGGGAAGGCATTTCTGAAAAAATGATGCTGACATACCGCGATACGGACGAGTTGGCAAAAGCCCGTATTAGAGAGAGACAGGCGAACCGGCGCTTTGCCAGGGCAGTAAACGAGTCTTATGACGAAATTTATGAGGGGGAATTGTATACGGATTATCTGCGGCAGTGGAAAGGAGAAAAATCGACTCCATATTTTCGTTTCAGCCCTTCCTTTTCAGAGCAGATAAAATGGGCGGCAGATACCATCGTACATCCTGAAGAGAAGGAGGTCTTCCTGAGCCGATTATCGCCTGACCGACTGAAAGAGGATTTTGAAAACGGCAAATCGGAGGTTACAATCAGTTACCGGCGTCTGACTCCATCCGGTTCTTACCGGTGGCATTCTTTATATGTCCGTCTGTCTGAGATGACCACCGATTGCATTCGGGTCATGTTGTATCTGAAGGACATCGATGACGTAAAGAAGGAGGAAGAGAGAAAGCAGCGGGAGCTTCAGAACGCGTTAGCTATGGCTGAGAAAGCCAACGAAGCAAAAACAGACTTTTTATCCAGGATGAGCCATGATATCAGGACACCAATGAATGTTATCGTCGGAATGGCGTCGGTCGCAAGGTTTGTGCTGCAGAGTGAAGTGAAGGGAACTGCGAATCTCCAGTGTGATGAAAAAACAGGGAATTATGCAAAGCTGCTTAATTGTCTGGAAAAGATAGAAATGTCGTCTGCTTTTTTACTGTCGCTGATTAATGACATTCTTGACATGTCAAAGATTGAAAGTGGAAAGATGAAGATTGCCAACAGGGAAATGAATTTGAAAGACGCGATACGCAATATAAAGGTGATGATTGAGGCACAGGCAGAAGAGCGGAGGCAGACATTTCTGGTTTCGGTTGCGCCGGAGGTGGGAGAGTTCTATTATTGTGACAGTCTGAGGCTGAATCAGATTTTACTGAATTTGCTGGGCAATGCACTGAAATATACTCCGGAACAGGGGGAAATACGTCTGTGCGTTACGGCGGGGAAGGTGGAAGCGGGGGAGCAGCTCATATGGTTTATTATCAGTGATACGGGAATCGGTATGTCGGAGGAGTTTATGGCCCGGATGTTTGACCCCTTTGAACAACAGGATTTTGGAGGGAGCCGGATATTTGAAGGCACTGGGCTTGGGCTTTCTATTAGCAGAAAGCTGGTTGAACTGCTGAACGGAACCATCAGTGCCGAGAGTGAGCCTAGCAAAGGGACTGTCTTCACGGTGAAAATTCCGATGAAAATTTCAGATAAAAAACAGAAGGTTAGAAAGCTTGGAGAGACGCAGCATAGGGAAACGGACAGAGAAGATTCCCTTCGCAACAAGAGGGTGCTGCTGGTCGAGGACAATGAAATTAACAGGGAAATCGCTGTGATGCTGCTGGAACAGACAGGAATCCGGTGCGAGACGGCGGTGAATGGCGCAGAGGGCGTATCATCCTTCGAAAAAACTGTGCCGGGCTGGTATGATGCCATTTTAATGGATATCAGAATGCCTGTTTTAAATGGAATTGAATCAGCAAAAAAGATACGGGAGATGGAACGCCGGGATGCCAAAACCATACCGATTATAGCAATGACGGCCAATGCATTCAGTGAGGAACGGGAGGAAGCTCTGGAAGCAGGGATCAATGATTATTTGACGAAACCGATTGATGCGGAGGTTATGTATGCATGTCTTAGGAATTATATGCGGCGGTAACAGTTCATGCTGTCTGCACTGTTCCATGCGGCGGTGAAAAGGATTAAAAAAAGCGAAATATTCAGTTGACAATTATGGAAAAGCATTGTATAATTAGTATCGTTGTTAAGGACAATGTCCTTTAATATGTGTGTGTAGCTCAGCTGGATAGAGCACTTGGCTACGGACCAAGGTGTCGGGAGTTCGAATCTTCTCACGCACGTACGAATCCCCTTATTCTACAAGGGTCTACAGAAAAAAGACATCCCATACGGGGGTGTCTTTTTTGCATTTGACTAACATTTGACTAACGTTTTTCATTGACTAATATTCACGACTTTTTTACCTTGTAACAGCTCTTCCAACGTATCAGATGCAGCCGTATCGGCCCTCTTTAGGAAGTGACTGTAAATATCTGTTGTGGTACTTGTTTGCGCATGTCCGAGGCGTCCAGCGACGGTTCTGATATCAACGTTTTTGGAAATCAGCAGTGTGGCCGATGTATGCCGGAGTCCATGTAAGGGAATATCCGGTAGTTTCTTACTCTCATCCTTCACGGTAGCATTGTACCGCCGGATCACGTCCTTAAACACTCCATAAGGTGTGCTGGGATACATCTGCCGCCCGTTCCACTGGACAAACACATAATTGTCACCCTCCCATGCATCACCCAGTTTCAGGCGCAATTTGACTTGCTTTTTGCGGTACAGTCGGACAAGTTGCATAACGGATTCAGGCACTGAGATAATCCGGTTTGACGATTCGGTTTTTGGGGTTTTTGTGATCACTTTTCCATTTACAAGGCTGCTGCTCTTTGAAATATTCACAGTCTTTTCTTTGAAGTCGAAATCGCTCCATTCCAGCGCAATCAATTCTCCGCGGCGCAGGCCACAAAACAGGGCCAGGTAGAAGAAAACCTTAAATTGAAGTGGAAGGTTTCTTTTTTGGATGTAGCTGTCCACATGGTAACTCTTTCCGGTATCGTCTACCCGATTATGTCCCTTAACCTGTATCTGAAAAGGATGGTTCAGGGACTCAAGAAAAGCCTCTGCCTGCTCTAAAGTAAAATGCTTGATAGTTTTACCGCCTTTCTGTTTTGGAGGGGATACGCGCGTGCAGGGGTTTTCTGAAACTATATTCCAGAGAACGGCCAGCTTATAGATACCACTTATCAAAGTATGGATATGCTTTATCGTCTTCGCAGAATATCCGCCGGTGCGGCCGTCCTTGCGTTTTTCGGACAGAGACAGGTAAAATTTATTGAGTTGTGCTGGCTGGATCTTCGCCAGTCTTAGGTTCCCGATGGCTGGAATAACGTGAATCCGCAAAAGGGTTTCATACTGTGACAGGGTGGCTTTTTCGATGTGCTGTTTTGCATATTCATTCATGTATCGCTCTGAAAACTCTTCAAAGGTAATCTTCTCTCCGTCTAAATATTTCCCTGACTTTACCGCCCGCTCAAAGTCCACGACAAATTCATTCAGCTTCTTTTCGATTTGTTTCTTTGTCATGCCGGGTTCCGGGGTATAGGTATTGGTTTCTATAATTTGCGTTCCGTCAGCTCTGCGGCCATTGCTGACGGTGACTTGATAGGATTCTCCGCGTTTTCTTATGCTTGCCATAGTATCATCCTCCTTAAAAATGGGTACAAAAAGGGCGCCATACCGGTTGAAAGTTTGGCGCCGGGATGATACAATATATTTGTTCATGTACATTGTATCGGTGCCTTTCCGGTACGAATTATCTGAAAGCTCTGGGAGTTCGCAGCTCCTGGGGCTTTTTGTGATTTCGTGTCAATCTCAGGGCAAAAATATTATAATTTTTCAAATACCAACGTGGCTTGGATGTCGCCACCGCCGAAGCCTGTACTATGCGCTGAAACAGTGCTGATGGTATGAAGCCTATAGCCTTTTGCTGCCTGATTGTTAATAACGTCTTCCAATTCGCTGAGATTCTTTGAAGTTGTTCCAATAAATTTTTCTTTTAAAGTAACTTGTAATACTACATACTGTTGCATACACTTTCCATCTTTCTCATTTGTTTTATTAAAAAGCCAACAGCTATTTAATCTAATCTATTTAAATAAATCAAAAAGGCTAAAAGTAGTCTTTTTATAGATTTTGTTATAGGCAGCCTTCTTCGGGTTCTTCAGCCAGCCCATGCCCTTCTTGCCGTATCCTGGGATAATCGCTTTTTTAATCGCCCTTTTGGCCCGGCCGGTGGTTCTGGCCTTAAAGGACTTCATGGGGCTTACTTTTCTCATTCCGAATTTCATGCGGTGTCCTCCTATTTAAGCTGAAATGTAAAATCAAATCTCGGGCTGGAATGCCCGCTTGACAGTTCTTTATACGGCATATACGAGATTTTTATACCATGTAAATCATAATTTTCTATCATATATCCGGTTGCGTGCAGTTCAGTCCAGGCACTTTCAAGATCTGTATCTGTGATATATGGATCCATACTTTTTATACAGTTGATAAATATGTCATGCAGAATGGAGTCGTCTTTTTCGTCTGTTCCAATAGATACCGACAGAAAATCTCTTTTTGAATTAATGATCTCCATGCGAAAGTCATCCATATAAACCAGAGCTTTTGTGGCGATGCTTCCCTTCTGTATTTCTTCCTCCGGAATAGGTTCTGCCGCAATAGAATTATAGGCTTCGAAGAAATTATTAACTATCTCATCTGATTGGAAGTATATCACTTTGGCATCTGCGGAAGAACTTTCAATAATGCTTTCTGAGTCTGTTTTTTGAGAAGTTTCAGTAACGGATTCTACACTTGCTACAGGTGAGTTTTCTTCTGCATTATTGGTATTAGTACAGGCCGTAAATAAAAAACAACATACTGAAATCATAATAACGCTTTTTTTCATAGTGCCTCCCATTTTTTTAATCTTAAATCGAGCAGTTCAGGTGGATAGCCGGTACACTCACAGAACTGTTCTCTGGTATGACCGGCATAATCTTGCAGCATGTCATCAGTAATGAGAAGATAAGCCGCAAAAAGGTTTGCACGCCGTTCAAATTTTGAATTAAGCAGCAAAGTTTTATCTCTGATAAAATAACAGTTCTGTTTCCGATCTAGGACAGCATGTCCCAGCTCGTGAGCCATCACGAGTTGGAGAAAGACGTCACCCAGTTCTTCATTCAAAAATATATAACGATGATTCTTTAAAAACATATAACAGCCATCATATTTTGCTTTTCCGATTTGATACAGTACCCCGAGCTGCTCTGCGATTTCAAACGGATCAGAAGTCCCATAGGTTCTTTTGTAATATGCGACTAAACGCTCAATCCTTTCGATTTCCCCCATAGTATCACCTACTTTTTATATTTTTTAGGGGTATACTTTTCTTTGTTTATCATTTTAAGCCGACGCAAGGCGAGTTCAAGTTCGTCCTTAAAGAGTTCTGCTGCCTCTGGATCCAGCTCTTCACCGTCATATGCCGCCGGACCCGCTTCGCCTGCGGCCAGCTTTCGCATAATGTTATCCAGATCCTTGGCAATATCACGCTTGTCCTTGGGCGTTAGCGTGGTTTCCTTCACGTCTTCTTCCATTTCCCCTGTCAATAAATAAGAAAGAGGAACACCAAAATAGTCAGCAATTCTTTGTAGCTTGTCGGATTTAAAATTCCATTTCCCTTGTTTCCATCCGGTAAATGAAGCGGTTGAAATTCCTGTAGCTTTTGCAACTTGATATGTTGTTACGCCATATTTTTTCAATAGCGCTTCGTAATATTCGTACATAGTTAACCTTCTTTCTGAAAATAACTATGAAAACTAAAACTTATGCTTGACAAGCTATGATTACTGAGATATACTAAAAACAGCTTAGTAATCATAGCTAAGCAAAAGAAGGCTTAGTTTTCGTTATTAATTTAGCTGGTAACTTGATTATATAAGAAAACTAAGATAATGTCAATATTATTTTGATTATGGAAGGCGGTGAACTGATTGTATCGGAAGTATGCAGAATTGAGGGAGAGGGCAGGAGTGACAGATTATGAAGTGGCGAAACGAACGGGTGTTTCTACAGTTACATTGACCAACTGGAAGTATGGTAGATACAACCCCAAATTTGATAAGCTTCTGGCTATAGCAAGATATTTCGGCGTGCCAGTGGAATATTTTGCAGATGACCAGGAAGCAGAGAAGGAGGAAGCATGAACAAACAAATTGAACAGACATTAGACAGCCGCGAAGTAGCGGAGATGTTAGGTAAGAGACATTATAATCTTCTGGCAGATATCAGAGGATACATGGAAGAACTTTCACTCCTGAAAATTCAGGAGTCAGATTCACGGCTCAAGATTGAGCCATCAGATTTCTTTCAGGAAAGTAAATACATAAAAAGAGGAAAAGAATATCCTTGCTTCAAAATTACAAAGAAAGGTTGTGAGTTTACAGCCCACAAGCTGACTGGAATTAAAGGAACGGAATTTACGGCCCGCTATATCAACCGTTTTCACGACATGGAGAATACCATCCGGGAGGGTATTCCTCAGAAAGAAAAAGCCGATACGCAAGACCGTACCCGAATCATGGAAATGAATGCCCGTTCCCGGATGGCGCAGACCTATCTTAAGTTGGCCCAGGTGGATACGCTCTCAGGTACATATAAAACAATTCTGACCGCGAAAGCCGCCGAGACACTGGCCGGGGAACCGATTCTGCCTCTGCCGAAGTCAGAAAGAAAAGTGTATTCGGCAAGTGAGATTGGGGAACTGCTTGGAGTTACAGCGAATAAAGTTGGTCGGATCGCGAACGAGTACCATCTTAAGACGGAGAAATACGGCGAGTACCGACGGAGCAAAAGCGAGCATTCGGTGAAAGAAGTTGACACTTGGGTATACTTTGAAAGCGTAATTCCAGAATTTGAAAGAATTTTGGGGTACGGAAAAGAGGAATGAAAATGGATGTCCGCAAGGCGTGCTGGTGAAAGGAGAGAAATGGACACAGAGAGCAAAGAGCTTTTATTAAAGCACATAAAGAGGGGGAAGTATGTCTCAGAACCCATCTTCAGTATATGCAAAATTATGAAGGGTGGGGACATGGAACTGTTTGCAAAGTCCTGTTGCGACAGAATTGAAGAGGGTGGTTTGAGAGACGGAGTTCATGTTTTTAGAATGAAACCTGCATCCCGGGGATTAGCAGTTGATGCCTACGGCCTGAAGCTTTGCAGGGCTGTACTGGAAGCGTATTTACAACCGGAATATCTGGACGAGATAGAAGAAGCGACGCAGGCTCATAGTTCTTGGATTATAAATATTAACAATATGCTTTATGCTCTCAGGCGGATGGACAAAAAGAGCTTGTTAAAGGTTGAACCAGAGGCATTTGGCTATAAGGCTTCGTCGGAAGATTATAACGACATGGCTAATATATTCAGGACCGCACTGAGATACCGGCGCTTCCCCTTTAATCTTCGCCCTTTCGCAGAACGACTATTCTTCACCTGCTGCCTGTTGGCGGAGTATAGAGGACCGGCCAACATACTAATTCCCTTTGCAAAGGGAGCCTGGGACATGTGGGAGAATGACGGAAGACATGAGACGGGGAACGGGACGTATAGCAATGCCCTGTGGAGATTCTTGGCTTCACGTGGCGGTGCATCCAAAGTGCATCGGTTGCAGGGGGATGACCTGGTTAAATATATCTATCTGGAAGTAAAGGCTTACAGGAAAGAGAAATGGAAAGAAATCAATCGCATTAAGAATAAGTCCTGTCTGGAAATTGAGAACCGCTACAAAGAAATTAAAATGGTGCTGGATGCCATCGGGAGATTAACGCCTCAAAAACTTTTACAGTTATATCCAGTGACGAAAGAATACGACGGGGAACGGTGGGAATGTAAGGACTATTTTTATACGATGGATAAGCTGAAACAGTGGCCGCCTGATAAGCCCATCGGAACCGCTCAGGAAGTGGCCTGTCTCCTGTGGGATTATCAGAATCAGGATCTGGAAATTATGCTTTTGCAGTGGATGAACGCCGTTGATGACTTGAAATTTTACTGCGGCGAAGACGGGCCGTCGGATCGGTTCCATGATTTGTTATTAAAGAAAGGAAGGGAAGAAGCATGAAAGAAATAACAGTAAAGAGAGTTGCGCCGGCGCAATTACCGACATATTTGATATTCCAACTAAACGGCCATTATCGTATGGAGCTTGGGCAGTTTGTAACAATTTATGACAGTACAACGAAATGCTTATACGTCAACGTCACAGTTCCGGAGACAGATGTGCAGAAATTTGTTCAATATGTATCCTTTGAAGGGCCGTACATTAACGAAGATGAATCAAACGGAGGACTTGGCGCTCTTGGCGAATATATCTCAAATAAATACGGAATTGAAACTTGGAAGAGCCTGTTTAATGCTTGGGACAGCCGAAGAACAGACAGGCAGATGAAAGAGGCGAAGGAATTGGCCGAAGAGATATTACCATCGATAAAGGCACTGGATAAATTGGAAGAACCGCCGATATCGTTCAATGATTATTTGGCCTATTACATCAGCAGGGCCGGTTCCGAAACGAAGCACAAGACATTTCACAACGCGGTGGGTTACGGGGCAAAATATATCTTTTGGCTGGGATATCTGGCCGGAACCGGACAACTACAGGAGGAACCATAATGGCAGAAATACCGAGAATGAGGACGATTAAACAGTGTGCAGCTTATTTTAAAGAGCAGGACCCGGATAGCGGCCTCGGTGAGTGGAGAATCCGTCAGATGGTAAATCAGGGTGAGATACCGGTATACCGCGCTGGCCGAAGAATCCTGATTAACCTTGACACGCTGATTACACACGTTGCCGGCGAAACGCCTGCTGCCGAGGAAAAAGAAAAAGCCCTTAACTGACGGCAATCAGAAAAGGGCCACGGCCGGAGCCGATGGATTATAACACAAATACATAATACCACGGTTCCGGCGAGAAATCAAAGGAGTTTGATATGAAAAAAGATTTATCAGATTTATCAATTGAAGTTGAAGGAATATCAATAGCGATTACAGGGTTAATCAACCAACTGGATAATAATAAAACAAATTCGCTGACAGGAGATTCGTTGGGAAAAGCACTCTTCGGAATATCGCGCCATTTAGACCGGATATCGGACGATTTGGGCGACATGATTTAGCTTAAGGAGGATTTAGGATGAATTTCGACAAAATAACAAGAATGGACGAGGCAATTACAGAATTAGAACTCGCACAAGAAAAAGCTTTTACGATATGTGACGATTTATTTCAAGAATTTTTCGGAGAATCAGATCCGAAAGAATACGTGTTGAAAGTGTTCTATAACGAAGCAAAGATTAAAAACCATATTGTGTTTGATTATTTAAGCAGAATCGAAGATGTAATTAAAGAATTAAGGGGTTTGCAACAGGATATAGAGGAAGATTACAAGAATAGCATATCCAACTAATGAACAGGAGTTGGTAACTAGAGTGGAAAGAGAGGGAATCAGCATGAAAAAAGATGATTTTACAGAAGAAGAACTGAAAGCTTTGTATAGAGATTTTTTAGAAAATGATATCGAACCGGCACCAGATTCAGTTCGTGAAGCCTACAGGGCTATGCGCAATGCATTCGAAGAATATTTGTGTGCAATTGAAGAAGACATATTTATAAATGGCTTTCTTTACGGAAGAAGAAACCGGGTTCCAGAAATCAAGGAAGGCAGCATAACATACCCGAGAGACGAACAGGAATTTGTCCATCAATGGCTAGATGCTTTAGACGATCCTGACGAAGCGGACGAGATTCAGGGCATGGCCACTGTCGAAGCAATAAATCGGGCATATTACGCCGGGCTGGAAGCTGGGAGAAGGGAGAAAACATTATGATGATTTTAGGTTATCCGGTTATTGGTGAATTTAAAATAAGGGAAAATGTGAGTCTTCCCTTAGTGGATATTCCCATGATGCCAGACGAAGAGTGGAAGAGATTAAGCGCGGCCCAGGCAATAAAGAATTTTATACGAGAAAATGGCAGGGAACCAGAGGACGCCGAAGAAGCTTTTCAGTGGCAGTATGAATGGATTTCCAATATGGAGGATGAGGAATGAAAAAAGAAGAAATGAAACAGAGGGTATTAGAGTACATAGAGCAGAATGACCATGTGAGCTATGCAGAACTGGAATGGCTGTTTGAGCAGAACGATTATGACTACAAGGGGAACCTGGACGCATTGTCAGAGAGGTGCGAGCATGTGGTTTTCTGGACTGGCTGGAAGAAAGAGGCATATGACATGCTGGGCGAACTTATCAGCGAAGGAAAGGCGCATCGGAAGCCAACGCCGCTTTTCACCTATCTGATAGATGGGAAAACATTGTTACTTCCACAGGTGAAGCGAAACACGCAGTACAAAACAGACCATTGGCTGCCGGCAGTATTCTGTAAGGGGCCGGAGCGGCAGCAGGATGCATATAGAGGATGAAGTTTACTTAGGATACGCGGAAGAGTGGTTTGACAATTTGTAATTGGATACTTAATTTAGTGCGAAAGGTGGTGAATAGATTGTATATTTATGAAGGTCATATGGGCAGTTTGTATGTATCGGATAAACCATTAGACTACGAAGATACCTATTGTGAAATTTGCGGAGATAGTGATTATTTATTAGGTCAAGCCAATACTAGAGAAGAGGCGTGGAATTTATTAAAAGACGATACGGATATTGAAGGTTCTGGCGGATGGGATTATGAATATGTTCAAGAATTTCTGCAAAAATATTTTGAAGAATGTTAGAGGAGTTGTCTAGAAAATGAGAAAGGTGCGATTAGTCAAGGTTGTGATACCGGAGATAGTGGCCTATATGGGGCCTGGTCCGGACATTAACAACATGGAACCGGATTATCAATGCCCGGAATGCGGGTTTGGCGTAGCAGATGATTACATGTTTTGTCCACATTGCGGGGCGGAACTTGATTGGAGGCGTGTGCGTATGCTGACAGAAAGATTTAGAAAATTGGCGGAACGATTGTAAACATTGTATTGTCCTATCTAAGTGAAGACAGGAAAGCAGAACAGGGGATAGAAGGTTTTGTTAGGTGGATATGGATAAGCATCATTGTAATAAATGTCCTTTGTATGAGGTGATATTAAAAAGATATCCGTCAGGATATTTTAATATAACGGTATGTACTAAATACAAACAGCAGCTTTATTACTTGGCTGGCGAAGAGAATGAATCTCCACATATATGTGGGGAATGTGCAAACAGTTTTTCTTATGTGAAATATATAATTTAGAAGAGCAAAGAGGGAGGGGATAAAATGGCGAGGAGGTTTTTGACAAAGCATTATATAAATTACAAAGACGACCTGGTGTATGCAATTTTCTACAAAGAGACGCACACGATTTATTACAATCTGCTTTGTAATCCAAAATCCCGGGTAATAGTTTTTAGACTGCGATAGGAGGTATAAGCCTATATGATGCACCTGATTGATAATTACTACATAGACACCACAGGTTACGGAGTGACGCTTCAGACGGCGGCGGGCAAGAATAAAGACGGAGAGCAGCTATATAAACTGGTCGGATATTACAGCAATATCGAACAAGCCATAGAGGCGTGTACAAACAAGAGGATATCGAACCGCATAGCAGACGGAATGCATAGCTTAGATGAGGGGATTGCAATTATCCGGGAAGAACGACGGGGAATGCAGGAACTGTTGAGAAAGGCAATGGGAGTGGTCTCCGGAATAAAAGAAGGGGAGAGTGAGACATGATATTTTTTTATAATACGCTCATGCGTGCTGCTGGCTGAGATGTTTGCCGCGTTGTATTACTGTTCAAAGAACGATATTTGTCGAGTGGTCTTTTGCTGTACCTGGGCTTTAATCATAGCATTAAGGTAATATGTTGTATCGGGCAAAGCCCTTTACATAGTAACTCGTTAACCGTTCACGCGCTTTTGGTTAATATATCACGAAAATACCGAATGCCATTTAAGTGAACCCTCAGAGAGAGGTTGACCGCCTCTCTCTCATTAACGAATTTAAATAGTGGATATGCTTAAGGAGGGGAGTACTCATGATAACACAGGTTAAGATTGAAAATAGAGAGGAAAGTCTTATATTTGATTGTGATTCCCATGATTACAAGCTGATTATAGTGCTTTTAGAAGCGGCTTGGAAAAATGGTTATGATACTTATATCCGGAGGCTGGAACAAGGTGATTCAGATGACGAATAAAGAAAAAAAGGATGCATCAGGATGGATAAAAGTAAGTAGAGCGATTCAGGAACACTGGGTGTGGGATGAGAAGCCATTTTCAAAAGGACAAGCATGGATTGATTTGTTATTGTTGGCGAAGCATAGTGATGAAAAATTTCTGGACAGACGCGGAAATCTTATAGAAGGAAAACGCGGATATATATACAAAAGTGAACGGTTTCTTGCTGAACGGTGGGGATGGAGCAGAAAAAAGGTAGCATGCTATCTTTCACAGTTAACGCAGGATAACATGATAGAAATGGTCAAAAAAAGAGCCAGTGAAAGAACCACTATTTTCATTGTAAACTACGAAGATTTTCAAGGGTTGGGGGCCAGTAAAAGAGCCAGTCAGGAACCAGTGAGGAACCAGTCAGGAACCAGTGAGGAACCAGTCAGGAACATATACAAGAATGTAAAGAATGTGAAGAATGAAAAAAAAAAAGAATATATATGTCCGGAGCCGGGAATACCCGCTCCAGACTGTAGCGATATTTTTCTCCCCCTTGTTGATGGGACGTTCTACAATGTCCCATCAAAAAAAATTAAAAATTGGGAGGCGGCATTTCCGGCAGTAGATGTTATATGTGAACTAAAAAAGATGTTGACATGGCTGGATAGCAACCAGACAAAGAGAAAGACCGCAAGAGGGATTGAGAGATTTATTAATAACTGGCTTTCCAGAACCCAGGACAATGGAGGCAGTAAACAGGAAATTTATAAACCTGTCCCTCGAACAACAAAGGATGGGAGGGTGCTTGAATGATTTTTGATGAGAATGAAATCCGGAAAGCAATCACAATCATGAAACCAGAGGGTGAGTTGTTTGAAATCCGCATTATCGCCAGCGGAGGAAACGCCAGTGGATATTTCACCTCTGCCGATACCTTGCTTAACTGTCTTCGGTCGATACAGCTTGGCGCCGGCGCCAATGTCTACATCACCCTGAATGGTATCAAGGATGAATGTTATTCCCGGCAGCAGCGTGACCAGCTTATACGAAATGCAAAGCCAACAACTACGGACTCTGATATTTTCTGTTACGACTGGTTGATGGTGGACATAGACCCACAGCGGGCAGCAGGCACTTCGGCCAGCGATGAGCAGATACAGGCCGCGAAAGTTAAAGGCAATGAAGTTTATGCTTTTCTTAAACGAAATGGGTTTGAAGAGCCGATAGTTGCCTTTAGTGGCAACGGCGTTCATTTGCTTTATCGGATTGGCCTGAAAATGGACGATGAGAATAAAAAGCTGGTTAAGAACTGCCTTACTGTTTTGGATTTGTTCTTTTCAGACGACAAGGTAAAAATTGATACAGCAAACTTCAACCCGGCCAGGATTTGCAAATTATACGGGACAAAAGCGCAGAAGGGAGCCGATACGCCGGAGCGGCCCCATCGGATGAGCTTTATAATCCGGTCGCCAGAAAAACCAGTGCAGAACAGTAAAGCACTGCTGGAGAAACTGGCGGGCCTGCTGCCGGCACCTGAGAAGCCGCAGCGGTATAACAATTATAACCCTGGCCGGTTTGACCTTGAGGGATGGTTAAATCGGTATGGCCTGCGATACCAGAAATCAGACTATGGTAGCGGTACAAAATTTATTTTGGAGCATTGCCCGTTTGATGAAAGCCATTCCGGAAAGGATGCCTGTATCTTCCTGATGGCAAACGGAGCTATCGGCTTTCACTGCTTCCACAATTCCTGTTCAGACAAAACCTGGCAGGATGTTCGGAGGCTGTACGAACCGGATGCTTATGACCGACAGTATGTTGAAGAACGGCCCAGGCCAAACTATAGGAATCCGGATTACGTCGTGGAAAAAGTGGAGCAAGTCAAATTTGTAGAGGGGCAGCCGGTATTTTTCACAACGGAGCAAATCCGCCTGATGAAAGAACCACCGGAGGAGTTTATAAAAACGGGAATCTCTGTGATAGATGAAAAAATGAGAGGACTTAAAAAGGGATTCGTTACCTGTTTAAGCGGACTCAGGGCAGCAGGAAAGTCAAGCATCATCTCACAGCTTACAATAGAGGCCGCAGAGCAAGGATACAGGACGGCACTGTTCAGTGGGGAATTAAAACCAAAGAATTTATTGAAATGGCTGCTGCTACAAGCGGCCGGGAAGTCCTATGTGGCACCAACGCAATATGATAATTATTACATTGTTCGTTCGCCCTTTGATGAATTAATTTCAAAATGGCTGGATGAAAAGGTGTATATCTATAACAATTACTATGGGAACGAGTTTTCTTCTATCATGACGCAGATCCGGAAGTGCGTAACGGAGCATAAGGTTGATTTAGTGATTCTTGACAATATGATGGCACTGAACCTGATGACGATGGGAAACGATAAATACCAGCAGCAGAGTCACTTTGTGGAATGCCTGGAAAACTTCGCGAAGGAGGCCAATATCCATATCCTATTTGTGGCACATCCCAGGAAGTCAACCGGATTCCTTCGCCTGGATGACGTCTCCGGCAGCAATGATATCGTAAACCGCGTGGACAATGCTTTTATCCTTCATCGGGTAAATGAAGACTTTAAGCGGCTTTCAAAGGAGATGTTTAAGTGGAAATTAGATAATCCCTTGTATTCTTGTACCAATGTAATCGAGATATGCAAAGACCGAGACGGTGGTGTACAAGACGAATTTATACCACTTTATTTTGAGACAAGCACAAAGAGATTGAGAAATTCCCCAGGAGAATTTAAAGAATATGACTGGATGGAGAACAAGACAGGAATCTTTGAAGCTGCCGCTGCCGAGGATGAGCTTATATTTAAATAATGGGTGATGATATGACGGATGAAAAGATAAAAGATATTTTTCAGAGATGCTACAACAAGTTTTGGTGCAAGTGGAGAGAGGTTCCGTTTACAGAGGATTCTCCGGAATGGGATGAGATTGTAAAAGAGTATGGTGAAATTCGAAAAACATTTGATTGTGAGTTATGTAATCATATGATGCTGGACCTTTTGGAAGAACTGGAAAAAAGGAGTAAAGAGAGAGGAGTGAAGGAACATGGCTAAATACCTTTACGAAGTTACGGACGCCTTAACAGGAAAGATTCTCTTTAGGAACCTTACAAGAGGGGAATTAAGCAAGGCGCTTAATATGCCGCCTAAATATATACATCTTTTCGCAGAGAGCCAGGCAGCTTACCGGGGGCAATATTATATCTGTGTCAAAGGGCAGCAAAATAGCTGGTGGGACGATTTTCAGGAAGAATGGAACCTGATAACAGAAGAGCTTCGGAAGTATAGAGGCTTGGACCGGATAAAAATTGTAGAAGAAAATGGAGGAAACAGAGATACATAGCTAAGAGTTTTTTGGAGATACACAAGGAGGTAACAATTATGATGAGTGCAAACGCAGTAATTAACAATATTCTGGTTCAGTCCAGTGATTATATAAAAGACAAACATTTTGAAGACCTGAAAATGGTCCTATACATGAACCTATGTAATTTTACTTTCGTTCAAAATGATGCATCGAATGAACTAATTGAAAACTCTGACATTACCTTTGGGGTTTTAAGGAATTGGAGGGACCAATTAATCGTGGAAGGGAAGACCGCAGGAACGATTACGCAGTACCTGTTTGCGATGCGAAAATTAATCGAGTTTACCGGACTTGGAGTTGCAGAGATACGGGAGAACCATATCCGGAGCTATCTCGCACACGGTAAGGTATACAGGAAGTGGAAAGACAAGACGTACAACGGGAAGGTTAGATGTCTCAGGCAGTTTTTTAATTGGGCCACCGATTACGACATCATTTCGGAGAATCCCATGAGAAGAATAAAGGAGACGAAGGAAGATTTTCGGATCGGCTCCATCCTGACACCAGAGCAGAGAGAAATCTTCCGTTGCTGCTGCCGGACAGAAAGAGAGCTGTCCCTGATAGATTTTTTATACAGTTCTGGCGGCCGAATCTCCGAAATTCGCCAGCTTAACCGCAATCAGATAGACCTGGTGAACCGCCGGGCGGTTATCTATGGCAAAGGCAGGAAGGAAAGAGAGATATATTTTTCGCCGCAGGCATTCGTACACGTCACGCAGTATCTTGCCGGCAGGAAGGATGATAATGAGGCTCTGTTTGTATCCACGAAGAAACCTTATAATCGGTTAACAAAAGACGGTATACGGTGGATTATAAAAAATATACAGTCCAGGGATGAACGTCTGAAGGGCTTACAGATATCACCGCACACCTTCCGGCGGACATGCGGTACTGATATGATAAATCACGGCGCACCGGCGGAACTGGTGCAGCGTAAACTTGGACACAGCAATATCAATACGACACTGACATGTTATGCACAGATTGCCACGGAGACAGTACGGGAGGCAAATAATAAATATTGTTACGCATAGGGGATTGAGATAATGACAGCTAAGGAATATTTGAAGAGGATTAGAAAACTGGATCGCGATATCGACAGAAAGCAGTATGAGTTTGAGACTTTAAAGAAGCGCAGGACATACATAAGTGGAATGGATTACACGGCAGACAGGGTGCAGACGAGTTCCGACGGGGAAGGATTTACCAGTATATCGGATAGACTTATCGACTTGCAGCGAGAAATTAATACCGAGATAGATGAGTACCATAATATGAGACATAAGGCCATTAATCAAATACAGAGCTTATCAAGAGAGGAATATTCTGATATCCTGTTCCGTCTGTATGTACAATATCAGTCAATGACCGAGGCGGCTTCCGGAATGGGATATGATTATTATTGGGCCTGTCATCTGCATGGCAGGGCATTACTGGAATTTGATGACCGCTTTTTGAAACACCGCAACTAACCGCAAGACTTTTTCTGTTAACCTGTGTTATAGTGTAGATAGCGAATTAGGGATAGAAGCCTGGTTCGCTTCATTCATCATTATTCCGGCCGTTTGAAAGTTAGAGCGGCCGCCAGCGTGCAACAGCCTGGTGGACGACTAGAAGCCGACGTTCTTACTGCTTTCTTCATGGCTTCACAAATCGGATAGAAAGCAGCGTTTAGGTGACACGAAAGGGTCCTTGGTTGGTGTCATACCAGTTGGCTGCTGTGCGGCCCGAAAGATACCCGTCAGCCAGACACGCAGAGCTGGTGCATACCGGGGAAGACCCGGTAATGTGTGGAGCATCCCACCAACGGCAGGTGGACAGGGTCGCGCCCTGGGTTCCGGTTCGATTCCGGATACTGCCGCTTGCGAGAAGAAGTATAACCAGTTGACAAAAGTAGTGGGGCGTTTATCGATTGATAGGCGCCTTTTTAATACATGAAAGTAGGTGAAGTTCTTGAGGTACCGCCCGGATAAAGACGGAACCCACCGCGGGGCGTTTGAAAGGAATAAGAAGAAGATATTCGCAACTCAAAGCGTGTGCGGTATCTGTGGTAAGCCAGTGGACTTTACCCTTAAATATCCACATCCACTCTCGCCTTGCGTTGACCATATAATACCGATTGCAAGGAACGGCCATCCATCAGATATTGACAATCTTCAACTGGCCCACTGGACCTGCAACCGGCAGAAGTCAGATAAGTTGGTGGAAGAAAAGAAAAAATATCAGGGGGACAGCAACGAAATAATAAGCAACCGTATACTGCCGCAATCAATAGATTGGACTAAATATAGCGGATAAAGGTGTTTTGGAAGATGGGAGAAGGTAGGGGGATACCTCCCTCCCCTCCCTCTCTTTCGACATTCACGCCGTCACTGTGAAAAAAAACACACGCCAAAAGGAGAACGACATGACAGAACTAAATGGCATTGAATATTTGCGGAGAAAATTGGACATGAAAAAATCAAGGGTGCAGCTCCGGTACAAATATTATGAAATGAAAAATAGCTTTGTTGATATGGGAATATCGACTCCGCCAAACTTGAAGAACTGGAAATCCGTTCTCGGCTGGTGCGGGAAAGCGGTAGATTCCCTATCAGATAGGCTTATATTTCGTGAATTTATGGACGACAATTTTGACCTAAACGAAATATTTCAGATGAATAATCCGGACACACTGTTTGATAGTGCGGTACTATCTGCATTGGTGTCATCCTGCTGTTTTATCTACATCAGTGCCGACAAGGACGGATTCCCACGGTTACAGGTCATCGACGGAGGAAGCGCAACGGGAATTATAGACCCGATTACCGGTCTTTTGACCGAGGGGTACGCAGTACTGGAAGTAGATAAGGACAAAAAACCAACATTGGAAGCATATTTCGTACCGGGTAGAACGGATTATTACCGGGCCGGGAAGAAAGAGGCTGAAAGTATACTGAATAGTGCGCCTTATCCGTTGCTGGTCCCAATTATTTATCGGCCGGATGCGGTCAGGCCGTTCGGACATTCACGGATAAGCCGGGCCTGCATGGAGATTATGGGGAGTGCGCTTCGGACAATTAAGCGCTCAGAGATTGCGGCAGAATTTTACTCCTTTCCGCAAAAATATGTGGTGGGATTGTCAAACGAGGCGGAACAGATGGAAAAATGGCGGGCCACCATGTCAGCCATGCTTCAGTTTACGAAAGATGAAGACGGGGACAGTCCGAAATTGGGGCAGTTTACCCAGCAGAGCATGTCGCCGCATACAGAACAGCTCCGGATGTTTGCTTCGCTGTTTTCGGGGGAAACAGGTTTAACGTTAGACGATTTGGGTTTTGTAACAGATAACCCCAGCAGCGCAGAAGCTATTAAGGCCAGCCATGAAAACCTAAGATTGGCAGCCAGGAAAGCACAGCGTACCTTTGGCAGCGGATTTTTAAACGTCGGATATTTAGCCGCATGCATCCGGGATGATTATCCATACCAGCGGAAACAGTTATATCTTACCCGCGCTGCCTGGGAACCGGTATTTGAACCAGATGCAGCGATGCTAACCAGCATTGGTGATGGTGTGACTAAAATCAACCAGGCTGTCCCAGGTTATTTCGGCCCTGATAACCTGCGGAGCCTGACAGGGATTGATTATTTAGGGGAGGTGAAGTAGTGGAAGACATAACACCGGAGCTGCTTTCAAAAATCGAAAAAGCTTTTAAGGCAGCCATCGAGAAAAATAAAAAGATAACGGTTTTGCACGAGAGGATCCGAGACGGAACTGCTACATACCAGGAAGCAAATGAATTTGCAATAGAGATTGGTGAAAGCCTGGCGGAAGCATTTAAAAATCATTTAAGTGCCGACATCCTTCCCGATGGGCGCATGTATTACAATATTGCAAGCCGGATTATTCCGGAGACATTGCAGCACAATCATGAATTAATCACCGAAGTTACTGCAAAAATCCAGGAAGATTTGAACAAGCGCGCTGGAATAGGGATAAAAGCAATCAAGCCGGAATTGAACGAGGACCGAATAAAAGGGCTTATTGAGAAGGTATCAAATGCAGAAGACTATAATGATGTGGCATGGGTTCTGGATGAGCCAATCGTAAATTTTTCCCAAAGCATTGTGGACGATTTCATCCGAGAGAACGTGGAGTTTCAGGGGGCAGCAGGAATGCGACCAAAGATTATTAGAACGACAGTAGGAAAGTGCTGTGAGTGGTGCGAAAAGCTCTCGGGAACCTATTCATATCCAAACATACGGAAGGATATTTACAGGCGTCATGAGCGATGCAGATGCATCGTTACTTATGATCCGGATAAAGGGAAGGACATACAGAATGTTCACACAAAAAGATGGCAGGAACGTGAAAAAATAGAGGCAAGAAAGAAAATTGGTATTAGCCAGGAGAAAAAAGAATCACCGGAAGCCAGGCAGCAGCGGGTAATGCGGGAGAATGGATTAAGCCGTGAGGCTCAGAGATTGGCCCATCCCAAAATACACCGATGAATAATTATGATTAAGGAGGGGATGTCATGGCAGATGTCAGAATGGGCCGCCAGACACCCACTCAATCCGTAATTCTTCCTTACATCCAGACAAAAGGGCCGGAAGCGATTGAATTATATCATGCAACAGGGAATGACCTGCTGGAATGGCAGCAGCTTTTAGCATGCGACATCATGGCGACAAACGAAGACGGCCTGTGGGTACATCAAAAATATGGCTACTCCGTGCCACGAAGAAATGGTAAAAGTGAAAACGTTCTGGGCCGCTGCCTGTGGGGGTTGAAAAACGGAGAACGCATTCTTTATACGGCCCATCGGGCGACAACCTCGCATTCGGTATGGGAACGTCTGGATCGAATGTGTTCTAAAGCTGGAATCGAAATTGAGTCATCGTTTAAAGCATTCGGAAAAGAGCATTTATATGCATCAGACGGAGGTGTAATTGAGTTTCGAACCAGGACGTCAAGCGGGGGCCTGGGGGAAGGCTATGACCTTCTTATAATCGATGAAGCGCAGGAGTACACGGAAGCGCAGGAAACGACGCTGAAATACGTTGTATCAGACAGCCCCAATCCGCAGACGATTATGCTTGGAACGCCTCCAACCGTGGTGTCGGCCGGAACTGTGTTTGTAAAATACCGGGATACGGTGCTTTCTGGAAATGGTTTTGATTCCGGGTGGGCTGAATGGTCTGTCGAGGAACAGCATGATCCGGGTGATGTGGAGTCATGGTACGAAACCAATCCTTCCCTGGGGACAATTTTAACAGAAAGAAAGATTCGGGCAGAGATTACAACCGATGATATCGATTTTAATATCCAAAGATTGGGGCTGTGGCTTAAATATAACCAAAAATCAGCCATCAGCAGGAATGAATGGGATGCACTCCGGATTTCAAAGCTGCCAGTCTTTAAAGGACAATTATTTGTTGGCATTAAATACGGCGTGGATGGAACAAGCGCGGCTATGTCTATTGCTGTTAAGACTGAAGACGGAAGAATTTTTGTTGAATCAATTGACTGCCGGCCGATTCGGGCAGGGAATGCCTGGGTTATTGAATTTCTAAAGGCTTCACCCGCTATCGGAGGAGTTGCGATTGACGGCGCAAATGGTCAGAAAATCTTAGAAGAGGATATGAAGGAAGCGAGACTGAAAGTACCTGTGCTGCCAACAGTAAAACAGATCATAGTCGCAAATGCGGCGTTTGAGCTGGGGCTTGAAAAGACCATCTGTCATATGGGTCAGCCATCGTTGGCCCAGGCAGCAACTAATTGTGAAAAACGGGCAATTGGGACCAATGGAGGATTCGGCTATCGCGCCCAAAAAGAAGGGGTTGAAATTGCCTTGTTGGATAGTGTTATCCTGGCGTACTGGATGTGCCGGGAAAGTAAAGAAAAAAAGAAACAGAGAATTAGTTACTGATACAGCAGCTCTTTACAGGCTGCTTTTTAGTATAAGATTACCGATACCACCGGGATAAGTGGGGAAAGGAGAAAAAAATGGCAGAATTTACACCAATTACAACGCAGGAGGATTTTGACAAAGCAATCGGAGAGAGATTAAAACGCGAAAGAGAGACGGTGAAAAAAGAATATGCCGGATATCTGTCGCCAGAGGATGAGAAAAAGAAATATGAAGGCTATCTCTCACCGGCAGCAGAAAAAGAAAAGTATAAAGGCTACTTAACTCCGGAAGAGGCAGCAGAGAAAGAAAAAGCAATTAAGGGCTACGAGGCCAACTCGGTAAAAATGAGAATCGCCCATGAGGTAGGGATTCCCTACGAGCTTGCAGACCGATTAACGGGGGAGAATGAAGAGGCACTCAGGAAAGATGCGGAGGGACTGATTAAAATTATGGGAAGCCAGGCACATAAAGTGCCACCGCTTAAAAGCACTGAGCCGCCGGCGGCAGACACAAAGACAGCAGCTTTTAAATCAATGCTGGATAACATGAAAGGAGAATAGAAGATGGCAAGTATTTTAACAAAGGGAAGCTTATTCCCGGCAGAACTGGTTTCTGAAATGTTCAACAAGGTAAAGGGGAAATCTTCCTTGGCAGCTCTTTCCAATCAGGAACCAATACCGTTTAATGGTAAAACAGAATTTACATTTACGTTAGACAAAGAGGTCGATATCGTGGCAGAGAACGGTAAAAAAACCAATGGTGGAGCCACAGTGGAACCTGTAACCATTATCCCGATTAAATTTGAATATGGTACGAGGGTTTCGGACGAGTTCATGTATGCGGCAGAAGAAATACAGCTTGGGTATCTTCAGGCGTTTTCGGATGGGTTTTCAAAGAAAGTTGCACGAGGACTCGACATTGCGGCCATGCATGGATTTAATCCACGAACTGGAACTGCATCTTCCGTGGTCGGAAACAATCACTTCGATGCAGCCGTAACACAGACAATTGATTATGTAGCAGCTTCGGCAGACGATAATGTTGACGCAGCCGTAACAGCCATTCAGGCCGCAGACGGTTCCGTAACTGGGATGGCTATGTCACCGGCATTCAGTTCCGCGCTGGCCAGGCTGAAGGCAAACGGAGTTCGTCTGTATCCAGAACTGGCCTGGGGAGGCAATCCGAGTTCCCTGAATGGACTGGCAATTGATGTAAACAATACGGTATCATTCGGAACTTCTAAGGATCAGGCCATTCTCGGAGATTTTCAGAATGCATTTAAGTGGGGTTATGCTAAAGAGGTTCCGATTGAAGTGATTCCTTATGGAGATCCGGATAACTCGGGCGTGGACTTAAAGGGTTCTAACCAGGTTTATATCCGCGGCGAAGTGTATGTTGGATGGGGAATCCTGATTCCGGCCTCTTTCTGCCGCATTGTAACCCCCGAGGGCGCATAATGAAGTACCGAAATAGAAAAACAGGATGTGTAATTGATATCAAAAGCCGTTTGAGTGGTGGTGACTGGGAGCCAGTAGAGTCGGCCCCTACACCGCCGCCCCAGAAAAAGCAGGTGGTGAGAAAAAAGAATGTCCAACTTTGCGACGATTGAAGATATTGAAAAGTTATGGCGCACGTTAAAACCAGATGAAAAAACCAGGGCGGAAGAGCTTTTAAAAGTGGTTTCAGATAGTCTCCGGGTTGAAGCTGCTAATGTGCAGAAGAACCTGGACGAAATGATATTGAAACAGCCTTATCTTGGGACTGTGGCGAAATCAGTAACCGTGGATGTTGTTGCAAGGACATTAATGACATCCACCGACCAGGAGCCAATGTCTCAAATATCCGAGTCTGCCCTCGGATATTCGGTGTCAGGCACATATCTAATACCGGGAGGCGGCCTTTTTATTAAAAAATCCGAGCTGTCGCGCCTGGGCTTACGAAGACAAAGGTATGGGGTGATTGATTTTTATGCTGAAGGGAATAACGATAACACTACACAATAAGAAAATAGCGTCGGTCGATGAATTTAACCGCCCAATTTATCAGGAAGCCCCAATACTGGTTGAAAATGTACTTGTCGCCCCGGAATCAAATCCAGAAATATTGAGTCAGCTAAATTTATCCGGGAAGAAGGAAGTCTATGTTCTGGCTATTCCCAAAGGGGATACAAATAATTGGACGGATACTAAGGTCGAGTTTTTTGGAAAAGTATGGCGTACAGTAGGAGAACCGCTGGAAGGAATTGAGGGACTTATCCCGCTTGACTGGAATAAGAAAGTGAGAGTGGAGCGATATGGCTAACATGAAAGTAGTATTGAATAGCGAGGGGGTACGCTCCCTGCTCCGGTCAAAGGAAATGATGGATTACTGCACGGAGCTTGCGCAGGGAATCCAGGGCAGGGCTGGAAAAGGGTATGATATCAGCAAGCACACAGGGCCTAACCGCGTTAATGTATCGGTAAGGACAGCTTCAGGAGCGGCAGAGTCAGAAAACAGGGGTGGAAACAACAAACTGTTAAAGGCGGTGAAGTGATGATAGAAAAGACTGTACTTGACTATCTGAATAGAAAGTTGGACGTGCCGGCATACATGGAGGTCCCGGAAAAACCAGAGAAGGAATACGTTGTGATTGAAAAAACGGGAAGCGGAGCAGAGAACCATATCTGTTCCGCTGTTTTTGCAATACAGTCAATTTCGGACTCCCTGCTGCACGCTGCACAGTTAAACGAAAAGGTTAAAGCGGCAATGAATACCATCATGGAACAAGATGAAATCTGCCGTGCTGACCTGAACAGCGACTATAACTACACGGATACGGCAAGCAAAGAATATCGTTATCAGGCCGTATTTGATGTAATCCATTATTAAAAAAAGGAGGAAAAGGAATGTCTGACACTGCAAATGTATCGGTTGGGAAACCGAAAATAGAAGGTGCTGTATACCGTGCGCCGATTGGAAGCACGCTTCCAACAGATGCGAAAGCGGCTCTTGATGCGGCATTTAAAGGACTGGGATATATCAGTGATGCGGGAATGGTCAACAGTAACTCGCCAACGACGGAAAATGTAAAAGCCTGGGGAGGCGATCAGGTTTTATCTTACCAGACCGAAAAACCGGACACCTTTCAGTTTACGCTTATTGAAGCGTTAAATGAAGAAGTGCTGAAAATGGTATACGGTGATGACAACGTTGCCGGTACGCTGGCAGCGGGCATTACAGTAAAAGCGAACAGCAGGGAGCAGCAAGAATGTGTATATGTTGTTGATATGATTCTGAAGAACAATTCCCTGAAACGCGTTGTTATCCCTAAAGGAAAGGTGACGGCTGTAGGCGACATTACATACTCTGATACGGCCGCAATTGGCTATCAGACAACTATCACGGCGGCGCCAGATTCCGCAAGTAATACGCACTACGAATACATCACAAAGGAGGCCGCAAAAGCATGATTAAGGGTACAACAAAATCGGGATTTAAATACGAGGTCGATGAAAGCGCAGCGGATAATATGGAGCTGATTGACGCACTGGCGGAGGCGGCAGGCGATGATATGCTTGCTATTTCCAATGTTTGTAAAATGTTGCTTGGAAAGGACATGAGGAAAAAGCTCTACGATCATGTCCGCGCAGCGGATGGACGCGTCCCCATTAAGAATGCGGTCGATGAAATTATGGAAATTATGCAGGCTATGGGAGATAAGGGAAAAAAATAATATCCCTCGCCGGGATGATGGCAGTGGACCGCGATGCATGGATATGTGACCTTGCAGAAACATATAGAATATTTGATTACAGAGCGTTACCAGTTGGATTACTGGCGACGCTCTCTTTCGGTTTAAGGGAAGATTCCAGGATTAAGCAGAAGATGAATGGAATGAAAACATCAAATAGTACCATGCTCCTGATGTTGGCCGTGGACTGTCTGAGAATGCTTGTATGGATGAATACAGCCGATGGGGCTAAGAACATCAATCGGCCTAAGTCGTTGGTCGAGGAATTGATTGAAACTCCAAACCAGAATAGAGAATTTGAGGTATTCGAATCCGGCGAGGATTTTGAAGCGAGACGAAGAAAAATAATTGAGGGGGTATGATAAATGGCAGCAGGAACGGAATTAGCAAAAGCATATGTACAGATTATACCCTCCGCTGATGGCGTAAAAGGGAAGATCCAGGAGGCACTTGGCGGAGAGGCGGAATCAGCCGGGAAATCTGCGGGGGCCTCGGTGGGAAGCAACCTGATAGGCACATTAAAAAAAGCGTTGGTTGTAGCCGGAATCGGCACTGCAATTAAGGAATCTATTGAAGCCGGGGCGGAATTGCAGCAGAGCATCGGCGGAATTGAAACGCTGTTTAAAGAAAATGCGGACACAGTAAAGCAATACGCCGCAGATGCGTATAAAACCGCTGGATTGTCGGCAAATGATTATATGCAGAGCGTAACCGGGTTTTCTGCAAGCTTGTTACAGGGGCTTGGTGGAGACACGGCGAAAGCCGCTGAAGTTGCCAACATGGCCCTGGTGGACATGTCCGATAATGCGAATAAAATGGGTAGCGACATGGGGTCGATACAAAACGCTTATCAGGGCTTTGCAAAGCAAAATTATACGATGCTGGACAACCTGAAGCTGGGATACGGTGGAACGAAGTCAGAAATGGAACGACTCCTGAAGGACGCCGAGAAGTTCTCCGGTGTTAAATATGACATTGACAATTTAAGCGATGTATACAACGCTATCCATGTTATTCAGGGAGAACTTGACATTACCGGAACTACAGCAAAAGAAGCTTCGACAACAATTTCTGGCTCCATGGACTCAATGAAGTCTTCTTTTCAAAATGTTCTTGCAGACCTAGCCCTGGGAAATGATTTAAGCGCTTCCATGCAGGGGCTGGGAGATTCTATTGCGGCCGTGGCACAGAATATCATACCGGTAATTACAAACATTATCACATCGGTTCCAACGCTCTTAGTTGCATTGATTCCGCAGCTAATCCCGATTGTAATATCCGGGGCGCAGCAGCTTGTACAGGGATTAATAGACGGCTTTTCGCAAGCCTTGCCGGCTATAAGCGGTATCAGTACACAGATTCCTGATGGAGTTATAACGGCCATTTCCACCGGGCTTCCTTCTATCCTGCAAAAGGGTGTGGAAGTTATCACGAATGTGGCAAATGGAATCTTGCAGAATCTTCCGTCATTAATTTCCGCAGCAGGGAATATTTTAGGGCAGCTTCTGAATGCATTTCTGGCCGGATTGCCAGGCATGCTTGACGCAGGCGTTAAGCTGGTCGGGAACATCGGAACCGGACTATTGCAAAATGGGCCGAAAGTATTAGCCGCCATTGGAAGCGTGATCGCACAGCTATTATCTACCATTGTGTCACATCTTCCGGAATTGCTTCAGAAGGGAATTGAGTTAATCGGTCAGTTGGCAGCCGGTATTATAGAGGCAATTCCAAAAATTGCTTTGGCAGTCCCGCAGGTAATAAGCGAGATTAAGACAAAGTTTTCAGAGATTGATTGGGGAGAAGTTGGTTCGAATATTATTTCGGGCATTGCAAAGGGAATTACCGGAGCTGTGGGAAAGATTAAGGAGGCAGCAGAGGGAGCCGCTAGAAAAGCGTACGAAACAGCCAAAAAAGCACTCGGTATCAATTCACCGTCAAAATTAATGCGAGATGAAGTCGGAAAGTTTATCCCTGC
>ERZ791934.1095-NODE-1095-length-29493-cov-3.273524_pt1 | contig 29493 bp, 28 predicted proteins | sample MGYA00510125_ERZ791934 | MGnify/ENA primary metagenome ERZ791934 (study PRJEB30046, sample SAMN00993240) | human gut metagenome | study: EMG produced TPA metagenomics assembly of the A metagenome-wide association study of gut microbiota in type 2...
ATTGTAAAGGGCATGGTACCTGCCAAGCAACTATTTTGACTTCTCAACCGACGGAACAATTCCGTTGCATTCTTCAGTACAAAAGCCTGATAGGTCATAGCTGCTCCAGCTTGTTCATCATCGGGCAGATGTCCTGTCCAACACTTCTGCGAACCCGGTTGTTTGGTTCTGGAACAGAGGTTGAAACGCCCGTCTATTCCTGTATAGTTTCCTACACATTCGGTAAAAGTAATCGGTTGTACTCTTCCCGGATTTTGCCACATCGCCTTATCACGCATATTGAGATAAGTAAGGAAAGTATTATAATACCATCCCCAATACCTATGTACATCATAGATATCGCCCGAATGTCCCAGTCCATAACCGGTATTGCCTATATACAATCTGGTATCATCCCATTTCTTGAGTTCACGACACATCTTTGTCAGGAACTCCCGATACAGATCGCCCGTTTTACCTTCATAAGGCATTTCATTGGATAAAATATAGATGACTACGGAAGGATGAGGAGTGAACGGTCCCAGATCAATCTCCTTATAGGTTCTGAGTGACAGGTCAAAGTCTGTCGGTGGTGCAGTCTTGGTTGCATGTTTGGGGCGACCATACCGACCGGCAAATATCATCATACCTTCTTCATCGCACACATCCATCCAATTCTGATCATCGGGAATACGGATGATATTTATGTTCAGGCTCTTCATAAAGCGAACATAATCACGTGCAAAGTCTTTGCTTCTTTCCAGCTGTTCGGGTATTCCCCGCTCAGGCGGATTAATGGCATTACCCCGCAGATAGATAGGTTTATCATTCAAATAAAATACACCATCCCGCATTTCAAACTTTCTGAACCCAATCCGCTTATGCAAAGTTTCAGTACCTGCCTTTACTTCCAAGTCATAAAGTGCAGGATTAACAGGACTCCATAGTTCAGGAGTCAATTGGTCTATTTTCCAGACCACCGTTGTATCCACTTTATTCTTAAAATAAAATTCTCCGGAATGGCTGCACAATATCGCCTTATTCCGGGCATGCGTAATTACAGCATCAAGGGACAAACTTTCGTTCGCCTCAGCAGACAACATTACTTCAATCCTGATATCCTTATCGGTAGTGATAGGAGTTATCTTATGAACCTTTGCCGCCAACAGAGACAACGGAAAGAATGCACATAAAGCACACAATAATCTTGTTTTCATAGTATCAATTATAATAGTAAACTTATTCTTCTCCTTTCTGATATTGGGCGGGAGTCACCCCGAACAACTCCCTGAAACGTTTTATGAAATAGCTTGGGGAGTTGAAGCCAACTTCATATGCTATCTCCGAAACAGTCTTCGTATCCATCTGTTTCAGTAGCATCTGCGCCTTCTTCAATCTGATATTCAGAATGAAGTCATTGGGTGTCTGCCCTGTGATACCCTTAATCTTCAGGAAGAGTTTGGTACGGCCGGTATTCATGGCCTGAGCAAACATATTCACGTCAAAATCCGGATTATCCAGATTTTGTTCAATACACGCTACACATTGTTCCATGAACTGATGGTCTGCGCTATTCGTTGCCAGTATATCCACATTGTTATCCATTTGTTTTGCATATTTTTTCTGTAACAGCTTTCTGCTGTTTACCAGATTGTTACAACGCATAAACAAATGTTTCACATTAAAAGGTTTAGTCACATAGTCATCTGCACCCATTTTTAACCCTTGCATTGTATATTCTTCGGCTGTCTGGGCCGTCAGTAATATCACTGGGATATGGGATGTTTCAAAATTACTCTTTATCTTCCTGCACATTTCTATACCGGACATCTTGGGCATCATGATATCGCTCAGTACAATATCGGGCTGTATTTCTTTTGTTTTATCCAGTCCTTCTTCACCATCCTGCGCTTCGCAAACGGAATATACTTTGGAGAACAGACGAACCAGTAAACCTCTGAGTTCTTCATTGTCTTCAACAATCAGGATTTTACTCTTTGTATCTTCCAATTCATTAGCAGGATTCTCATCATCCATCACATCAGTCAGTGCCTTGTCACCATACATGGTCAACTCTGAAATGCATGATGAATCGATATCGGGAGTTGGCACTTTTTGTGAATCGGCAATGTGACTATCTCCCAAAGGCAATTCAACCACAAAAGTGGTTCCCTTTCCCTCCATGCTCCGCACACTGATTTTGCCTTTATGGGCTTCAATTATACTTTTAGCAAGTGCCAATCCTATGCCCGTACCTTTCTGGTTGTCCGTGCTGTCGACCTGATAAAAACGATCGAATATCTTATCCAGACTCTTTTCGGCAATACCGATACCCGTATCTGAAATAAGAATAACCACACTATTTTCATATTCCTGTACTGATAAGGAGACTGTACCACCCAGAGATGTATATTTGAAAGCATTGGACAGCAAGTTATAAATCACCTTTTCAAGCTGTACTACATCAAACCAGACTTCCAGATTCCTATCCTTATTAAGAAATTCAAGATTAATCTGTTTACCCCGTGCATACTCTTTGAAAGACAGATAGATTTCATCCAGGAACGCATAAATATCCTGCTTGCTGTATTTGAACTTTTCGAAACCCTGTTCTTGTTTCCTGAAATCAAGAAGCTCGGTTATCAGGCGCTTCATACGTAAGGTATTCCGATGAATATTTACCAGTTTATTGTACACTAACGGCTGAATATCATTCCTTTCCATCAACATCTCCAACTGACTCACAATCAATGTGAGCGGAGTACGAAATTCATGTGAAATATTGGTAAAAAAGCGAAGTTTGGACTGGTTCAGTTCTTCTATCTGTTTCTTCTCTTTCTTCTCGTATTCAAGTGAAGCCCGCAACTTTAATTTGGAAGAATAGAAACTAACCACTATATAGACAGATACAATCACAATAATAACATAAATACAATATGCCCAGACAGATTTGTAAAAAGGTGGCTTCACCACAATATCGATTTCCTTCCCTCGCTTTCCTCCGCGATAATACCCAACAGAAGCCGCCTGCTGATAATAAAAGGCTGCCACATGCTTGTAAACCGCCGTTTCCACGATTTTCCCCATTTCCACAGGGTCGCTTAACAGAGAGTCATCCATCAATACCGCATTTCTGATCGCCGCATCTGCGATATAGATTTTGGGACTGGCTTTCAGCACCTTTTTCCCCGCCATATTGATGGGCCAGCTTTGATAAATCAAATTGGCGCTTTCCAGATAGCGAATATAATTTTCCACAGTGGGTCGGGAAACACCGCTCAACTCCTTGGCAATCGCTTCAATGGAAACCACCTCGGAAGAGACATTGCATAAATACAGAAAAATCCGTTCCAGCTCAGTAGAATTCCGAATCCGATACAAAGAGGGCAAATCCCGTTTTAACACCTTATCCACCACATCCTCACGCATCACCTGTTGGGCAAGAATGTCGTTATCTGCCAGCGCAAGTTCCGGAAAGCCTCCTACCTGCAAATAGCGAATAAAGTGATTCTGCACTTTGGAAAGCTGCATCATAATCTGCATACGCTCCTGCTGCGTTCGGTACAGAAGCGGCGTAATTTTCAAGTCCTCCGGCAATATGGGACGGTCAATCTCCAGCAGCTCGCAGTATTCATAAAAAGACAGGGTGGGCACCTGAATGGCCAACCACCGGCCCGCTCCGCTTTCCTGATTTCCACGAATCAAAACCGGGCTGGCCGAACCAGTGGCCACCATTTTGGTATCCGGCTGGGTATCATAGTAGATTTTCAACCACTTGTCCCAGTCCTGTGCATACTGGACTTCATCAAAAAAATAATAGCAATCCTGGTCAGGGTAAATGTTTTCGTGATAACAATCCAGCACTTCGTTCATGGGGCTCAATTTCAGCATGGGGTGATCCATGGAAATAAAAACAATTTTCTGCGGCGGCACTCCGTGTTTTAAAAGTGTTTCAATCATCTGGTACTGAATCGTGGTTTTTCCCACCCGTCTGGTACCTGTCAAAACGACCGTGCGGCGGATATCTGTCTGATCCAGCCATTTCATGGCTTCGTAAAAAGCAAAGCGTTTATAGGTTTTGGACAGTTTCGGGTTCACTGCGCCTGTTCTCCACCAGGGGTTGTAGGAAGTCAGAACTTTCAGCAGCGATTCCCTGCTAATCAGTGCCATACAAACACCTCCTTTGCTATTATTATAAGCAAAACTTTCAAATTTGTCAACTAACATTCTAAGTATATTTATAATATAACTCAGCAAAAATCAATATTTGCACCCTGTTTCTTCATTTCCGCTTCAAACAGTGTGCCCTTTCCTGTACGATTCATTCTCAGCATATCCGGACAAAGAAAAACCGCCCTTTTCCGAAGAAAAAGGCGGTTCTGCGGTAATAATATGCGGTGATTTTTAATTTAGTTCAAATCGATCCACTCGGGATCAACCCAGTATCCTCCAGTTTCATTCCAGCGGCGAAACTGCCACTGTCCAGTAACAGGATCATAACGATACTTTACCACAATTACGTCTGCACGGGGTTCGATTTCAGCATCACTGGTGCTGACAATTTCACCAGCGGGAACAGTCGTCTGCTCCGGAATTTCCGCTGCCTGTACAGCTGCAGCACCGGTCAGCATCATTGCGGCAAAAGCCAGAAGAATCAAGGATTTCAGCTTTTTCATAATATACAAGGACCTCCTGTTGATTTATTCCTTGACGGGAATACCCGCTGCAAGCAAACTTTCGATTGCATTATCATCGATAGGAAGCACTTGCTCATTTCCCGCTTCATCAATCAAAACAAGGCAATAACTTCCATCTTCCTGCTTCTGCAAGTAAGAATTGTTAGTCTCTACTCCTATATATCTTCCCTCTTCAACCTCACTTTTCGGCGGGTCATAAGCGGGCTGAAGAATAAACATATAGGAGAATACCAGCACCGTTAAGGTGAGGATGGTAAAAATCACAGACATGAGGACACGGCGAACCTTAGGGCCCTGATGGTACAGAAACACGGTTTCCGTCCGCTGGAAGGTGTCCTTCTCCAGATTGGTGGTCAGCTCCGACACGGTGCAGGCCTCGGACATGAATTCCAGCTGTTTTTTACAGTTGAGAATGGCTTTTTTGATGGTCAACAGATATTCGCTCCGATTTTCCATGCCTTCCACTTTCAGCACCCGCAGGTCAGCCCGCAGTTCCAAAATCTGGTCCAGGTCACGGCGGAACAAATACATAAAGGGATTCCACCAGAAAACAATGCGCAGAATCTCAGCCAGCATTTTCAGCCAGATATCTCCGTTTTTCCAGTGGGAAAACTCGTGAAGGAAAATATACCGGTATTCCTCTTCCTTGTACTCTGCCGGAGGAAGCAACACCGTCGGGCGAAAAAAGCCCGTAATCATGGGAGTCAGAAACAGATTGCTCTGCACAATGCGGTAATCAGCCCGCACTCTCATGCGATTTGCGGCCCATTGGGCTGCCGAGACAATTTCCTCGCCGTCAGATTCCATATAACTGTGAATCATCCGGAAATGTTTCGCCAATTTTATAATGCAATATCCACCCTGAACCACCATTCCGGAAATCCACACCGCCAAAATAACATCGGCAATGGAGACTACACGCAAAAAGATGGGAGCTGATAATGCTTCACAAAGCCATGCAAATATCCCTCTGTTTGCAATCACACAAGTGAAATACTGAAATTCCAGAGGTAAGAACATCCGCAGCAATGTGCTGATGGAAAAAATCACAAGGGAAGTAATCCCTACCCAGAGAACTCTTACGGCTGCCCGTTTCAGAAAATGGAGAATCAAAATCAACAGGCCACTCCATACAAGAGCCATTAACAGCGAATAAAAGGAAAAAGACACCTTGTCATCACTCCTTCGCTGCTGCGCTTGAGGGGCTCGTTTCGCTTCCAGCAACGACTTCCGCCCTCTGTGCTTCTTCAGGCTGTTTAACAGAACGATTTTCTGTTTTCAGCTCTTTCACAAATTCATCCAGCTTATTGATGATGGAATCAAAATCTTCAATCTTGGAAAACTTGAACAAAGAGGAAATAATGCTGGGAATATCTTCGGGATTGTAGTGCTCTGTACTGGCAATCTGCCACGCAAAATACTCATTTCTGGAGATGGTGGGGGCATACCGGCGGGCGTTCCGGTTGGTGAAACCGGCCGCATCCAGCGCGACCACCATATTTTTGGTAATCAGATCGTTAATCAGTACATGAAATGAATTTTTATTAAAAACAGGTGTATCGACTTCTTTTTCAGCTGCCGCACACACCTCGGAACGGTCCAGAGGGCGATCGGAACACCACAGAATCTGCATGATTGCGAGTTCCGCATTGGTTAACAAAGTGACTTTATTTTTCTTTTTCATAACAAACAAATCTCCCAACCACAGAGACAAACACGGATAACAAGCATCAGCTTTCACAATTGATTATAGTACGCTGATAATAAAATGTCAATCAAATAATCGTCGGCATATCAAAAAAACACGTTGTGCATAAAGTTCACAATCTTTTTTTGTACAAAAAAATCCTGATCATTTCACCAGACACAAGATCAATGAAAGTTTCTGTGCATATTTTCGGTATTATATGACCTTGTCGCCTTTTCCTTTTGTCTGTTTCCGGTCAAGGGCAAAAATTCCTTCTGCATTTTCTCCGAAAAATGATTTACAAATTTTCGCAAAAATGGTACAATATCACTACACAATGCAGTTTAGTACATTGTTGCGATAAATTAAAACACACTACACGAGGGGAATGGATACCAATGGAAAAGTATTATCAGCCGGAAATTGAGTGCGCTTCCCGGGAACAGATCCGGGCCTGGCAGGACGAACGTCTGGTGAAACAGGTGCAGCATGTATATGAGCATGTTCCCTATTATCGGAACCTGATGAAGGAAAAGGGCGTCACCCCCGCAGACATCCGCTCTGTTGACGACCTGCACAAGCTGCCTTTCCTGACCAAAGCCGATCTCCGGGACGCATATCCCTATGGACTGCTGGCTGTTCCGCTGGAGCAGGCCGTGCGCATTCAGTCCACCAGCGGCACCACCGGCCGCCGCGTTGTAGCTTTTTACACCCAGCACGATCTGGACCTTTGGGAAGACTGCTGTGCCCGCGCCATTATGGCGGCCGGCGGCGACAAGGGTGACGTGGTTCATGTCAGCTATGGCTACGGCCTGTTCACCGGCGGCGCAGGACTCAACGGCGGCTCTCACAAAGTGGGCGCTTTGACACTGCCCATGTCTTCCGGCAACACCGACCGCCAGATTCAGTTTATGTGCGACCTGAATTCCACCATTCTGTGCTGCACCCCGTCCTATGCCGCTTATCTGGCAGAGTCCATCCACGAGCGCGGCCTGCGTGACCAGATTCATCTGAAAGCCGGTATTTTCGGCGCAGAAGCCTGGACACAGGAAATGCGTCGGGATATCGAGGATAAGCTGGGAATCAAGGCTTATGACATCTATGGCCTGACGGAGATTTCCGGTCCCGGCGTTGCTTATGAATGCAGTGCACAGACCGGCATGCACATCAACGAGGACCACTTCATTGCCGAAATCATTGACCCCAAAACCGGCGAAGTGCTGCCTGACGGCGAAAAGGGCGAGCTGGTATTCACCTGTATCACCAAGGAAGCATTCCCCCTGCTGCGGTACCGCACCCGGGATATCTGTGTGCTGACCCACGAAAAATGCCCCTGCGGACGCACCCATGTAAAAATGAGCAAGCCCATGGGACGCAGCGACGACATGCTGATTGTCAAGGGCGTCAACGTGTTCCCGTCCCAGATCGAGACGGTGCTGCTGAACCGTGGCTATGCGGCTAACTATCAGATTATCGTCAGCCGTGCCAATAACAGCGACAAGCTGGAAGTGCAGGTGGAAATGACGCCGGAAATGTTCTCCGATACCGTGTCCGCCATTTCCAGACGGGAAGCCGAGCTGGAAAGCGACCTGAAGTCCATGCTGGGCATTTACGCCGACGTGCAGCTGGTGGCTCCCAAAACCATCGCCCGCAGCGAAGGTAAAGCTGTCCGCGTCATCGACAAACGCAACCTGTATTGAGCTGCAAGAAAGGAAGGGGATTTTCTGTGACTGTTAAGCAGATTTCCGTATTTTTGGAAAACAAAGCCGGCTGTCTGGCCGCTTTTACAAAGGTTCTTCGGGAAAACAACATCGATATGCGCGCCCTGTCCATTGCAGAAACACCGGATTTTGGCATTCTGCGCATTATCGTCAACGATACCTATAAAGCCGCCTGCGTTCTGAAAGAAGCAGAGTACATTTTCTCCATTACGCCGGTTCTGGCGGTGGAGGTTCCCGACGAAGCCGGCAGCCTGTATGAAATCGTGCAGATTCTGGGCGACAATAAAATCAATCTGGAATACACCTACGCCTTTATCACCCGCAAAAGAGGCCAGGCCTTTATGATCTTCCGGGTTGAGGACAACGACAAGGCCATCGATGTGCTGGAAAAGCACGGCATCCACATTGTCAGCCAGGAAGAGCTGGACGAACTGTAATCCTGCACTGAATCTTGCATTATCATAAACAACAGCCCCCCCGATCTCCGCCTGTTATCAGGCAGAAGTCGGGGGCTGTTGTTTAAAAGGGGTGTGAGAGGGGAAACAATATGCAAAAGAAGTTTCTGTTTGCTTTTATTCCGGAATCACTTCGATCATTTTTTTGGTGGGGTACATGGACAGCAATAAATAATTCTGTCTGTGTTTGATTTTTTCACTGTCAGTATGCTGCCAATCCAGTACTGCATAGGGAATCGTCATGGTGTATTCTGTGCCGGGGGCAACTTTAAAACCAGCTGTTTGACCAACAACAGGATACATCTTTTCCATTAAATCACTTTCATATTGATAACCTTCACCTTCACTCAAAATATGGACATTCAACAAATCAAAAAACTGCTGGTCTTCTTCCTTACAGTCATTTCGAATGGTCACTTCTACCGCAAAAATATCAGTAACTACAGTTCCATCTGGCCAGACTTCCTCTGGGGTATATCCCAAGGTTTTTGCATATTCCTCTGCCGACATTATCTCCGCTGAGTTGACCCGAACCGAGTAATTTCTGCGGATTTCATCGTCACGATGAAAATAATCCTCTCCAAAGGACACCATTTCTCCCATGGGATAGATTTCCGTCACCGTCTTTTCCCGGTCTTTATTCACATACCAGATCCGCGCGCCGATTCCTGTCAAGCACAGCAGCACCGCCAGGCAAATGGCCAGACCTCGCTTTTTCATCGCTCATTCCTCCTCCTGATAGGGACGCAGCGCTCCGCTTTCCATCAGGTACATTTCATCCGAAAGCTCTTTCAGCGTCGCCAAGTCATGGCATGATATGAGCAGCAGCGCGCCCCGTTCCCGATGTTCATGGAGAATCTCTTTCAGCATTTCCACACCGTCACTGTCCAGCGCGTTGGTCGGTTCGTCCAGTATGATGATATCCGGATTTTCCATCACCGCCGCTGCAATACCCAGACGCTGTTTCATACCCAGCGAGTATTTCCGATACTTCTTTTTGTCCTGGGGGTCCAGCCCTACCTTGGCCAGAATGGCGCGAATCTGCTCTTCCCCAATGCGGTTCTGGATCGATGCCAGCATTTTCAGGTTATCAAATCCGGAATAGGTATCCAGAAACGCCGGATTTTCAATGAGGATGCCCACACTCTCCGGGAATGTGATGTCCTTTCCCAGCTGTTTGCCGTTAATCGTAATACTGCCAGAAGTGGGGGTAATCAATCCTGAAATCAGCCGCATGAGCATGGTTTTACCGGAACCATTTACGCCTTTCAGTCCGGTAATTTTCCCTGATTCCAGATGGAGTGTCACATGGTCAATAATCCGTTTTCCCTTGATATCCTTTACGACCTCTTTCAATTCGATTACCGTCGCATTTGCCGTTTTCATATCAGCCTTCTCCTTTCAAAATATCCCGTCTTCTGAACACCAGACCCCCTGCCACAACCGAAACTACAATCAAAATCACAGAAATCAACAGCCCGGTATTCAGGCCCACACCATTGGACAGAATCATGTGGCTCCGCAGCGGCATGGCATAGTTCCCGATGCAAATTGGGGAAAGATAATACGTGGAAAGCAGCAGAATCGCCGCCGTTACAATAAAGCTGTAGAAAGGCTTGAGAAACAGCGACAGCAGCATCTGAAACAGGTTCAGGCCGATCATGGTCAGCAGCGGCAGCACCAGCATTTGGGGAATCAGGGTCGGTGGCAGGGGATAGTCCTGCGCCACATAGCAAAGTTTGGCAATGTCCGGAGACAGCTCCATACTCAGGGAATTTCCCGTTACCAGGCAGCCTACAGCAAAAATCACCCAGGCCAGCAGGAAGTAGCAAACCACCGAAATCACATTCCATGCACATTTGGACAGCCACCACAGCATACGCCCCCGGGAGCGAACCAGAATATTCTGACCAAACTCTTCCAGATCGTCAAATGGATAGTACAGGGTGATATAAGATAGCAGCAGATAGGTGAGCAGCCAGAAAGCCGGAATTTGAAAAGCGGTCTCCCCGTCCGGCACAAATTCATCCATTCCGCCAAAGGCATACATCATGGTATTGGCAAAATTGCCCTCTACCGGCGTCACAGGCTTAGCCTGTGTGTTGTAGCCGTATATCACGATCATGGAACAGACAAACATAATGATAAAAGCCACAGCTGCGGTCATATACCGCCTGTATGTAGAGCGGAATCCGTTTTTCAAATCATATCGCAGCAGCTTATAAAACATCGTCTCTGGCCCCCTTTCCCCACACGGTTCCCAGCGTGAATATCAGCAGCAGCACTGCCCATATCAATATCACTGTGCCAGAAACATAGTGCCCCGAATATCCCCGCAGAAAATTCATGGGAGAAATATAAGTATCCGACAAAAAGAACCACACATTGTCCTGCAAATACTGAACACCGAACAGGCACATAAACGGCAGCAAAATCACGGCGAATTTATTCTTCACAAAGAAAGTCAGCGCCACACAGCCGGCTGCCAGCAGACCGCCAAAGAAAAAGTCAAGGGCGAATATGATACATAGAAAGATCATGGGGTGAGGATAAAACAGACTTCTTAAAAAATGAGTCTGCATAGCATAATACATTTCATAAAATAGGTCGGGCTGATAAGCCGGAATAAAACAGGCTACCGCCAGAAAATTGGCAATCAGCGGAATTACGGCCGCTGCACCACCGGACAGGAATACCGCTATGTACTTTGCCAGAAAGTACTGACTTTTTTTGTGTGTACGAGTCATCACATTCATTACATAACCAGATTTCCGCTCTCCAAAATAGGACCAGCCATAGACCAGACACACCAGCAGCGGCAGCAGTGTATAGAATAAAGCCGTCATAGACTGGTCAAATCCCGTTACCAAGCAATTATTATACAACGCACTCAGTGCATGATCCGGGTTGCGTCCGGTACCTGTCACCTTCAAGGCATTGGCCTCCATTTCCAAGCCCCAAAAATATCGATCAATCATCTGCCAGGCACTGATGGCTGCAATTATCAATCCGATTCCCACAACCAGATAAAACATTTTGTTGCAAAAGGCTTTTTTCAGCTCAATTTTCAATACACTTCCCAAAACAACCCCTCCTTATTCCGTTAATTCAATACAGTCGCCAAGAAGACCATCTTCCAGCCCCAGATACAAAGCCAGCCCCTCTGTGTTGGTCATTTCCACTATTTCCAAGTCTTCTGCCGCTTCCTGCACACACCACCCCACCTGATAGGTTTTTTCCTCTCCCGGTTCCAGCCAGTAGTCATGATACCGCTCCTGAGAATGGCCGCTGAAATAACAGAGAGTCGGACAACTTACTGATTGATTTTCATTTTTGGAGGCTTCCCGCATTTCCCGGTTTGCTAGCTTCAAGTACTCGATAGTATCCGGACGATCGGGAATTTCTTCCTTGCTGGGCCCTGCTGTTTTTTGAATCCTGATATCCACCAGCACAAATTCCCGGTCAGTGGTATACTGCTCCATAAATTCCTCATTGGGAATCCCTGCTTCCTGATAGCTGTCAAAAATCTGGACTTTTTCCGCCGTGAATTCATAGTCAATGGGCAGCGCCTCATTATCTTTGTATGCATAGGTGCGGTATGCCAGTGTTTTTTCCAGCAAACCGCTGTCTTCCTTTTGGGAAGTTTCGCTTTCTGGTTCTATTTGAGACTGCACCACTGCCGCTCCACCACCGCCGCCTCCTGCCCCTTCCATCGGAGCTGTCTCGCTGCATCCGGCGAAACTGAATAACAATGCTGTGGTAACTATTAATGTCGCGATCTTTTTCATATCACCATCCCTTTCAACTGTCCAAATCAATCATTGGTACCATTCCGGTTCCATTATCATACGCAAGAATAGGGCCATCCTCCGCAGAACAGAACAGATTCTCTGGGTCATAATCCTTATATTTTGCCAGTTCTTCCGCGTCGTGAAGACAAAAACCAAGTTCAAATGTTTTTTCTTCCCCTACATCCAGCCAATACGCGTCAGCTGTTCTCCAAAAGTCATCGTCTCTTTTCAAACTATGATCAATTCCGCTGAAATAATTTAATTCCAGCGCCGAAATATACTCTGTTATTCCCCTTTTTTTATTTTCCTGCTGTTTTTTACTATACAGATAAAAACTATTTGCTTTCGGCCAGTCCTCTCTCTCCTTTGGCTTTTCACTGGGGCCTTCCAGCATTTTGATCTTCACTTTCACCAGTACAAAAGGCTGATCGTTCAACAAAAAACCATCTTCTTCTGGAATCCCTGTATCCTGAAAACTGTCAAACACCTCATAATCCAAAGCTGTGATTTCCAGAGTTGTATACTTCGGACCCTCATCATCCCAACTGGATATTTGCTGAACGGTAAAAGGCTCCCCTTTTTTTCTCAAATTTGAACCATCCGGCGTCGGCGTTGGCTCCACCCACCAGTCCGGCTTGGAAAATTCTTCCGGCGCCGTCTCGCTGCATCCGGCGAAACTGAATAACAATGCTGCGGTAACTATTAATGCCGCCATCTTTTTCATACTATCACCTCAGGTTTCCAGATCGACATATAAACCAATCTGTCCCATTCCACCTGTATCAACCCCCATCATCAATCCGCTGTCAACAGAGGTCAAATACTCCTTTCCTCCCCACCGGCCATTGGGGTCATTCAAAAAGAATCCCAGCTGATAGGTCTTTTCTTCCCCCACTTCCAGCCAGTAATAAGTATATCCTTTATAATCCGCTTCCCAATCGCCATGGCCGCTGAAATATCCAACCAATTCTCCAATTGGCTCCGTTTCATGTTCCTCGCACCACTGAAGCTGTTCTTTGCTGTAAAGCTGAAAACTAGTAATATTCTCTCTACTTTCCCGTCCGGTATCCTTTTTAACACCGGAAACCTTTTTGATTTTCATCTCCACCATCACCAACGGTGTTTCTTCAATATCAAATTCTGTTCCGCAGGAAAACTCCTCTTTGGGAATCCCCGTATCGCTGTAGTGATCGTATACCTTGTATCCCAGCACCGTCACCTCCAGCTTTCCCGGTTCCGGTGGGCCATCACCGTCATCCCAACTTCCGACATGCCTTCCGGCAACGCTGAAAGTGTCCCCGATTTTGACAGGTTCGTTGGAAGAAGCCTTTGGAGTTGGCGTGAGATCTGTTGCCCAATCCGGCCTGGAAACTTCTATTGGCGCTGACTCGCTGCATCCGGCGAAACTGAATAACAATGCTGCGGTAACTATTAATGTCACAATCTTTTTCATATCATCACCTCAGGTTTCCAGATCCACATATAAGCTGTCAAACCCCGTTCCACCTGCATCGACCCCCATCATCAGGCCACCATCAACAGAAGTGAAATAGTCTTCTCCGCCCCACGGGCCATTGGGATCTTCCAAAAAAAATCCCAGCTGATAGGTCTTTTCTTCCCCCACATCCAGCCAGTAATAAGCATATTCTTTGCCGCCCTGTCCCCAACCGCCATGGCCGCTGAAATATCCGCTCGTTCTTCCCTTTGGCTCCGTTTCATGTTCTTCACACCACTGAAGCTGTTCTTTGCTGTAAAGTGCAAAAACAGTAGTGATTTCTCGACTGTCCATCCCGGTATCCTTTTCGATACCGGAAAGCTTTTTGATTTTTATCTCCACCATCACAAGCGGTGTTTCCCTAATCTCATATTCTGTTCCACAGCGAAATTCCTCTTTGGGAATTCCCGTATCGCTGTAGTGATCGTATACCTTGTATCCCAGCACCGTAACTTCCAGCTTTCCTCGTTCCGGAGGACCATTGTCCCAATCTCCAATACTTCTTCCGGCAACATTGAAAGTTTCTCCGATTTTCACCGGCTCAACCGTCGAAACGTCCGGCGTCGGCGTTGGCTCCACCCACCAGTCCGGCTTGGAAAATTCTTCCGGCGCCGTCTCGCTGCATCCGGCGAAACTGAATAACAATGCTGCGGTAACTATTAATGCCGCCATCTTTTTCATACTATCACCTCAGGTTTCCAGATCGACATATAAACCAATCTGTCCCATTCCACCTGTATCAACCCCCATCATCAATCCGCTGTCAACAGAGGTCAAATACTCCTTTCCTCCCCACCGGCCATTGGGGTCATTCAAAAAGAATCCCAGCTGATAGGTCTTTTCTTCCCCCACTTCCAGCCAGTAATAAGTATATCCTTTATAATCCGCTTCCCAATCGCCATGGCCGCTGAAATATCCAACCAATTCTCCAATTGGCTCCGTTTCATGTTCCTCGCACCACTGAAGCTGTTCTTTGCTGTAAAGCTGAAAACTAGTAATATTCTCTCTACTTTCCCGTCCGGTATCCTTTTTAACACCGGAAACCTTTTTGATTTTCATCTCCACCATCACCAACGGTGTTTCTTCAATATCAAATTCTGTTCCGCAGGAAAACTCCTCTTTGGGAATCCCCGTATCGCTGTAGTGATCGTATACCTTGTATCCCAGCACCGTCACCTCCAGCTTTCCCGGTTCCGGTGGGCCATCACCGTCATCCCAACTTCCGACATGCCTTCCGGCAACGCTGAAAGTGTCCCCGATTTTGACAGGTTCGTTGGAAGAAGCCTTTGGAGTTGGCGTGAGATCTGTTGCCCAATCCGGCCTGGAAACTTCTATTGGCGCTGACTCGCTGCATCCGGCACAAGCGAATAACAATGCTGCGGTAACTATTAATGTCACGATCTTTTTCATATCGTCACCTCTCAAATAAAGAGTGCAGGGGCATATTTTTAACAAATATGCCCCTGCTTTTTCAAGATTCATTTCTTTCGACGGTACTTACAGGTTGATATAGGGATAGTAACCGATACTATCAGGACTCCACCATCCATAACCTCCACCATCATCATGAACGCTGGTACTGACCATCAGTTTACATTGATCATAACCATTCTCATACACATACTGAGCGATCAGACCCTTTTGTCCCTTTTTAATGGAACCGATCTTCCGGCACTGCGATACTCCCGCAGGATTCAGCACATCACAGGCAAGGGAGGACACCGTTCCATCATCATAGAACACATAGATACCAGAGGCATCAACCTTTTCACGCAGTTTAGTAATAGAATATACACTACCGGGATTAATTGTAATCCCCCATTGGGAATTCGTATGGTTGTTAGTCGGTGTTGCATAGACCGGGAGAGACGCGCTGCCCACCAACATCATAGCCGCAGCGCCAAGGGCCAACAGTCTTTTGAGTTTTTGCATCGCTTGGTTCCCCTTTCTCTTTTTACAAATTTCGGACGTGGATTGTAAAAGGCCTTTTACAAAACCGGGAAACTGCTCTGTGAAAAATATACCATATTTTCCATGATATATCAATATTAAATGTGAATTTCATCATTATGCTGGTTTTATTCTGAAAAACTTGTTATTTTATCTTTTCATTTAGCAATTTTGCTTTATTTTAGGCTATAATAGTATAATAACAAAATCAGAAAAGTTGTAATTTGCAAATACGCACAGCATTCATCATTAAAATATCAAAATTCTTTTACCATTGATGACACTATCAGTGTATAATTTATAACTGTCCTTGTCAATAGATGATACAACTTTGATGCAAAAATTTTACATTACACGGAAAAAATCGCAAAAAAATGGAACCCCAAGCGCGATTTTGCGCCGGGGTTCCTTTTGAATTTTATGAAATGGGGGAAAATGAAAAAGTAAAACCGAAACACGATAGCTCTCCCCTCATGTCTGGTTTTTCTTTGCTGTATTAACGGAGGCAATCAGCAGTCGTTTGACTTCTGTGCATTGTTTCAAAATAACAGGATTTTCATAGTAACCACTTTCTATCAATAGCTCCAGCCAATATTCACTTTCAGAACATTCCTTCAATGCAATTTGTAGTTTGGCAATAAAATCCGCTTTGCTGTGGGCATACATGGCCTCACGGACGTTGGCTCCCACACTGGTACCGGAACGAATCAGCTGATTGGTAAGAACACTTTCCCGTTTGGTACGTTTGATTTCATTGCACACTTTTATGATTTCCAACGCAAACGCCTTGGATTTATCTTGAAGCGGGCTGGCCACGGTTATCACCTCATATGTAAAATCCCTGTTGCCTCGCAGCACACCTTACTTCTTCACTCTTCACCATTACCTTTTCACTTCCAAAAATCCCGGGAAGGCAATAGAAGTTAGTGAAAAGTGAAGAGTGAAAAGTGAATAAGTAAAAATCCCGAACGCTGTCGCATTCGGGATTTTTGGTGCCGCTGACCGGGATCGAACCGGTACGGTATTTCTACCGAGGGATTTTAAGTCCCTTGCGTCTGCCTGTTCCGCCACAGCGGCTTGCAAACGGCAGTATTCAGTATAGCATATTTTTTTCGAAAATGCAAATAGTTTCCGTGTTCCTCTTTTCCAAAAATACAGAATCTGGTATGATGAATCAGAAGGAGATGGTTGATTTTGTTGACAGAAAAGAAACGGAAAAAAATCCTGCTGCTGTGTGCCGGAGGCACCATTGCCTGCCGTCCCGGACAGGATGGGCTGTGCCCGGCGCTGGACAGCCATGCACTGTTAAGCCATCTGGACAGCATGACCCCCACTTATGACATCCAGCCGCTGGATCTGTTTTCGCTGGACTCTTCCAATATTCAGCCCGAGCATTGGCAAACCGCCGCACGGTGCATCTATGAGGAAATTTCCGCTCACGCCTGGGACGGAATTGTCCTGACCCACGGCACCGACACCATGGGTTACACCGCCGCTATGCTCTCCTATATGCTGGAAAATCCGCCGGTTCCCATTGTACTCACCGGCAGCCAGCTCCCCTTGGAACACGCTCTCACCGATGGCTATGAAAACCTGCGCTGTGCCTTTGCCATGGCCGCCAGCGGGGTTCCCGGCGTATTCGTCGCTTTTCAGCATCGGGTCATTTTGGGAACTCGGGCGGTGAAAACCCGCTCTTCCCGCTTTGATGCTTTTGAAAGTGTCAATCTTCCCGCCGTGGGCACCGTTTCCGCGGCCGGGCTTCGTCTGGATCAAAACGCGGTTCCCGTTCTTCACGGTCCCTTTGTCCTTCGGGAAAAATGCAGTGACCGGGTGTTTCTGGTCAAACTGACTCCGGGCATCCGTCCGGAAATTTTCCACTGGCTGGCAGATGCCAGTTATCGGGGCATTGTGGTGGAAACCTTCGGCGCAGGCGGCATGGCGTTCCTTCGCCGGAATCTGGTGGAATGTCTGGGTGAACTGACCGCCAAGGGGATTCCCGTGGCGGCCGTTTCCCAGTGTTTGTATGACGGAAGTGACCTGTCCATTTATGAAAGCGGGCGCATGGCCCTGCAAAACGGCATCTGGGATGCTCGGGACATGACCTCCGAAGCGGCGGTTACCAAAATGATGTGGTGTCTGGGACAGGAAACCGGCAATTTGCGGGAACTGTTTTTTACCCCGCGATTTGGTGAAATTTCCGCCGATCGATAAGCTTATTCCATGGGCTGCACCAGACGGAACAGCACCTCCACCATGGTTTCCATCTCCGGCACGGAAGCAAGCTCAAACCGGCCGTGACAGTTGGCGCCGCCGGTGGAAAGGTTGGGACAGGGCAGCCCCATAAAGGACAGGCGGGAACCATCGGTACCGCCGCGCACGGGAGAAGCGGAAGGTTCTACGCCGCAGGCCCGGAAGGCATTTTCTGCCCGGTGAAGAATTTCCATTTTGTCCTCCAGTACTTCCCGCATATTGTAATAGGTGTCGGACAGTTCCAGCTGCACACAGCCTTCGCCGTATACCCCGTTGAGGTATGCGGCGATTTTTTCGGCCCGCTGTTTCTTCTCCTCAAACTTCGCCCGGTCGTGGTCACGGACAATATAGTGGAGCAAAGCGGACTCTTCATTTCCGCTCATGCCTTCCAGATGATAGAAGCCCTCATAGCCTTCGGTATACATGGGGTTCTGCTCCACCGGCAGCATCCGGTGAAACTCCATACCCACCAGCAGGGCATTGATCATCTTTCCCTTTGCGGAACCGGGATGAATGCTCCGGCCGTGAACATGGACTTTCAGGTCTGCGGCATTGAAGCTCTCATAGTTGATGTCCCCCAGCTCTCCGCCGTCTACCGTATAGGCAAACGCCGCGCCGAAACCGGCCACATCAAATCCGTCCGCACCGCAGCCCACTTCTTCGTCTGGGGTGAAGGCAATGCAGATCTTTCCATGGGGAACCGGTTCCTGCCCCAGACGCTCCGCCACGGTCATGATTTCCGCCACACCGGCCTTGTCATCCGCGCCCAGCAGCGTCGTACCGTCGGTCACCACCAGCTCATGGCCCACATACCGGGACAGCTTGGGGAAATCCTTCGCTTTCATCACCACACCCAGCTCTTCATTCAGCACAATGTCCCCACCCTCATACCGGACGATTCTGGGACGGATATTGGCTCCGCTGGCGGCGGGCGCTGTATCCAGATGGGCAATCAGGCCGATAGCCGGTTCTGCTTCATATCCGGCAGCTGCGGGAATCTCGCCGTACACATAGCCGTTTTCCGTGCGCACATTAGACACACCGATCTGGGAAAGCTCCTCAGCCAACACCTGAGCAAAAGCCAGCTGGCTGGGAGTGCTGGGGTGGGTGGTGCTCTCTTCGCTGGAGGTGGTATCATACTGGACATAACGCAAAAAGCGTTCGATTACTGCGTTCATGAAACTCTTCCTTTCTTTGGATAAAACTTTATGAATAAAATATCCTTTATTCTTCTATTTCGCAATCATACTTTATTTTCTCATAGGTTTGGAATCGAAAATCCAGAATTTCCATATAGGGCTGTTTATCTTCATAAATCCATTTTTCCAAACGCACAGGAGTAACGACAAACAACCGCTCTTCTTTCATACCAGTATATCGCTGGTATGAAGCAGGAAAGTATTTTTGATATAACTTGCAAAAAACAGGAAAATCAGAGGGCTTTCCAATCTCGCTGCAAATCCCTTCTACGGCCATATTATCCCGACATAGAGAAACCCGGCTGTTCCCTTTTAGCTGCGCATACTTGCGAAAGCGGTTGTCTGTTTGAAAATAGAATTTTTCATCTTGAATAATAAAACTCATCATGCGGGATGTTACCTCATCGTGCAAAGAGGTAGAAAGCACCATACAACCGTGCTCCCCTAACTGTTGAAAAAACAAATTCTTCTGTTGTGCAAATACTGTTTCCAACTCTATTTCCCCCTCTTTGTTCAATGCCGCCTGCAAAGCTGCCGCAAAAGCGCTCTGTCCGGCCGGCTCCTGCTTGTTCTGGTTGGCAAGATACCGCCGCACATCCTGTTTGGAAGCGCCACCTTTGGTTTCCTTCTTCCGCTTTGCAAAGTGGCTCTCTTTTTCCCGGTAACCGCACCGGCACACGAAAATTTTATTCTCGCCTTCTCCGAACAGTTCCAGCTTCTTGTGACAGTTGGGGCACCGGGCGTTGGTCTCCCGGCTCACAGTACGGCGGTAGCCACACTCCCGATCCTGACAAACCAACATTTTGCCATGTTTGCCCTTCACTGATAGCAGCCGCTTGCCGCACTCCGGGCAAATTTCATTGGTCAGGTTGTCGTGCTGGTACTGGGCATCGCTGTTCTTCACGTCCTCCACCAGATGGGAGGCATAGCTGCGGATTTCCCCGATAAACTGCTTCCGGGTGTCCTTACCCTTGCTGATGGCTTCCAGCCGCTGTTCCCATTTGGCGGTGAGGAGCGGTTCCCGCAAATCTTCCGGCGCAAGGGAAATCAGCTGGGTGCCCTTGGAGGTGGGCACCAGAGAATTCCCCCGCTTCTCCATATAGAAGGAGGAGAATAGCTTTTCGATGATATCCGCCCGGGTAGCTGGCGTACCCAAACCGCCGCCCAAATAACCCTTCATTTCCTTGTCGGACACATAGGCGGAAGGGTTCTCCATAGCGGAAAGCAGGGTTGCTTCCGTATAGCGTGCCGGGGGCTGAGTCTTGCAGGCTTTCAGCTGAAAGCTTTTTAGGGGGAAGGTCTGCCCTTTTTCCAAAGGCGGCAGGGACTGTTCCTCCTGCTCTTCTTCGTCCCGGAGCTGTTCCGCCCGTTTCCAGCCCAAATTTAACTCTGCCCGTCCGGCGGCGGTAAAACGCTGCCCCTCACAGGTGAGGACTGCTTTCAACGATTCATACTCATAATTGGGGAAAAAGCAGGCCAGAAAACGCCGCACGACCAGCCAGTAAATGCGCTTTTCCTCGTTGTTCATGGCTTCCAGATCCGCCGGTTCTTCCGTGGGAATGATAGAGTGATGGTCACTGACCTTGGCATCATTGATGCAGGCTTTGCAGATGGGCCGCTTTTCCCGGAGCACTTCCCGGGCAATGGGGGCGTATTCGCCCCGGGCCACGGCCTGCACCCGCTCTGTGAGGGTGGGGACGATGTCCGCCGTCAGATAGCGGGAATCGGTGCGGGGATAGGTCAGGGCCTTGTACCGCTCATACAGGCTCTGCATGACGTTCAGCGTCTGCTTGGGGCTCATCTGATACAGGCGGTTGGCGTCCCGCTGCAATTCGGTCAGGTCATACAGCATAGGCGGCGGGGTAGATTTCTTCGTCCGCTTGACTTCCTGCACCGTGGCGATTTTGCCCTTGACCAATGCCAGCAGCTTGTCGGCTTTTTCTTTATCAAAAATCCCGGTTTGGCCTTTTTCGTCTTGCCAGGTAACGAAAAACCGCCCGGCGTCAGCCCGCAGCTGCCAGTAATCCCGAGGGACGAATTTACGGATTTCCTCTTCCCGGCGCACCAGCAGCGCCAGTGTAGGAGTCTGTACTCGTCCGGCGGAAAGCGGGGCGTTGAATTTGCAGGTGAGGGCGCGGGTCACATTGAGCCCCACCAGCCAGTCGGCTTCCGCTCTTGCCTGTGCAGACTGGTACAGATTCCAATATTCCTTCCCATCCCGCAGATGGGCAAAACCATCCCGAATTGCCTTGTCTGTCTGGGAAGAAATCCACAGACGGCGGATGGGCTTATGAAACCCGGCTTTTTCCAGAATCCACCGGGCTACCAACTCTCCTTCCCGGCCTGCGTCGGTGGCAATCACCAGAGAATCCACCTGCGGGTCATGGAGACACTTTTTCACCACGCTGTACTGCTTGGCCGTCTGGGGAATGACCTTCAATTCCATTTTCGGCGGCAGCATGGGCAACGTGTCCATGCTCCACTGCTGATATTGTTTCCCATAATGTTCCGGGTCTTCCAGCTCTACCAGATGCCCCAGCGCCCAAGTGACAATATAATTTTGCCCCGATAAAAAGCCGTTGCCGCCCTGACGGCAGCCCAGCACCCGGGCGATTTCCCGGCCAACCGAGGGCTTTTCAGCCAAAACCAGTATTTTTCCCATGGTATGATTTCCTTTCCCGTATACGATCTGCTATAATAAAAATCAAATTGCCGCTTTTTTAAAAGGCAGCCTGTTAATGATATAATCCATATCTTCTTCCTATCGAAAGGATGATTTGATGAATTCCAATCTTCAACAGCGTCTCACCGCCTACTTGCTGGAACAGGGAGCCAGTGATGTGGGCTTTTCCATGCCGCCGGATGCGGAATCTTCCTTTCCCGGCCTGCCCTATGCCGTGAGCATTGTGGTACACCTCTCCGACTTTATCATTGATGAAATCGACGGCGCCCCCACCCACACCTATTTCAACCACTACCGCAGCGTCAATGCATTTCTTGACCATCTGCTGCTGAAAGCCGGGCTGTTCCTTCAAAAAGAAGGGTACCGCTACTGTACCGTAGCCGCTTCCCAGAGCATCAATAAGGACGGCTGGAACTATCAGGGACGTTACTCCCACAAAAAAGCCGCCACACTGGCCGGACTGGGCACCGTTGGCAAAAGCTCTCTGTTTTTACACAAACAATGGGGCCCCCGAGTACGGTTGGCAACCTTATTTACCGACTGCCCCTTTACGGTGCCGGAAAGCATTTTGCCCTCACCCTGTCAAAATTGCCATTTATGCGTGGATGCCTGCCCGTCCGGCGCCATTTCGGGCAAAACCTGGAGCCCCGAACGCACTCGGGAAGAGATGTTTGTTCCCGAAAAATGCAGCAATTATATGAAACGCGCCTTCCAGCACATAGGCCGGGGCGCGGTGTGCGGCATATGCATCCGGGTATGCCCCATGGCAAAGGGCTTGCCGGTGCATAAGGCCGAATGATTCAGAATTTTTTGCCCAGCTTGCGCTTAACGCCGTCAGGACCGATCACATAGGTGTTTTCCAACTGACTGCGCAGGTTGCTGCGATAGGCGGCAATGTATTCTGCACGCAGAGCTTTCTGCTCTTCTGCTTCTGCCGGAGTCAGCCCCTCGGCTTTGGCTTTTCTGGCCAGTTCGTTGATGCGCTTGATTTTCTCATCTGTCATACAATCTGTTTCCTTTCCAACTTCAATATAAAGTACGCCCTTTCCGTCAGCCGAAAAGGGTGCTTGTTTCTCTATTCATCCATATGCCAGCTGCAGCAATGCCGCAATGGCAATTCCCAACAAAGAACCAAAAACCGCTTCAATAGGACGATGTCCCAAAGATTCGTTCAACTCGGGAAATTCCTCCCGAAAAGCTGCCCGCTCTTCTTCCGGCAATTTGGCTTCTACCCGGTCAATCAGCAGGTTCAGCGTTCGGGCGTGCATTCCCGCTTCCCAGCGAACCCCGGTGGCATCGTAAATGACAATGAGCGTCAATATGAAGGCCACTGCAAAAATCGGAGAGGAAAAGCCGTAATTCAAAAGGGCCGACATGGTCACGGAACAGCTTACCGCCGAATGTGCGCTGGGCATTCCACCGGCTCCCGTAAGACGCTCCAATCGAACCCGTTTATTACATCCATAGTAGTAGATCAATTTGATAATTTGCGCTAGTACCCAGGACAACACGCCTGCATTGATCAAAGGGTTGGAAATTAACATCTGCCAATCCATTTTATCACTCAACTTTCTTTACCGGTCGGTAGATTCCATACCATGCCGGATAAATGATCATTGGGAAACACATCTTTATTTTACCTTGTGGGGCATATAATGTCAAACAATTCGAGGAATTTTGTTCTTATTTTCCAAAATAAAACGCGCTCCCGCTGAAAGGTGGTCTTTATGAAACAGAGAATCTCCCCGGAAATCTTTGAACAGGCCAGAAATCAGGTTCTGCAAAAACGTCCCGCCAATTACGGTATCGGCACACTGGGGGAAAAATGTCTTCACGCGGTACTAAAGACCTGCTATCAGCCCGATGAGCGCCTGCACGAACGAAAAATCGGAAGAATGACGGCAGACGCTATTTTGCCCGACGGTTCCATTCTGGAAATTCAAACCGGCAGCTTTGCTCCTTTGCTGAAAAAGCTCCCTGTTTTGCTGTCCTGCGGGCCGGTCCATCTGGCCGCGCCGGTCATCCGGAAAAAATGGCTGTGCTGGATTGATCCGGAAACGGGCGAAGTGGTTTCCAGACGGCGCTCTCCAAAACAATATGCCCCCATTGACCTTTCCCGGGAATTGTTCCGCATCCGCACCTTTCTCTCTCATCCGGGGCTGACCGTTCATTTTCCCATTCTGGAAGGGGAGGAATACCGCCTGCTGAACGGTTGGGGAAATGGCGGAAAACGGGGTTCCGCACGATATGAACGAATTCCGCTGGCTTTGTTGGAAGAGTGGGTGATGGAGACTCCAACAGAGTATTCTACCCTCTTTCCCCAAAATCTTCCCACAGAATTTACTGTGAAACAGCTGGAAAAATCCGCCCGTATTTCCAGCCGGTGCGCCTATTCCGCAGCTGGAGTTTTCCGGGAACTGGGACTGGTGGAAATCGCGGGAAAACAGGGTCGGGCGGTTTTATACCGGCGGACAGATTCCTCTTTTTGCTCTTTATGATTTTTCCTGTATCGGTCACAACTGTTAAAAAAAATTCAAAATCACAACGAAATTCTACCAGTAATCCTTTTTGACTGCGTGTATACTTTGTGGCAGAAAACAAGGCTGCACCGCAGCTGAAAAAAGGAGCTTGCTGCTATGAACGTACAAAAATGGCTGGAGGAAATCCGCACCTCCCCTGTCAAGAAACCCATGCCCATTCTCTCCTTCCCCAGCGTACAGCTGCTGGGATGCACCGTACAGGAACTGGTCAATGACAGCTCTCTGCAGGCTAAGGGCATGAAAGCCGTTGCCGACCGCACCAATGCCTGCGCTGCTGTCAGCATGATGGACCTTTCCGTGGAAGCACAGGCTTTCGGCGCAGAGGCCCGCATCACCGATGATGAAGTTCCCACCATTGTCAACCACATTGTGGAAACTCAGGAAGAAGCCGACGCGCTGGTGGTTCCGGAAGTTGGCGCAGGCCGCACCGGGATTTATGTGGAAGCCATCCGTCAGGCTAAGGCCCTGATCACCGACCGTCCGGTGCTGGCCGGCGTCATTGGCCCCTTCTCTCTGGCAGGCCGTTTGATGGGCGTTTCCGACGCCATGATTTATTGCTATGATGACTCAGATATGGTTCACACTGTACTGAAAAAGGCCACCCAATTCCTGATTTCTTATATCCGGGCTTTCCGTGATGCAGGAGCTGACGGCGTGATGATGGCGGAGCCTCTGGCCGGCCTGCTGCCTCCCGCCATGAACGATGAATTCTCCATCCCCTATGTAAAGGAAATCCGGGAATCCGTGGAAACAGAGAACTTCCTCTTCGGCTACCACAACTGCGGCAACGCGGTTTCCCATCAGATGGAGAGCCTTTCGGAGCTGAACCTTTCAATCTATCACATCGGCAACGCCATTTCCATGAAACTGACGCTGGAAAATCTGCCGGAAACCTCCCTGGTCATGGGCAACATTGATCCGGCCGGTGAATTCTGCAACGGCACCCCGGAATCCATCCGCAGCGCCACCCGCGCCCTGCTGGAGGAATGCACCGTCCATCCCAACTTCGTCATTTCCTCCGGATGTGACATTCCTCCCGCTTCCCGCTGGGACAATATCGATGCTTTCTTCAACGAAGTCGAAACCTTCTATCAGAACGCATAACCCATCGATACAAAACCGCCCTCCCGTTTCCGGAAGGGCGGTTCCTGTATTTTCGGCTTATTTACTTACCGGCTTTCGGTGCACCGTCTGTGACCATTTCCTTCAAAGACGCTGCCAGACCGGCCATTCCCTGAATCTCAGAGGGGATAATCAGCTTGGTGGCCTTGCCGTCGGCGGCCTTCTCGAAAGCTTCCAGACTCTTCAGCGCAATAACGCCCTTGGAAGGATCAGCCTCATTCAGCATCCGGATACCGTCTGCGATAGCCTTCTGCACGGCGACGATGGCTTCTGCCTCGCCCTGTGCCTCGCGGATCTTACTTTCCTTGATGGCTTCTGCATTCAGAATGGCGGATTCCTTGTTGCCTTCTGCAATCAGGATGGCGCTGCGCTTTTCGCCTTCTGCGTCCAGAATCCGGGCACGGCGTTCACGCTCGGCCTTCATCTGCTTTTCCATGGCTTCCTGAATCTCTCTGGGCGGGATAATGTTTTTCAGTTCCACACGGTTGACCTTGATACCCCAGGGGTCGGTGGCTTCGTCCAGAATGATGCGGATTTTGCTGTTGATGATGTCGCGGGAGGTCAGCGTGTGATCCAGCTCCATCTCACCGATGATGTTACGCAGGGTGGTAGCGGTCAGGTTTTCGATGGCGGAAATGGGGCGCTCCACGCCGTAGGTGTACATTTTGGGGTCAGTGATTTCAAAATACACCACCGTGTCAATCTGCATGGTGACGTTATCCTTGGTAATCACCGGCTGAGGCGGGAAGTCAATGACCTGTTCCTTCAAAGATACCTTTTTGGAAATCTTATCCACAAAGGGCACCTTGAAGTGAAGGCCGGTTCCCCATGTGCACTTATAAGCGCCAAAGCGCTCGATGACATAGGCATAAGCCTGAGGGACGATTTTGATATTTGCGATAAGCACCAGAATGGCGATAATCAACAGGGCTGCTACAACAAATGCTCCGATATTAAACGGCATACCGGTTCCTCCTTACTTTTCAAAAAATCTCCAGTTTCACCTTTGGTTTACAGGGGTTTGACAATGAGCTTGACGCCCTCGATCCGCAGCACGGAAACTGTTTTGTCCTGCGGAATCACCTCGCCGTTTTCTGACCGTGCGCTCCAGACACTGCCCTGAATCTTTACCTGACCCATGGCGTCCAGATTGCGAATTTCCTGAATGACGACTCCCGTCTGTCCTACCAGCCGTCCGGCATTGGTTTCCACCTTTCGAGAGTTCATCACGCGGTTTACCAGAGGACGGGTGGCAATCAGACAAACCAGGGTAACGGCTGCGCCGATGAGAACCTGAATCCACTCTCCTGCACCGCAGAAGCCGGAAATCAGTCCCGCCAGACCGCCGGGCACAAACCAGATGGAAATCAGCTGGGCCGTCATGCCCTCGACCACCAGCGCCAGGAAAATCACCGCAAGCCAGATGTAAATCATATATTCAGCCATCTCGTCTCACCTCCTGTCAGGCTGTTTGCTTGTGGATTGCCTTCATCATACCATAAAAAACGCCAAATGAAAAAGCTCAAATTCCCTCAAAAAGAGCCGATTTTCTCTTTTTTTGAAAAATTCAGAGAAAGGGATTCCCCGCTCTTATCCCCCGTTCACCGGGCGGATTCCCGCGGATTCTTTTGTGAAAAAGCCGACAAAGTTACAATATTGTAATAAATCAAACTGGAAACTTGTTCGCTTTTGTGCAATGTTTACCACTCTTTTTTCCGGTAAATGGATACCGAAAGAAAGTAAGAACCAACAAAAGCCAATACCGGAATACTGAATCCCAGCGCTAATAACAGCTTTTGATTGTCAGAAAACCAGCCTATTACAGCTTCTAACGGCAGCCCGGCCATTTGTCCGGCCCATACGACGGCCACCACAACAATGGCCACGCCAAAAAACACGAAACGTCCGGAATTGCTGCCGAACCGGTACAGGAGCGGAAATTCTACTGCGGCCAGAAACAGAGCCGCTGCTGCCAGGCCACCGGCAATAGACAGAGGTTCCACGAAATTACCGGTCTCCATGATTTCACGGGTACAAAAAAGCAAAAAGACAACCATACCCAATGCAGCCCCCAAAAGAGACATGAGATATTTTGAAAATACTGCCTGATAAGGCGTAACAGGCAGGGCTTTTTCCAGCCGGAGCCAGCGTGCCTGTTCATCGGAGGAGAGGGTGAACACCTGCATAATCACGATCATGATAAAGAAATAGCTTCCCACCGCTGCACCAATGTTTTCTCCGTTGTTTTGAGAAAAAGAAATCGCAGCAAACAGCACTGCAAACAATGCGAACGCACGCAACGCCTTTGCCAATAACAGAAAATCTTTACGAAGTAAACCCGTCATCCAAAATCCATCCTTTCTCTTATCTGTCCTGATTGCGGTAAATATGGGTGGAAAGCAGCCAGGAAAACACGGTCAGCACCACGGCTCCTGCCATCAGGAGAATACTGACCGGGGCGCGGAAAAGCACGGAAAGTGCGGCGGAATCTCCCCAACCCCACCAGCGGATTCCCACAATCACAATACAGGCTATCGCTGCTAATAAAAGAAAAACAGCCACTCCTACCCGTTTTCCAAACCGGTATAATACGGGAATCTGCAAGGAAAGCGCAATGCAACAGGAAACCATTAAAAAAGTAAACGTGGGAAGGGCTTCCCAAAGGCTTTTTCCCGCCATACTCTTTTCCAGTACGGAAAAAAGCAAAAACACAATGCTCCCCGCCAACAGGAACAGCAGCGCTGCAATATATTTTTCCAATACGATCCCCAAAGGAGAAACCGGCAGGGATTCCTCCACTTTCTTCCAGCTTTTTTCTTTGGAAGCAGTTACCAAATCAGACTGGATTGACAGCATAATTGCAAACAGATATACCCCCAAAATCAGATCGACTCTTTCTCTTTTTATGGCGGGCAGTGCCGCAACAAGAAGAAACAAAAGGGAAACCTTATATTTTTTAGCAATGAAAAGGAAATCTTTCCGCAAAAGCCCGTTCATGAACGACTCCCCCTCTTCACGCTGCCCTTGGAATACAGGAGCATGATTTCCTCCAGCCCGGCCTGGTCGATGACACAGCCCGGATATTTCCGCCGTATGGCCTCACGGTTTTCGGTGAGAGCCTGCACTTCAAAGGCATTTTCCCGCCATGCGGCGAAATCAGATTTGTTCATTTTTTCAAACTCACTTTTGCCGCACTTGACAATCCCGTATTCATACAGCAGTTCATCCTTGGAGCGGACAAACTGCAAGCTTCCCCGGTGCAGATAGGCCACATAGTCCGCAATTTTTTCCAGATCCTCGGTGATATGGCTGGAAAACAGCACGGAATGCTCCTCATCGGAAACGAACTCCTGCAATAATTCCAGCACATCATCCCGTACCACCGGATCAAGGCCGCTGGTGGCTTCGTCCAACAACAGCAGTTTCGGCCGGTGACTCATGGCGGCGGCAATGGAGAGCTTCATTTTCATGCCCCGGGAGAATTCTTTGATCTTTTTCTTCATGGGTAACTGCAAAATTTGACAGTATCTTTGAAAATCAGAGAAATTCCAGTTTTGATAGATTCCCTTAAAAATAGTGTTAATATTCTTGGGCGTCATGGATTCGTGAAAACAGCACTCGTCGAATACTACGCCAATCTCCTGCCGGATATTCGCTTCGTTTCCGTCCAGAGGTTTTCCGAAAACGGTAATACTTCCCCCGTCCCGGCGGAGAGCCCCCAGAATCAGCCGCAGGGGGGTGGTTTTACCCGCTCCGTTTTCGCCAATCAGGCCCATAATCACGCCGCCGGGCAATTCCAGATGTAATGGCTGTAAAGTAAAACTGTCAAAGCGGCGGGTCACGCCCTCCAACCTGAGAATCGTATCCATATGGTTTCTTTCATCCGCTCCCTGATTCCTTGATCCGGAATCAATAAGTTCGACA